>ENA-OPRV01001974-OPRV01001974.1-human-gut-metagenome-genome-assembly--contig:-NODE-1974-length-9719-cov-2.457575_pt1 | contig 9719 bp, 7 predicted proteins | sample MGYA00241896_ERZ501886 | MGnify/ENA primary metagenome ERZ501886 (study PRJEB25962, sample SAMEA2042452) | human gut metagenome | biome: human gut; feature: human-associated habitat; material: faeces... | reverse complement strand
TTAAAAATAAGGCACTTTATGACGTTAAATTGTTGGAGGACAGACTTGATGTCATAGAGGAAGATATTGAAACGGCTACCGATGATGGCGATTTTGAAAAAATAGCCAACTTAAAAACAGAAAAACTTAAAGTTGAAAAAGACATTGAAACGGCTGAAAACGAGGCTAAAAAAGCAGAGATTACGTTTGACGATATTGCGGCTGTTATCGAGGGGGGGACTAAAATTCCCGTACATCGCTTGACGGAGGACGAATCTACAAAACTTCTTAATCTTGAATCGCGTATTCATGAGCGAGTTATCGGTCAGAATGAGGCTGTTGAGGCTGTTTCGCGTGCGATAAGACGCGGCAGAGCCGATATTACTACAAGAAAACGTCCTGTATCGTTTATATTTGCAGGTCCGACAGGTGTCGGAAAAACAGAACTTGTTAAGACGATTGCAGAAGTTATGTTTGATAACGAAGAATCACTTATCAGAATTGATATGTCGGAATATATGGAGAAACATTCGGTTTCAAAATTAATCGGCTCACCTCCGGGATATGTCGGATATGATGATGCCGGTCAGCTTACGCAGAGCCTGGCTCATCAGGCGGGCCTGCAGGCCAACGTGGGAATCGCCCATTTCGCCTTCAATTTCGGCTTTGGGCACCATGGCAGCAACAGAGTCCACAACAATAGCGTCAATCGCGCCGGAGCGTACCAGAGCTTCGCAGATTTCCATGGCCTGCTCGCCGGTATCCGGCTGGCTGACCAGCAGGCTGTCAATGTCAACGCCAAGGGCGCGGGCATAGGTGGGATCCAGGGCATGCTCAACGTCGATAAAGGCAACCTCGCCGCCCAGCTTCTGGGCTTCAGCCAGAACATGCAGGGCCAGGGTGGTTTTACCGGAAGATTCCGGCCCATATACCTCAATGATGCGTCCGCGTGGCAGGCCGCCGATGCCCAGCGCCAGATCCAGCCCCAGGCTGCCGGTGGAAATGGCATCCACCTGCATGGCAACGTTGGTCCCAAGCTTCATCACGGCGCCTTTGCCAAACTGCTTTTCGATCTGGGCCAGTGCCGTCTCCAGCGCTGCCTTTTTATCCCCTGCCGGGCCGGTGGGGAGCTGCTTGGATGAACTTTCCTTTTTTGCTGCCATAAGTTTATATCTCCTTATCTGAGCGATCGTGCGTTGTATCCCATACGCACCACAGGCAACTGCGGTGCTGTTTTTATTTTGTACGGCAGGTGCGCCGCTATCCAAATGGTCGTCCTGCGTTTATCAGGTATTATTATAACCAATCGCGGCACGAATTACAACCATTTGTTGTCATCTTTTCAAAATTTTCTTTGCATTTTCCACATTTCAGCTGCAAAACGTTGAAAATCAGATTTATTTCACCTGTTGGGCGTACACCACACGGTCGTTGCCGCCGTAATCCTTCCTTGCCTGCACTTGCTGCCAGCCGTTTTGGCGGCATATCTCCATCACATCCGCCCGCTGGGCACAGCCAATCTCAAACACCAGCCACCCACCGGGGCAGACAATATCACGGTAGTGGGCGGCAATGGCGCGGTAAAAATCCAACCCATCCGTTCCGCCGTCCAGCGCCATAGCTGGCTCGTGGGCAGTCTCCGGCATCAGGGCCTGCATCTCTGCCCCGGTCAGGTACGGCGGGTTGGAGATGATCAGCTGCATGCTTTGGGGCATAAGCTCTCGCCAGTATTGCAGCACATCCGCTGCCTTTGCCTGCACACCGGTGCCATGTACGTTGGCTTGCAGGTATTGCAGCGCCTGCGGGCTTTTTTCCACGCAGGTCACGCTGGCACTTGGCACAAAATGGCGGATGCCAATGCCCAGGCAGCCAGTTCCGGCGCACAGGTCCAGCACCCGGGGCTCAGGTTTTCCCATCTGCTGCAACAGCTCAATGGCAGTTTCGCACACCACCTCGCTGTCTGCGCGGGGGCAGAGCACACCGGGGCCGACTTTGAAGGTCAACCCCAGAAAGTCCCACTCCCCTGCCAGGTATTGCAGCGGCACCCGCTGCATGCGCTGAGCCGCCAGTTCCGCCAGGCACTCAGCCTGCGGCCGGGTAAGCGGGTCAAACAGCAAGCGCGGATCTTTTCCAGCGGCAATGCGCAGCAGTTCGCGGGCGTCGTAATCAGCATCGGGGCAGCCTGCGGCCTGCAGAGCATCCTGCACCATGCGCACAGCCTGGCGCGGCAGAATGCCCGCCAGCTGCTGTGGGGCAAGCGACGTTACCATTGGCCGTCCTCCGGCTTTTTGGGCAGTACGGGGGTAACGGCGGCGATGGCCACTTCAATCATGTCATCTTCCGGCTCAAAGGTCGTCAGATGCTGCAGCCAAAGCCCCGGCACCGAAACAGCCCGTGCCAGCAGCGAGTTGGAACGCCCTGCCCACTTCAAAATCTCATAACAGATGCCCACCAGCAGCGGCAGCATGGCCAGCTTGTACAGCACGCGCAGCATGGTACCGCTCCACGGCAGCACCGCATACAGCACAATGCTGACCAGAATGACCAGAATCAAAAAACTGGTGCCGCAGCGGGGGTGGAACCGCGTATGTCTGCGGATGTTAGCAACCGTCAATTCCTCACCTGCCTCATAGCAGGCAATCGTTTTGTGCTCAGCCCCGTGGTACTGGAACATGCGGTGGATTTCCTTCATGCGGGTGCAGAGGAACATGTAACCCAAAAAGATTGCCAGCTTGAGCACTGCTTCCAAGATGACCCGCGGCCAGCGCCCCATGGGGATCACTTTTGCCACCAGCCCAGTCAGGAACGTAGGCAGAAAGGTAAACAGAAAAATTGCCAGCACTACACCTGCGCAGGCGGAAAGGGTCATCAGCGCACTTTGTACCTTGGGGCCGGCGTGTTCGTCCAGCCAGCGGTCCAGCTTGCTCTCGTTCTGCTTTTCTTCCTCTTTTTCCTCTTCCGTCATGGCAATATCGGCGGAGTGCATCAGGTATTTGTACCCGTTCATCAGGTTTTCCACCATATTGCACACTCCGCGCACCAGGGGAACTTTATTGTACCAGTGGGTGGTCACATCGGAATAGCTCAGATCAATCGTGCCGTCCGGGCGGCGTACCGCGCAGCAGATTTTTTCAGGGCCGCGCATCATAATGCCCTCCATCAGGGCCTGGCCGCCCACAGAGGTACGGAATTTTTCAGTTGGACGTTGTTCTTGCGGCATGGGTTCTCCTTTATTTTTGCGGTCAAAGCGGCTCGTGCAGATGTTCCTGCCCAGCGTGGTAGATGGGCAGGGTGATGGTAACGGTGGTACCCTGCCCCAACGTTGAGGTGATATCCGCCGTACCGCCCAGTGCTTTGGTGATCTCATCCACCACCGCCAGGCCGATGCCGGAACCACGCACGGCGTTTTTGGCTTTGAAGAATTTCATCTTTACGTTTTGCAGGTCATCCGGCGCAATGCCGCGGCCCTGGTCCCGGATGCTGGCCGTTACGGTGGTGGCGGTGCGGGTCAGAGTAAAGAAAATGGTTCCTTCCGGCGGCGAATATTTGATGGCGTTATCAAATACGTTGACAAACACCTGGCGCAGGCGGGCGGGGTCTGCCCAAACGGGATACGGCTCCGGCGGTTCGTCATACACAAGGTGCAGCCCCTCCTGCCGGATGCGGGCTTCCACAAACAGGGCAGCGTCGGTGGCTTCGGCCACAAAATCCAGCACCTCGCAGTTCAGCTTGATGCCGTTTTGCAGGCGGGAAAAATCCAGCAGTTCCTCCACCATATCATACAGGCGGTCGGTCTCACTGCGGATAATGGTAATACCCTTGCGGTAGTTTTCGTCATCGGGGTCACGGATGTTGGCGATGGTTTCCACCCAGCCTTTGATGCTGGTCAGCGGAGTGCGCAGTTCGTGGCTGACAGAGGAGATGAACTCGTTTTTCATCCGTTCCGTTTTTGTCAGGTCCTCGGCCATCTGGTTGATGGCTTTGCACAGGCGGCCGATCTCATCGTCATACGGGGCATCCGGCAGGCGGGTGGTCAAATCGCCGTGGGCAATGCGATTGGCGGTGGCTTCCACCTGGCCCAGCGGCCGCACAATGGTGCGGATAAAAAACAGGCCGCTGAACACCGCAAACCCCAGCACCACCGCCGCCACGCCGAACGAAACCATCAGCGTGCTGTACCACTGGCGGTCCACCAGCGTCAGGCTGGTAACAAGGCGCATGGCCGTCACATTGCCCGCCGCATAAGGCACCAGGCTGGTAACAGCCATCACGTGTTCGCCGTCCGCTGTGCGGAAAGTGACCATCCCGCTGCCGGTGGAGCCGGTGACAGCCTGATAAAAATCCCTGCCCTCGCTCAGCAGATTCTTGTTCATGGTGCCGCTGGAGGTTGCCAGCACCACGCCGGAGGAATCCAACAGCATGAACTCGAACTTATCTTTTTCATCAAACTGTTCCACCGTGCGGCGCAGGGACTGGCTGCGGCTTTCGGACGTTGCCTGGCTGCTGCCGGCGGTGCCGGTTGCCTGCAAACGTCCCTCCACGGTGGAAAACCGCGCCTGCATGGCACGCTGCACCCCGCCGTACAAATTCTGGTGGCTGTAATACAAAAACAGCCCCAGCGCCGCAGCCAGGATGCAAATGGTAATCAGCAGGCTGCCGCGCAGCCAGCGGCGGGTAATGCTCTGCACAGGCGGCAGCCCCCTTTCCATAAAAATGCGGTAATTATGCGTTCCAGCGGTAGCCATAACCCCAGACGGTCAAAATGTGCTGGGGGCTGCTGGGTTCATCTTCCACTTTCATGCGCAGGCGGCGGATGTTGACATCCACGATCTTGACATCGCCGAAATACCCCTTGCCCCAAACGCCTTCCAGGATCTTTTCGCGCACCAGGGCAGTGCCGGGGTTGCGGAAAAACAGCTCCATGATCTGAAATTCCACCTGGGTCAGGTCAATGGGCTTGCCGGATTTGTACAGCACGCGGCTTTTTTCATCCAGCACAAAGGGGCCGCTGACCAGCTGATCCGGCTCGGAGCCTGCCTGTTCATCGTCCGCAGTGGCGCTGCGGCGCACTCGGCGGGCCAGCGCTTCCACGCGGGCCATCAGCTCCGACACCGAGAACGGCTTGGTGATGTAATCATCCGCGCCGATGGAAAGGCCGCGGATCTTATCGCTCTCCTGCCCTTTGGCGGACGCCATAATAATACCGATGTACGGGTCGCCGTGGCGGATGGTTTCGCACAGCGAAAACCCATCCATGCCCGGCAGCATGATATCCAGTAAAACCAGATCAAATGTTTGCTTCTCTATCTGATCCGCTGCCACCATACCATCATATACACAGGTGCAGGCATATCCGGCATCCTCCAGATTCATCCGAATGAGATCCGAAATCGCGCGTTCATCCTCCACTACCAGTATCTTAATCATTCTTTCTTTTCCTCCGCCTCGATCACGACGCGTCCATCCTCGATGCGCACCTTGACCTTGTTCGTATCAATGCCTGCTGCCGCAAGCATATCATCGCTCAGCTGCACACGATGTGCCTTATCCAGCACGGAATATTCCTCATGTGTCTCATCCGTCATATCCGGTGATTCCAACTGATCCAGCATATCCCGGTAATGCTGTTTCAGGATCTTCTCTGTACTGATCTTGCCATCCGAAATCATGACAACACGGTCTACCTTATGTGCAAGTTTCATATCATGCGTGACTATGATAATCGTAAGTCCAAGCTCCCGGTTTAACTTCCGGAACAGATCCTGAATGTTCGAAGAAGTCTTTGTATCAACCGCTCCGGTCGGCTCATCGGCGAGCAGAATTTCCGGCTCGTTTGCAAGCGCGACTGCGATTGCCACTCTCTGCTGTTCTCCACCAGACATCTGTGCCGGGTAAGAATCCCGTTTATGCTCCATGCCAACTAACGCCAGCAATTCCTCTGCCTTCTCCCGCCGTTTCTTCGCGCTTTTATGGATTGCAAGCATTGGTGCCTCAATATTTTCCAGCGAAGTCAGATACGGAAACAGATTCCGTCCGCTCTTCTGCCATACAAACCCGATCTGTTTCTTCCGGTACTGCACCATCTGACGCTCTGTAAATTCCGCCAGATTCTGTCCATCCACGATGATCCGTCCGGCGGATGGCACTTCCAGTCCTCCAACGATATTCATAAGCGTACTTTTTCCGCTTCCACTCTTCCCGATGATTGCCATCAGCTCCCCGCGGTTGACCGTCAGATCAAGTCCCTGCAAAGCAAGCACCTCAACCTCTTTTGTCTTATAGATCTTCACGAGAGAATCGCAGACGATCAGAGGAGCAGTTTCCGCCAGATCTGCCTCCTCCGCCATGTCGTTTTTCCTATCTTCCAATGTATCATTCTCGTATTTGTCTGTCAATAATCTCACCATCCTCCAACTCATAGACAACATCGCCAAGTTCCATCAGGTTTGGATCATGTGTTGTCATAACGATCGTCACGCCTTCTTTCTCGATCAGGTTTCGGAACAACTGCATGACCCGAAGTCCAGACTCGGTATCCAGCGCTCCGGTCGGTTCATCTGCAAACACAACCTTCGGTCGGTGTGCCACTGCCCGCGCGATTGCGACCCGCTGTTGCTCTCCACCGGACATCTGTCCCGGCATATGCCGCATACGCTCTTCCATTCCGACCAAGGCAAGTGTCTCCCTGATTCGTTCGTCAACCTCCTTCGCGGTCAGCTCCGGTTCTGCCAGCCGCATTGCAAAATCCACATTCTCATATGCATTCATAATCGGGATCAACGCAACTGCCTGAAAGACAAACCCAATTTCTTTTCTTCGCAGTTGTTCCTTCTGTGCATCTTCCATCTCCGAATACACCTGTCCATCGAAACTGACATCTCCCTCTGTCGGTGCATCCAGGGCACTTAATATATTCATCAATGTGGTCTTTCCACTTCCAGAACGTCCCTTCAATATCGTAAGTTTCCCTGCCGGTATATCAATATCGACATGCTTCAAGGCGTAGAATTCGCCGTCACCAACCGGGAACATCCGTGTAATATTTCTTGCTTCAATGATATTCATAAGCGAAACTCCTACTCCTCTCCTAATTTCAATGCCTGCGTGATATTCAGACTCCGTACCAGCCGCCGCAGGATCACGATACACAGCAAAATCATAACCAGAAGCACCGCGACAAGCTTCAACACATCCATCTGGTCGAGATAGACATAGATGCTTAAGTTATGTTTCTGCGGCAGATAGATCACGCCAAATAACCGCACAAACAGATATGTCGCCACACCGCCGCAGGCACCACCTGCCAGAATCGATGGCAATGTGGAAAACAGATGCTCGTTTACAAGCATACGGTTTATCTCCTTCTCGCTTAAGCCCATCGCCCGATATACACCAAATAACAATTCCCGCTGCCGGATCGATGAGATCCAGTAAATCAAGAATCCAATCATACATAGAATCAGTGCAATGACAAAGCTCAAAGTGAACATTCCGTTTGTAATCCGTATCATCGCTGTTTCCTTCATCGCATCAATATCCCGGTCCAAAGCGGTATATGCCGACAACTTCGTTCCACTCGCGTCGATCACAGCCCGTACCGCATCACTGTCCACGCCATCTGCCAGCTTGTACCATATCTCATATGGAGAAATCTTGAAGCTCTGCACCGTTTTCGCATAGTTTGCGACGATCAGATAATGCTCGGTTTCTTCTCCATCCTCATATGTATACTGTACAAAACCCGGCCACGCATCTACAACCGCTACAACCTTTCCGCTGATCGTACCGCGCACCGTCTCCTTCTTCATCACGGAATCCCCATATCTGGAACAATCCACAACATCCCCCACTTTGACCTCCAGTGCCGCTGCCAGATTCTTCGACAGAATCACACCATTTTCCTGCTGGGCCAGTTCATTTAAATATGTATACCAATGAACGTCTCTGTTTAGTTCCTCCTGCAAATACGCAGTCTCACCAAAATCTTTTGTATGGATTCCCATGAACTCACAGTTAGCAATCTTCGTTTTTCCCCGGCTCACCGATATATTGTTGGTTCGGATTACCTTTGCCATGCTCGTGCAAAGTTCCTGCTTGACCGGCTCGTCATATTTGACCGGATCCGGCTCCACATAGTTATAGTCGATATCATTGGCAGACACATAAAATGCCTGCATCTTCCATGTCTCCTGCAAACGGATATCGGCTCCATCTGCATAGCGGATCCGGTTTTCATAGTTCTGGTTGATCGTGCGCGCCGCATTGGCATTGAACAGTCCCATCGCCACGGTCAGAATCAAAAATACCGAGATAAATCCCTGCTTGCGGAAGTTCCGCGTGATCTGTAAGAACGACGCGTACACTGCCGGACGCCACTTTTTTCTGCCGATATGATAGACAAGCTGTACAAGATAATGCAGCAACCGCAGCACAACAAGTCCCATCGCCACGATAAACAATACAGAATCCAAGAAGATCAACGGATCCATCTTCGCCCCAAGCAGTGCCCGTGCACGAATCTTATCAATCTCCTGATTGAAATTGTGAAGCAGATAGATTGAAACGCCAAGCAACACGATATCCAGAAAATATTTTTCCCAGAACATCTTCTTGTTGATCTTCTGATCAGATTTTTGCTGTACGATCGATACCCCGGAATGAATCACGACCGGAATCAGGATGAACAGAATTCCAACGGCAGACGCCGCCAGTCCATAGACAAGCATCACTGGTGTAAAATGATACATCGAGAGATTCCCGGCATGGAATGTCAGGAAATCTGTGGTCGATGCAGCCAGCTTACAAAGTCCATATCCAAGTGGCGTTCCAATCAGCATTGCCACCAGACAGAGAATACACGCCTGCAACGCATAGAGCGCTACAATCTGGCTGCGGCGGTATCCCCGGCTCCGCATCATGGCGATCTCGCCCTGTTCTGTGTCGATGATCTGTCCAGTCACCATATAGATAAATGCAAGCACCAGACCAAGCAACGGAAGCTCCAATACCCAGAGCGTGATATCTATCGTTTTCTTGTCCTTCTGGTACTGCTTGAGCAGATTCAGGAACGAATCGGTAAAGCTCTCATCCTCCTTATGAAATTGCTCGATATAATATTGCACATCTGCTACATTCTTCTGATTGATCTTCGTATAATCAAGCAGCACATTGGTCGCATAGTTGATCTTTTCCGGTGCAAACTGCTTCACGATGGCATCAAAGGTTTCCTCACTTACAAACATCTCCTGTTCCATCGTATTCGGCGCTGTATACCAGAAGGTGTCTGTGCTGTCCGCCTCCTTGAAGATACCACAGATCTGCAGCTTCAGCGTTTCCCCGTCTGCATCTGTCCAAAGCGGGAATTCCAATGTCTCACCGACTGTAAAGCCGCAGGCATCCATCACACTCTCGGACAACATACAGCCATACAGATTTCCAGCATACGCATCGTAGTCCTCGCCGACAAGCACCTGTGTATGTGCCAGCATATCAGGCATATACGATACCTTCAGATATTTTCCTTTTCCACCATACGCGCCCTGTGCGGACTGTTCATCCAGCGTCAGAATAGTCTGCGTATTCAACGCCTGTATGGATCCAAGATATTTCTCCCATGTCTGCTGATACCCTTTCACACCGTCGAGCACAGCCGCAGCTGTCTGACGTTTCTCCGTCACATAAGCACCTGTTCTTCCGATCACCGTCGGATATGCCTCTGCTTCCTCACCTGCATTATGAAA
>ENA-OPRV01001961-OPRV01001961.1-human-gut-metagenome-genome-assembly--contig:-NODE-1961-length-9805-cov-5.288615_pt1 | contig 9805 bp, 8 predicted proteins | sample MGYA00241896_ERZ501886 | MGnify/ENA primary metagenome ERZ501886 (study PRJEB25962, sample SAMEA2042452) | human gut metagenome | biome: human gut; feature: human-associated habitat; material: faeces... | reverse complement strand
CAGCTTCTGGTAGGCGCGGTACTGCAGAATATCCTCTACCAGCGGGTAGTCCCGCAGGGCTTCCAGCGTCTCGGCGTCGGTAGACCAACCGCGCTGGGTCTTTTTGCCGTGGGGCAGGCCCATGGTGTCGAAAAGCATCTCGCCCAGCTGTTTGGGGCTGTTTGGGTTGAAGCTGGCGCTGCCCGTCTCCATGTGGATGCGGGTGAGGACGTCTTCCAGCTCCGAGCGCATTTTCACGCCGAACTTCTCGATGCCCTCTTTGTCCACGAGGATGCCGATGCGGGTCATGTCGGCCAGCACCTGCGCCAGCGGGAACTCGATGTCGTTGTAGAGGGAGTCTTCGCCCAGCGCGGTGATCTCTGCCTTCATCTTGGCGAACAGGTCGGCCAGCGCACCGGCGTCCGGCCACTTTTCACAGGTAAAAGCGGCGTCGGCGCGGTAGCTGATGATGAGCTCCGAGAGGTTGTACTTGGAAGCCGAGGCGTCCAGCAGATAGGCCGCCAGCTTGCCGTCCCAGACGATGCTGCTGCCCCAGTTTCCCGCAGCCATGGCGCGGGCGTAGAGCGGGGCGCTGTCGAAGACGTCAAGGGTGACGTCTTCGTTGTCCAGCAGACGGAGCAGGTCGCCGTCTTCCAGCGGGAAGACCGTCTTGTCCTGTACGGCGTACCATGCGGCGGGCTGCAGCTCCACATTGCGGGTACCCTGCTTGCCCATGACGGCAGGCCGCGCGGCCACGAGGTAATGCCCCTTCGGCTCGGCGGGCAGAGCAGTCACCTCAGCCTCCTGCAGAGGCTCTGTCGACGCTCTTTCCGGGTCGGCGGCGGGGGCGATGTCGCTCAGACCGAAGCGGGCGATAAGGGAGTGAAGTTCCAGCTCCTGCATCAGCCGGACGGCTTCGGCCTTGTTGCCCTCGCCCACGACATAAGCACCCTCGGCGGTGTCGATGGGGGCGTCGGTGCGGATGGTGCCGAGCGTGTAGCTCAGCTCTGCCATGGCGCGGTCTTCGGCCAGATGCTCCCGCTGTTTTGGCTTGATGGTCTTGTCAGCAGTGTCGTCGAGATGGGCGTAAACGCCCGCCAGACTGCCGTATTTCTGGATGAGGGTGATGGCGCTCTTCTCGCCGATGCCCTTCACGCCCGGGATGTTGTCGGAGGTGTCGCCCATGAGGCTCTTGACGTCGATGAGCTGGCGGGGAGAGACACCGTACTTTTCCTTCACGGCGTCCACGTCCATTACCGCCGTCTTGCTGCGGCCCATGGCGGTAGTGGCCAGCAGGACGGTGGTGGTGTCGCTGACGAGCTGTAAGCTGTCCCGGTCTCCGGTGGCGAGGAAGCAGTCGTCGCTGCGGGCGGCGCAGGCGGCAGAAAGGGTGCCGAGGATGTCGTCGGCCTCCCAGCCCTCAGCTGTCACCTCACGGTAGCCCAGCGCGGCCAGAAGCTCTTTGAGCACCGGCATCTGCGCGGCCAGCTCGTCGGGCATCTTGTGGCGGGTGGCCTTGTAGCCGTCATACATCTTGTGGCGGAAGGTGGGGGCCTTGAGGTCGAAGGCCACGGCCACCTCGTCGGGTCCGCATTCCTTGAGCAGGGAGAGCAGGATATTCAGAAAGCCGAAAATGGCGTTGGTATAGCGGCCGTCTTTGGTGGTCAGCAGCTTGATGCCGTAAAAGGCACGGTTGGCGATGCTGTTGCCGTCAATGACCAGTAAACGCATAGCTTGTGGTCCTCCATTCCATAATTTCACATCTTATAGTATACCACGAATGGCCCAAAGAAAAAAGAGACTGAGGGATAAACCTCTCAGTCTCTTTCGGGAAGTTTTACTCTACCCTTATCGCGCTCACCGGGCAGGCGTTGGCGGCGTCCACAGCCAGCGGCACCTGGTCGGGCGGGATGTCGCCGGGGATGGCGACAGCCAGAGTCCCTTCCATCTGGTATACCTCGGGGCAGAGCCCGGCGCACTGGGTGCAGCCGATGCAGAGTTCAGGGTCTACGAATGCTTTCATGTTGGTACTACCTCCATTCAGAATAAGAAAAGGCGCTGAGAGCAGTGTGGCCCGGCGGAGCAAAAAATATGCTATAGGCTTTCGGGCGCAGATATGTTACAATAGAGCAGAATGAACAGGAGGGCAAGACCATGAACATCCAGATATTCGGCACTACCAAGTGCTTCGATACCAAAAAGGCTCAGCGCTATTTCAAGGAGCGCGGCATCAAGTTTCAGATGATCGATTTGAAAGAAAAAGAGATGAGCCGGGGCGAGTTTGAAAATGTGTCCCGCGCTCTGGGCGGCTGGCAGGCGCTGGTGGACCCCAACGCCAAGGACAAGCAGACCCTCGCTCTGCTGGACGCGCTGGTAGACTGGCAGAAAGAAGACAAGCTCTTCGAGAACCAGCAGCTGTTCCGCACCCCCATCGTCCGCAATGGCCGTCAGGCCACCGTCGGCTACCAGCCCGACGTCTGGAAGAATTGGGAATAAGAAGCTGTTTTCATAACCATTGCACATACTCTGGCTATGAAAACAGCTTCTGGGCCAGTTTCACCAAAATAACACGGGCAGGGTTTTGCACCCTGCCCATGATTGTGGTATACTGTTTTTATCTGAAAAGTGAAACAACGCAGGAGACGATAACCATATGAAGATAGAAATGACCCCGGAAGAACACGCCCGGCTCCACCGCCGCCGTGGTCGGCAGGCCCTCGGGCTGGTCATCGCAGTGCTGGTGCTCATCGGCGTGCTGACCGTGCTGCACGCAGGTGTGAACGCCGTGGCAAAACTGTTTGACGATACGGCCCAGAAGCAGGAATACGAGGACAAGCTGGAAGGTCTGGTGCTGTTCGACCCCGTGCCTTTTGAGGGCATCGAGAACATCGACGACCTGACCCTCCGCGAGGCTGCGGTCTGGGGCTGTGTGTACAGCATCCAGGAGACGCAGGGCGGTTTCGACGGCTACAACACCGACCCCGATACCGAGCAGCTGCTCATCCCCTCGGTGGACGTGGACGCCTACCTCGCAAAGCTTGTCGGCCCCAGCTTCCGCATGACCCACAAGACCTTCGAGATGGAGGATATGACCATCGAGTTCGACGACACCACCCAGTGCTATAAGATCCCCGTCACCGGCAGCGTGGGCAGCTACCGCGCCACTGTCACCAAGCTGTTCAAGAAGGACGGCCTCCTCCACGTCACCGTGGGCTATATCCCCAACCAGAACGCAACGGACAGCATCCTCACCGCCACCTCGGATACGCCGGTCAAGTACATGGACTATCTGTTCAGCCGCCAGAGCGGCAGCTGGTATCTCACCGGCCTGACCGAGAGTGAGACGAAGCCCGAGTCAACGGCGGCGTCCACTGCCTCCGAACCTGCCATGATGGCAGACAGCGAGGTGCAGGACGCTATCCTCGCCACCGGCGGCGAAACGCCCGCTGACTCCGACGCCGCGTCCTCGGAGGCCGCAGCCGCCAGCGAGGAAGCGGACAGCACCGCCGAAAGCGAAGCTGCCTCGGACGCAGAGCCGCAGGCCGAAAGTGCGGCCAGCGCGGCGGCATAAAACGAATCACAAACAAAAACCGGGAAGCTCCCAGAGCTTCCCGGTTTTTGCATATCCAGAATTACTTCAAATCAAACCGCACGACCACCAGCCGATACCAGAGATACGGCACCATGTTCCATATCATCCACAGCTCCATGAGAACATAATTCGGCAGGTCGCGGAGGCGGAAGGGACGCTTGCCCAACTGGTCGTTTTTGAGCAAATCGAACGCCTCACGCATTCCCTTGTCCCACGCCTCGCCGAAGCCCTGTTTGTGGAACTTGTAGCACTTGAGCAGATAGCCCAGCGCCAACGGAATGAAGTTGAGAATGAGCATCAGCAGAGGCTCGTTCTTGAGGGGGAGAAGGATGCTGTTGCGGCCACTCTGCTGGCTCTTGAAGGCGTTGTACCGCACCGCGCCGGTGCTGGCGCCGCAGATGTGGTAACACTTTGCCGTGGGGCAGAGGACATTCTTGTAGCCCGCGTTGTTGGCGCGCCAGCTGAGGTCCACGTCCTCGAAGTAGGCAAAAAAGTTTTCATCGAAGACGCCGATCTCGTCGAGGATGCTTTTGCGGTAGAGGGCCGCGCCGCCGCAGGCCGAGAAGATGCGCTTCTGTTTGGTGTAGCGGCTGGCCCGGCGGCCGTCGCCGGTCTTGCAGGCAAAGCCCATCCATGTGACGTAATCGCCAGCGTCGTCGGCAAGCTCCCGGTCGAAGTGGCGTATCATAAGGCTCTGGACGGCAAAAATTTTCTCGTCGCTCTCGGCCACGCGGATGAGCTCGGCCAGCCACTGGGGCTCTGCAAAGGCGTCGTTGTTGAACAGCACCACGAACTCGCTTTTCGCCTGGGCGATGCCCTGATTGACGGCGTGGGAAAAGCCGGTGTTGGAGCCGTTCTCGATGAGCTGGAAGTTCGGGCGGCTGCAATAGCTGCGGGCCTGCTCAAGGCTCTCGTCGGTGGAGCCGTTATCCACCACGATAAGCTCGAAGTCCTGCTCCGTCTGGGCGTAGACCGACTCGATGGAGTCCTTGAGCCAGCCTTTGCCGTTGATGTTGGGGATGATGATGGTCGCTTTCATAGATTCTGTGCTCCTGCGCATTTTCTTCTAATATACAAAAGACAGTATAGCATATTTTGAAGAGATTGAAAATTCCCTCTTGACAAAAAAGATGATTTGAGTATTATTGTATTAGGAACTTAGTACAGCGACACAAGGAGATGAGACGATGGGCGAACGATTCGATATGAGCCGCCCCATCTACGCACAGATCGTGGAACGGCTCAAGGCAAAAATTCTGGCGGGCATCTACCCGCCCGGCGGACATCTGGACTCGGTGCGCGACATGGCCGCAGCGGCAGGCGTCAACCCCAACACCATGCAGCGGGCGCTGGCCCAGCTGGAAGCGGAAGGGCTCGTCTACACCGAGCGGACCACGGGCCGCTTCGTCACCGAAGATACAGCCCTTTTGGAACAGCTGCGGGACGAGACGGCCCGCGCCATGACCGCCGAATATCTCGAGAAAATGCGCGGCATCGGCTACGGCCCGGCAGAGGCCGCAAAGCTTATGACGGGCTGAGAAACAAAGGAGAGTGATTGAAATGAATGAACTTTTAACTTGTGAGGGCCTGACGAAATCCTACCAGAAGGGGACAAACGCCCTCGATAACATCGAGCTGCACATCGGCTTTGGCCGCATCGTGGGCCTGCTTGGCCCCAACGGCAGCGGCAAGACCACCCTTATCAAACTGGCGAACGGCCTCTTGCAGCCCACGGCGGGCAGCATCCGAATCGCGGGCATGGACCCCGGCCCGGACACGAAAGCCATCGTCTCCTACCTGCCGGATGCCGCATGGCTGCCCGACTGGATGCGGGTGGAGCAGCTGGTGGAGATGTTCCGGGATTTCTACGCCGACTTCGACCCCGCCAAGGCGAATGAGATGCTGGAAAAGCTGGAGCTTTCGCCCAAAGCACCCCTCAAGAGCCTTTCCAAGGGCAACAAGGAGAAAGTCCAGCTCATCCTTGCCATGAGCCGGAACGCCCGGCTCTACCTGCTGGATGAACCCATCGGCGGTGTGGACCCGGCGGCGCGGGACTACATCCTGAACACCATCCTCACCAACTACAGCCGGGACGCCTCGGTCATCATCTCCACCCACCTCATCGAGGACGTGGAGCCGGTGCTGGATGAGGCTGTGTTCCTGAAGAACGGCAGAATTTTCGCCCACCGCTCGGTGGATGAGCTCCGCGAGACCGAGGGCATGAGTGTGGATGCATATTTCCGGGAGGTATTCAAATGCTGAAAAAGTTACTGAAATATGAGTTCAAGGCCACCGCCCGCACCTACGGCGGAATGTATCTGGCCCTGCTGGCGGCGTCGGTGCTCTTTGGCGGCTCCGTCTGGAGATGGAACAGCACCAATAGTGAAGCCTATTCGACTCTCGTGGGCCTGCTGAGCCTTGTCTACACCGCCGTCATCATCGGCACCGTGGTCGTCACCATCATGACCATCGTGCAGCGGTTCTACCGCAACCTGCTGGGCCGGGAGGGCTACCTGATGCACACCCTGCCGGTGACGGAAACACAGCTTGTGACCTCGAAGCTCATCTCCAGCACCGTGTGGAGCCTGTGCAGCATCCTCGCAGCCTGCCTTTCCTTCGGCATTCTGGCTGTCCTGATGATGGCGGATATGGACCTGCTTGAGCAGCTGCCGCGGATGTGGTCGATCATCCAGGAGGCATTCGCCCGCTATAACATGGAGTTCTGGGGGGCGCTGGCTTTCAGCGGCGTCGTCAGCTTCGTGCGGATGGTCAGCGCCATCGCCTGCATCTATGCTGCCTGCATGGTGGGACATCAGTTCAAGAACCACCCCGCGCTGGCGGGCATCCTGAGCTTCTTTGTCATGCAGTATGTGCAGGGCTGGCTCGAAAAGCTGCTCCAGATCGGCACCGGCGTCTACGAGACGGCCATCTATAGCGCCGTAGGCGATGTGGGCAGCATCGAGACTGCCGTCTCGGCTCTGGGCTACATGGGAAGCGCGATGGTCACGCTGGGCATCGCGGCGGCATTCGGTGTCTTCTGGTTCGGGCTGACGGTCTGGCTGATGCGAAACAAACTCAACCTCGAGTGATGAAACGTGAAAAAATCTGACGGAAAATTTTGAAATTCCCTCTTGACTTTACACAGATAAAGTGTATAATGCAATCAAACCGATGAGGCGGAAGAGAACCTGCAAAGCGCATCTTCAGTGAGCCCGGACAGTGAAAACGGGCGAGAGCGGGGCAGAGATTCGTGGGCCGCCGAGGGCCGGGCAAACGAGGCAGAGCCTCCAGTAGCTTGGGACGGAAGCCTCCGTTACAGGGCAGGGGAGTGTTGGCTCTCCGTGAGAGGCTCTGCGTTCACAGCAGGGCAAGCAAGGTGGCACCGCAGAATCGTATTTTACCGATCCTGTCCTTGTGGATAACACACAGGGACAGGGTCGTTTTTATTTTGGAAAGACCCGTCCCGCAAAGGGAGCGGGTCTTTTTTATGCCGCCCGCTCCGGGAAAGGAGTTAACCACTATGAAAACCATGAACATGATCTCCCGCCGCAGCTTCCTGAAGGCCGCTATGGCAGCTTCCGCCGTTTCCGCGCTGGCTCTGACCGGCTGCGGCGGCGCAGCGTCTTCCACCGCCGGCACCGCATCCGGTGCAGCCGCTTCCTCCGAGGTCGCTTCCAGCGCCATGGCCGGTGAGACCTTCAAGGTGGGCATCGTCAACTATGTGGATCATGCTTCCCTCAACCAGATCGTGGCATCCGTGGAGAGCCGTCTGGACGAGCTGGGCAAGGAAAAGGGCGTCACCTTTGACTACGCTGATTACTACGCCAACGCGCAGGCCGACCAGAGCAACCTGAACCAGATCGGCGCCGACCTGGTGGCCGATGGCGTGGACGTGATCGTGGCTGTGGCCACCCCCACCGCCGCCACCATGCTGGCCGCTGTGGAAGATACCGAGATCCCGGTGGTGTACTCCGCCGTCACCGACCCCGCTGCTGCAGGCTTTGACGGCGGTGAGAACATGACCGGCACCTCCGACGCCCTGAACACCGCCGCCATCATGAACCTGATCCTTGCCGCAGACCCGGAGATCGACACCATCGGCCTGCTGTATGACCTGAGCCAGGATTCCTCCACGCAGGCCATCGCCGATGCCAAGGCTTTCTGCGGCGAAAAGGGCATCCAGTACATTGAAAAGAACGGCACCACCACCGCCGAGGTGCAGATGGCTGCCGAAGCCCTGGTGGCTGCCGGGGTCAAGGCCGTGTTCACCCCCACCGACAACACCATCATGACCGCGGAGCTGTCCATCTACGAGACCTTCACCGAGGCCGGCGTGATGCACTTCACCGGTGCCGACAGCTTTGCCCTGAACGGTGCCTTCGTGGGTTACGGCGTGGATTACGTCCAGCTGGGCGAGGCCACCGCCGACATGGTGGCCGAGATCCTGTGCGATGGCAAGAGTGCTGCCGAAATGCCCTACCAGACCTTTGACAACGGCATTGTGACCATCAACACCGAGACCGCCGCCGCCCTGGGCTTTGAGGGTGACAAGCTGGACGCCCTGAAGGAAGCCTTCAAACCCTATTGCACCGAGATCGTGGAAGTGACCACGGCGGAGAACTTCTCCTGAACCTCAATCGGAGGAAACCCTCTCCGTCAAAACCTGACGGTTTTGCCAGCTCTCCCGAAAGGGGGAGCTTTTGGCAGGTAAAGGAAAGGTTGAAGATCAGCACAAAAAAGCTCGCCCATCGGGAGAGCTGGACGCGAAGCGGCCTGAGAGGGTTTGCTTTATCATTACATTTCAAAGGAGCACACACATGCTGGCGAGTATCTTTTCGCTCAACGTCATCCAGACCGCGCTGGAGCTTGGCTGTATCTACGCTCTGGTGGCGTTGGCACTGTTTCTGAGCTATTCCATCCTGAACATCGCAGACCTGTCCACCGACGGCTGCTTTACCCTGGGCTGTGCGGTGGCCTGTCAGGTAGCACTGACCGGCCACCCCATTCTGGCCCTTGCGGCGGCCATGGCGGCGGGCGTGTGCTCCGGCTTTGTCACTGCGTTTTTGCAGACCCGCCTTGGTGTGGAAAGCATCATGGCCGGTATCATCGTCAACACCGGCCTGTACACCATCAATCTGGCGGCCATGGGCTTTTCCTCCACCATGTCGCTGGTCAAGACCGAGACCATCTTCTCGCTGGCCAAAAAGTCGCTGGGCTTTCTGGGCAGCTGGTACAAGCTGGTGCTGGTGGGGGTGATCATCGCCCTGGCCTGCGCCGCCATGCTGGGCTTCCTGGGCACCCGGCTGGGCCTGTCCATCCGGGCCACCGGTGACAACACCGCCATGGTGCGGGCCTCCAGCATCAACCCGGCCTTTACCATTACGGTGGGCCTGTGCGTGTCCGGTGCGCTGTGTGCGCTGTCCGGCGGTCTGCTGGCCCAGTACCAGAAGAGCTGTGACATCAACGTGGGCACCGGCATGGTCACCATTGCGTTGGCCTCCCTGATCATCGGCGAGACCCTTGTGGGCAAGCGCACCATGCTGCGCCGCGTTCTGGGCGTGGTGTTCGGCAGCTGCTTGTACCGCTTTATCGTGGCTGTGGCCCTGCGCTTCAATGTGCCGGCCGCTGCCATGAAGCTGGTGTCGGCCATCATTGTGGCCGTGGCCATTTCGATGCCAGCCATTCGGGAGCATTTTGCCTTTGAAAAGCGCAAACATGCCGCCCGTGCCCGCCGCGCCGCGGCCGTGAAGGAGGGAAAGTAAGATGGAAATGCTGCAGCTGAACGACCTGCATAAGACCTTCAACCCCGGTACCGTGAACGAAAAGGTGGCTCTGAACGGAGTGAGCCTGCACATGGAAGCCGGGGACTTTGCCACCATCGTGGGTTCCAACGGCGCGGGCAAGTCCACCCTGTTCAATGCCATCACCGGCGGGTTCATCGCTGACGAGGGCAGCATCGTGCTGGGCGGGCAGGACATCACCTTTGAGCCGGAGCACCAGCGCAGCAAGGTCATCGGCCACCTGTTTCAGGACCCGCTCAAGGGCACGGCACCCAACATGACCATTGAGGAAAACCTTGCGCTGGCCTATCTGCGTGCCGGCACCGCGCCCCACGCCATCTTCTCCCGCATCTCCCGCAAGGACAAGGAAGTGTTCCGCGAAAAGCTGGCGCTGCTGGATATGGGCCTTGAGGACCGCATGAAGCAGCCGGTGGGACTGCTTTCCGGCGGGCAG
>ENA-OPRV01001959-OPRV01001959.1-human-gut-metagenome-genome-assembly--contig:-NODE-1959-length-9814-cov-3.934420_pt1 | contig 9814 bp, 10 predicted proteins | sample MGYA00241896_ERZ501886 | MGnify/ENA primary metagenome ERZ501886 (study PRJEB25962, sample SAMEA2042452) | human gut metagenome | biome: human gut; feature: human-associated habitat; material: faeces... | reverse complement strand
TAAGTTGGGTGAAAAAAACTTACAATATCTGAATAAAAAATTATTAAATTAAAATAAAAAATACCAATTTAAAAGGAAAAAATTACTTGCTTGTTTTAATATTTTACCTTGCGGAAGTGGTAAGAAATATAAGAACTGTTGTGGAAAGTAAGATAAAAATTTATATCTTATCATTAATATATTAAATAGATATAGCAAAATAAAGGTGCCACCATGAAATAATGTGCTGGCACCTTTTAAAATAATAACGAGAGGGGGAAAATTAAAATGAATAAGAAAGTAATTGGAAATGAGAAAAATATAATTTTTTATAATGATGAAGAAGGAAATACAAAGATTGAAGTTCTTCTGCAAGATGAAGATGTTTGGTTAAATATAGAGGCACTAGCAGAACTCTTTAGCATTGATAGAAGTGGTATTGTTAGGCATATTAACAATATCTATAAAGATAATGAGTTAAATGAAAATAGCACATGTGCAAAAATTGCACATGTGGGTAATGATGGTAAACAGAGTTATAATACAAAGTACTATAATTTGGATATGATTATTTCCGTGGGATATCGTGTGAAATCTCAAAATGGTGTTATCTTTCGAAAATGGGCCACTTCTATATTAAAAGACTACATGATGAAGGGATATGCAATAAATGAAAAAAGGATTGAGGTACTAAATAAAACTGTTTCAATTCAATCCAGAATGTTAGCTTCTACTTTAGGTATTGAGGAAAAAGAAGTTTTGAATGTCATTGAAGCCTATTCAAATGCACTATCATTACTTGATGATTATGATCATGGGTGTATTTCTAAACCAAAAGGTAAAGACTCTATTTACCAATTAACCTATGAAGAGTGCAGAACTCTTATTGATTCTATGAAATATGGTGGATTTTCTGATGTATTTGGTGTTGAAAAAGAACCAGGCAAATTGAATGGAATTATTGCAGCTGTATATCAAAATGTATTTGGACAAGAAATCTATCCAAGCATTGAAGAAAAGGCAGCTAATCTACTGTACTTTCTAGTCAAAGATCATCCTTTTGTAGATGGATGCAAACGAATTGGCGCTTCTATTTTTCTTGAATTTTTGAATAAGAATCAACATTTAATCATTGACGGAAAGCAAATCATTTCAGATAGCGCCTTAGTTGCTATTACATTAATGATCGCCGAATCTAGACCAGAGGAAAAAGAAACAATGGTCAAGCTAGTTATGAATTTCTTAAAAGCCTAATCTATGTCCTTATTCCCTGCTCCTTTTACATAGCCAACAAATGATTGGTTGTGGGAAAGGAGTTTTTTTATGCGTAAATGTAAAGTGATCGCAGTCACAAACCAAAAAGGTGGGGTTGGTAAAACAACAACTACTGAGAATGTGGCCATTGGATTAGTACGACAGGGATTTGATGTATTGATTGTTGATTTTGATCCCCAGGGTGATCTGACAAGTTGCTTAGGTTGGAAAAACAATGATGCTTTAGAACATTCTGTATCTTCTATGCTGGACGATTATATAAATGACAATGACATTGATTATGATTCTTTGATTTTGCATCACGAAGAAGATGTAGATCTGATTCCGGCAAACATTGAATTGGCCGATTTTGAAATGCGTTTGGTCAGTGTCATTAACCGGGAACAGACATTAAGTAATTGTATTGAACCATTAAGAGATAAATACGATTACATCTTTATTGATTGTCCACCTTCTCTTGGTATGCTTACCGTCAATGCGTTGTCTGCTGCAGATGAAGTACTAATACCAGTACAAACTCAGTATTTACCAGCTAAAGGAATGACGAAATTGTTACAGACGGTCAATAAAGTGCAGCGTAAAATTAATAGTAATTTGAAGATTACTGGAATTGTAATGACACTTGCGGATCTAAATACCAACATTACCAAAAGTACGATTGATACGATACGAGAAAGCTTTGGAAAGAACATTCGTGTATTTGATATGATCATTCCAAAAGCTACGAAAGCCTGTGAAGCATCTATTTCCGGTAAAAGTATCTATGCGTATGCCAAAGATTCAAAAGTAGCTGTCGCCTATGATAATCTGACAAAAGAATTGGTAAAAAGTTCAAAAGTAAAACATAAAGATGAATTGAGTCGTTAGGAGAAACAGAATGAAAAACAATCATGTGGAATTATTTGGAACTTTGACAAGAGATATTGAAGTATCCAAGAATGGAAAAGGAAATACTTTTGTGAAGTTCTCTTTAGCTTGTTTACGAGATGGAAAGAAACCATGGACAGATTATATTAACTGTATTGCCTTTGGTGATATGGCAAATGATATCTGTAAACATGGTGATAAAGATACAGGATTTTGTATTGTAGGCAATCTTCGTACAAGCTCTTATGAAAAAGATGGTAAAAAACAGTATTCAACCAATGTCGTTGTTGAGTCTTTTGAATTGTTAAATGATTAGAATTAAACGATGTCCCTATTGTCATGGTGCAGCACATTTGTTGATTGATTGGGACAGTAAAAAAATCAATGGATATTATGGTCAATATGTTACATGTACTTTGTGTTCTGCAAGGACACAAAACAAACAAAATGCAGATCAAGCCATTGATGAATGGAATCATCAAACAATGAAAAATACAATACAACTCACTCTATTTTAAGGAGGTGGCACATTTGCCAAAACTAGATTTAGGATTGCCTAGCTATGACTCTTTGTTTTCTACAGAAGAAGAAAGACAAGAAGCCAATAGTGAAAAAGTAATGACAATCCCTATAGATAAGATTACAAATTTTAAAGAACATCCCTTCCATGTCACGATGGATGAGGATATGGCAAAGCTTATTGATTCGATTAAGGAAAACGATATGCTGATGCCTGCATTAGTTCGTCCGAAAAAAGATGGAACATATGAAATGATTTCGGGTCACAGACGTAAATTTGCTTTGTCACAGCTAGGAAGAAAAGAAATGAATGTCATTATCCGTGATTTGGACGATGACCAGGCAACGATCTTAATGGTTGATTCCAATATTCAACGTGAAAACATTTATCCTAGTGAACGTGGTTATGCCTACAAAATGCGACTTGATGCTATGAAACATCAAGGAAAACGGATTGAGGAAATACCTGATGATGAATTAGGAATTGAGTATAAGACAACTTCGGGTCAAGTTGGCCTGAAGTCAGATGAAGAGAATCGGTCTGATTATGCATTGGCTGAACAAGTTGGAATTAGTAGGAAACAAATTCAACGTTTTATTCGCTTAACTTATCTGATTGAACCATTACAGGAAATGGTAGATGGACGACATGAAAATGAAATCAAGATTGCATTTAATCCGGCTGTTGAACTTTCATATTTAACAGAATCCGAACAGTATGATTTAGCCAATGCGATTGTTGAAAATCAAAGGACACCGTCACTTGCTCAATGTCAGGAATTCAAGCGGTTGAGTCATGATGGCGAGCTAACTACAGAATTCATTGAAGATACTTTATCGGAAGAAAAACCAAATCAAAGAGAAAAGTTATTTTTTCAAATGAAGGAAATCGATAAATATTTTCCCAAGGACTTCACACCAGGCAAGAAAAAGGATCTTATGATTCACTTGCTAGAAAACTGGGCAAAGAAAAGATCACGAGAACAAGAGCGGTAGTTGAATGTGCAACTGCTTTTTTTCTACTTGTGATTGTTTCCAAACTGTTGGAGGGGCAGTTTGTCTTTGCATCAGGACGTGTGACTGTGACCTCCCCTAAAACCCCTCCTACCTACCGAAAGAATCTTTATTACCTACCGAAAAAGAAAAAATGTTGTTATTTAGTAAGTAGTAGAAATATTTGTATCTAGGTAATTATTTAGAAGAACTTGTATTTTAAAGATAGTAGAAATTATCAGTGAATATAATTGGAGGTTAAGTCAATGAAGACAAAGTTAATTGCGTTCTGTGTTTCAAGTGTACTTATTGGTACTGGAATTTTTTTTCAACATGAACCAGGATGTATCTGTTCCAACAGTGGAAAAGTTTATGGAAGATACTTCTTTAAGTGTTAGTAAACATGAAGCTATAGTTAGTGAACATGAAAATGTTGGCAAAGATGAGAAAACAGGCGCTGGAGATACAATGAAGAAACCTGAATCCAAGGAAGAAAAACAGAAAGAAAAAGTTACGGGCAAAAGTGAATTCAAAACAACAAGTGTTTCTTCGGAAGGTAAAAGGCAAAATTCCAAGAAAGAAAGTTCTACTAAGAGTTCTTCTGGTTCAGACCAAAAATCTTCAACTTCAAACAGTTCCAATACATCAGATAAATCAAAAAAAGATGTTGTAAGTCAACCTATTGAAAAGCCTACTGAATCCAAACAAGAACCTGTAGTAGAATCTACACCTACTCCAGAACTAGCAAGGCCATGTTATGCTTGTCCTGGTGGAGTCAATCCAGATGTAAGTTGTGATGTGATTATGGATACGAACTTTTACTATGCAACTTATAGTTCACAGGCTGAAGCAGAGGTGGGCGGAATGTATTACCTGGATGAAGTAATGTACATCGGTGATATTGAAATTACAAACTATTCTGTTCAACCAGTATATCGAAATGATCACAGCATTGCTTATTATGGATTAAATCTTTGGAGCAATGGAAGTTTGATTCAATAAAAAAGGTTTATAAGAAAACTCATTTAAATTGTATCTTATTAGTAAAAATGATATATTATAAATGAAGAGTCGGTATGGAGACTATAAACCCATACCATTGGTCGGAACAAAGACCTAAAACTTGTTCCAGTGCAGAGAAAACTGCTAAACATCTTAAAAGGCGAGCAATCGCCTTTTAATTTTAGAAAGAGAGAATTGTATGAATAATATTTCATTTAAACAAAGGGTATGTCAATCAATAATTGATCAATCAAAAATATATAAAAAAATCTTTATTGATCGGCAATACCTAATTTGTTCGAAATGTTTTACGAATCGCAAATACTATATTTTAGTTGCAAACAAGGATAACTACTTGCATTTAGTAGGCGTTCATACAACTCTAACTCCTTCTGAATTTTTTGAAAAATGTTTTAATGATACTCTTACTGAAAATGATTTTGATTTTTCAAAAAAGAATCAAAGTGAAAAAAGTGTAAAAGGTTCGGTTAGAAGAAAAATATCAGCTTTAGAAAACATAAATAATTTTTTTGCACAAGAGCTATATATCGAAGAAGGGTTTCGCAAAAATAAAGTCAGTTGTGTAATTGCTACATCGGACAATAAAATAACAATTGGTTTTTCTGAAGGAATTTATTCAAGACCCAAAACACTTCTTAAAGGTAATATGCTTAATATGAGTACCAATCAAATTGACTTAATACTATCTAAAGAAAAAAAGGATAAAACATTTAATAAAATAGAATATGGAAATGAGCAAATATTATCTTATTATCATAAAGATATTTATCACTTGATATCAAAAAACTTAATCTAAATGAAATACATTATTTTAGCGAGGAAAAATTCTCGCTTTTTTGTTGCAACAACCTAAATGAAAGGAAAAAGAAGATGAAAAATATATTAAAGAAAGGCAGCAAGTTCTTTCTTTCTGCACTAGTGATATTGAATTCATTTATGAATATAATCACAGTACATGCAGAAGAAACTACTACAGAAAATGATTTAGATACAATTACAGAATTAGGCTATTTGGAAGATGTATTTCCGGATCAAATCATAAATGAAAATGATACGATGATGACCGATACAACTTCCTGTGGGACACGATATGCCATGATTTATATCGAAAACCAGTACGGATTTGATTATATCTCACATTTATATGTTGGTGATAAAACCGTATTTTGTATTGAGCCGATGCAATTGTTTATAGCTGGTAATGATTATGTTCCAGATAGTGCCAAATGGGATGAACTAAGTGAAAGCCAAAGACAAGCTATTTGGGAAATCAATTATTATGGTTATTCTTATCCAGGACATGAAAGTGAAAACTATTATGTAGCTACTCAAATCATGATCTGGCAAGTTGTTACTGGCAATTGGTATCAACCGTACTATATGGATGGAACGACAACATATGATATTTCAAATGAAATGAATGAAATTAACAACTTAAGAAGTACACCTCAAGGAAGACCTTCATTCAATAACCAAACAATCAAAATGGGACTAAATACTCCAGTTACTTTAAAAGATTCAAAAGGAACATTAAGCAATTATTCTATTACAAGTGGAAATGGTGTTAATGCTTCTGTAAATGGAAATGATTTAACGGTATCCATCACTTCAGAAAACTATGATAAAACACTTACCTTCTCAAGAAACTTTGGAGCAAGAGACGTCAATATTATTTATGGAAGTGGAGGTTATCAGCGTGTTATTTATCTGGCAAGCAGAAAAGATCCTTCTCCTAATTTCAAATTAAATTTTGAATTGCTATATGCTGATATCGAAGTTGAAAAGCAAGATGCAGAAACTGGAACATCTACGCAAGGTGATGCAACTTTCAATGGAGCAACATTTGCCATCAAAGATTCAAGTGGAAATACTTTAGAAACAATTACGACAAATGGTTCAAAAGCTAAATCTAAAAAATATCCAGTGGGAACAACTTTGAATGTATGTGAGGTCACTTCTCCAGAAGGATATTTAACAAACAGTTCTTGTAATAGTGTTGAACTCAAATATTCAGGTAATAATACTCCTTCAACTTTTTCTACAACAATCAAAGATCAGGTTATTAAAGGTCGTATTGAAATTGCCAAGACAATCGATAAAGAGAAATATGGATTATTCCAATCGAATGTTCAAAAACCAGGCAAAGGATTCAAGTTTGATATTATCCTAAAATCAAGTGGCAAAGTTGTATCCACATTAACAACAGATGAAGATGGTCGAACTATTAGTGATTATCTTCCATATGGAACTTATATTGTTAAAGAACATGAAACAATGGGATATGATACTTTAGAACCATTTGAAGTGAAAATTGATAAAGATCAAAAGACCTATTTCTATAACATCTATAACGATACGATCAAAGCCGAATTAACAATCTATAAGACAGACAGTGAAACTGGGAAACGCATTCCTGCGGCTGGTGTTGAATTCAAGATCAAAGATGCAGATGGTAATTATGTTACTCAAGAAGTCACTTATCCTAAAAAATATACAACGGATGTATTTAAAACCGATGAAGATGGATCTGTGCACCTACCTGCTCCATTAAAATTTGGTGAATACAAGCTTGTTGAAATCAAAGCACCTCATGGGTATGTATTAAAAGATACAGAAATTCCAATCAATGTAGATGGTTCTAGTACAGAAATCTTCATGAACTTTGACAACAAAACTCAAAAAGGACAAGTTTATGTTGAAAAGAGCGGTGAAATGTTATCTGGTGTTAAAGAATCTGAAACAGATTATGGAACACTTTATACACCAGTCTATAAAGAAAAATATCTATCTGGTGTTACGTATGAAATCACAGCTCGTGAAGATATTGTTACTCCAGAAGGAACAGTATGGTTCCATAAAGGGGATGTTGTAGATACATTTACAACAGGTGATGGTATTACAACTTCTTCCTTACTTCAGTTAGGTAAATATTCCATCAAAGAAACTGCAACACAAACAGGATTTGTATTAGATGAAAATAGCTATGATTTTGATATTGAATATGCAGGTCAGATGATTGATGTAGTTGAAATCAAACAGGCTTATGTCAACGAAAGACAAAAGTTGGATTTACAGATTACTAAAACATTTGAAGATGAAGACAAAGAAGCTTATAAAGATGTTATCTTTGGTGTCTATTCTAAAAATGATATTACAGTCGATGGTAAAGTCATCATTCCAGAGGATGGATTAGTTGGTACATTGACTATTGATGAAAATGGTAAAAATGTAGAACAGATAGATCTTCCTACTGGGGATTATTACGTAAAAGAACTTGAAACAAATGTTGGCTTCAAATTAGATGAAGAAGAACATGATTTTACATTCAACTATGATGAAGATACAACTAAAGCCACAGTCATTGTTCCTATGGAATTGCGCAATGAAAAACGTAGATTAGAATTAGATGTCAACAAAGTAGATAAAGAACATCGTGATCATTTCTTAAATGGAGCTATCTTTGAAGTCTATGATAAGACAGCTAAATCTTATGTCACTACCCTTGCATCAGGTCAATTAATGATCGTTGGTAATGATGCCAATGAAGAATATGAAATCTCTAAGAATGAAGATTTTACAAAGATCATCAAAACCGTTAAAACTGATGAAAATAAAAAAATCATCTTAGATATTGAAGATGGTACGTATTATTCTCGTAAAGTTGGAGATGACAAGGTTAGTAAACATGTCATTAAAGATGGAAAAGCCGTATTAGTTGATGCCATCTATGGTCATGAATATGAATTCAAGGAAATCAAAGCTCCTACTTCTTATCAGTTAGCGGATAAATCCAAAGCTTACAAAGTAGAAGCAGATAAAGATACAGATACGATCATTTATTATTTTGAAAATGCACGTATCGTTGTTCCAAATACAGGGGTATAAATAGTATGAAACATAAGAAAATAAAAATAGCAGCACTAGTGATAGTTACAGCAAGTCTATTAGGTGGCATTTTATATAGTGAGTTTGGAACAAAGAAATCTTATGATTATACGGATTACTATGTAGAATCGAAACCAGATAAAACAATAAAAGAAAATAAAGATAATGAGGAAGCTTCTGAAAAGGAGCTTTCTTTATCTTTACTTCAAAAAACGAACAATGATATTGTAGGCATTCTAGAATTTGATAATCGCGTTATTTATGAACCTGTCGTACAGGCTCCAGATAATGATTATTATGTGCGTAAAAACATCAAAAAAGAATATGCCAATGCCGGAATACCATTTGTATCAGCTGACGGAAATATTGATTCCAAAAATGTTGTGATTTATGGTCATTCCAGTAAATGGAATAGTATCATCTTTACACCATTAATGAGCTATATTAATCAAAGCTACTACAAAGAGCATCCAACATTTCATTTCATTACAGAAAGTGAAACGAGAACGTATCAGATATTCGGTGTTATGAATGTGGATCTAAACAACTTGAACGATTCTTTAGAATTCACACAATCCAGTTGGGATTCAAATACTTCATTCAATGCCTTTTTATCCGATTCTATTAATCGAGGATTATATAAAACAGGTATTTCAGTCAATACTGATGATAAGTTAATGACTTTAGTGACTTGCGATACAAGAAATGATAACAAGAGAATTGTCATACTAGCAAAAAGAACAGACAAATTCAAAAAATCCATAAATTCATGAAATGTTAATAGTTCTATGCTATTGTTTAATTAGATAAATCGAAATTTGCTTAAGGGGTGGATTACACGAAAAAAATTATACCTTGGATATTAGCGACAGCAGTAATTATGTTGGTGTTTCCATGGCTTGCGGTTACATTCATAAAAGGTGATGGCGGCATGGCAGTTTGCTTCATTCTGTTTTTTGCAGTGAATCCTATTTATGCAATTTGTTCCGGAGCATACGCCGGCAAGGACATAAAAATATTTTGGTCACTACCAATTATTACAGCACTATTCTTTTTGCTTGGGACATGGCTGTTCTTTAGTATTGGAGAAAAAGCATTTATTTTATATGCGTTTGGATATTTGCTCTTAGGAATTGTAGCAGAGTTAATTTCCATGTTTGTAAAGAAAAAGATTTTAAGAGGTTAAACAAATCGATCTTTGGGGAGGTAAAGAGTGTATGAAAAAGAAACTGCGTATTCTGGTTATTTTAATTGCTGTGTTATTGGTAGGTAC
>ENA-OPRV01001954-OPRV01001954.1-human-gut-metagenome-genome-assembly--contig:-NODE-1954-length-9836-cov-3.420714_pt1 | contig 9836 bp, 8 predicted proteins | sample MGYA00241896_ERZ501886 | MGnify/ENA primary metagenome ERZ501886 (study PRJEB25962, sample SAMEA2042452) | human gut metagenome | biome: human gut; feature: human-associated habitat; material: faeces... | reverse complement strand
CGCGGCACGGGCCAGCAGTTGCAGCGCACGCGGCTCGTGGACAATGTTCTCTTCATCGAGGATATGCTCAAGCTGAGCGCGGATCTGCTCAACGTCGAGCGCCTTCAGATGGAATTGCAGGCAGCGCGAGAGGATCGTGACCGGCAGCTTTTGCGGATCGGTGGTCGCCAGCAGGAATTTGACATGCGCAGGCGGCTCTTCCAGCGTTTTCAGCAGGGCGTTGAAGCTGTGGCGCGACAGCATGTGCACTTCATCGATCAGATAGACCTTGAAGCGGCCGCGCGCCGGGGCGTACTGCACGTTGTCGAGCAGATCGCGGGTATCTTCCACTTTGGTGCGCGAGGCGGCGTCGATCTCAATCAGATCGACAAAACGCCCCTGCTCGATCTCACGACAGTTGTCGCACACGCCGCACGGGGTGGCGGTGATCCCGGTTTCGCAGTTCAGACCTTTTGCCAGCAGACGGGCAATAGAGGTTTTACCGACGCCGCGGGTGCCGGAAAAAAGATAGGCGTGATGGATGCGACCTAGCGACAAGCCGTTCGCCAGGGCCGTCAGCACATGTTCCTGACCGACAACGTCAGCAAAGGTTTGTGGTCGCCATTTACGGGCTAACACCTGATAACTCATGGGCAGGCTCTGCAACGCTGGAAGGTGAATTAATGGAGGGGAATGCTATCACAACCTCACCCATTGAGCGAGGTTGTGAGATACGGGATTAATGTCCCGGGAATGGCACCAGGCTGTAGCTGGTAATACCCTGTTTTTCCAGGCGCTGCTCGCCGCCGAGATCGAGCGCACGAGACGGCGCGTCAACGCGCTCGAATACGTCAAAATTCCGCAGATGCAGCAAAACATCAAGTATATCACGATGAAGCTCGATGAAAACGAGCGTGCCAACACGATCCGACTGATGAAGGTCAAGGATATCATCCTGAAAGAGGCCATCGAAGAGCGCCGCGAGACCGATAAGGCCGAGGGCGCGGACGTGTGAATGGCGAAAGTTGTCAAAACACTTGAGCGGAGTAAAGCAAAACCCATCCGTTTTGTATAATTTGTCGGTTGACATTTTCGGTTAAGAATCCTATACTGAGACCAATAAAGTTCCACGAACGGAGAAACAACACAAGATGAAGAGCATTTTCGTTTTTGCATACTATTATTACTTTACTATGGATTCGTAGTAAGGCTAATTTGTGATGCAAAGATGCAAAAAGGCTCTGAAAAGAGATTGCTTGATGCGGCACAGGTTAGACCTGTGCCGCTTTTTTTCGTTGTGGCGATATTTCACGGTCAATAAGGAGGAAATTATTATGATCGTCGTACTCAAGCGTGGCGCAGAACAGGACAAGCGCGAGCAGCTTATCAACTGGCTCAAAAATCAGGGCCTTGGCGTGCACATCTCCGAGGGCGAGTACCAGACCGTGCTGGGCCTGATCGGCGACACGGCGCGCGTCGACATGGACCTGATCGAGAGTTTGAGCATCGTCGACTCCGTCAAGCGCGTGACAGAGCCCTTCAAGTGCTGCAACCGCAAGTTCCATCCCGACGACATGATCGTGCAGGTGGGCGACGTCAAGGTCGGCGGCGGAAACTTCTGCATGATCGCGGGCCCGTGCTCGGTCGAATCCGAAGAGCAGATCGTCGCGGTCGCCAAGGCCGTGAAGGCCTCGGGCGCGAACATGCTGCGCGGCGGCGCATTCAAGCCCCGCACTTCTCCTTATGATTTCCAGGGCCTCAAGGCGGAGGGCATCGAGCTGCTGAAGATCGCCCGTCAGGAGACCGGCCTTCCCATCGTCACCGAGATCATGGGCACGAATTACCTGCCGCTCTTTGAGGATGTGGACGTCATTCAGGTCGGCGCGCGCAATATGCAGAACTTCGACCTGCTGCGCGAGCTCGGCAAGCTGAGAAAGCCCATCCTCTTAAAGCGCGGCCTCGCCAGCACGCTCAAGGAGCTTTTAATGAGCGCGGAGTACATCATGGCCGGCGGCAACGAGCAGGTCATCCTCTGCGAGCGCGGCATTCGCACCTACGACGACTACATGAGAAACACACTCGACCTTGCGGCTGTGCCGATGCTCAAGGAGCTCACGCACCTGCCGGTCATCGTCGACCCCAGCCACGCGACCGGCATTGCGCGCCTCGTGCGCCCGATGGCACTGGCTGCTGCCGCCTGCGGCTCTGACGGCCTCATCATCGAGGTGCACAACGACCCCATCCATGCGCTGTGCGACGGCGCGCAATCCCTGCGCCCCGAGCAGTACGATGACCTCGCCAAGGCTGTGCGCCGCGTGAGAGAGGCGGTGGCAGAATGCCCGCCGGCATCGTCGGCCTCGGCCTGATCGGCGGCTCGCTCGCCAAGGCATACCACGAGGCGGGCGAGCGTGTGCTCGCCCACGACATCGACCGCGATGTCTTGTCGTTCGCCGTCATCAGCGGCGCGGTGGACGAGGCGCTGACGGACGAGACGATGGCAGAGTGCGATGTCATCCTGCTGGCCGTCCGACCCGCGGCGGCGGTCGAATGGCTCAAAAATCACGCGGCAAAGATCGACAAGCACACGGTCGTCATCGACTGCTGCGGCACCAAGCGCAAGGTATGCGCGGCGTGCTTCCCAATCGCCGAGCAGTACGGCATTACGTACCTTGGCGGTCACCCGATGGCGGGCACGCAGTTCTCGGGCTTCAAGTACGCCAAGGCGAACCTCTTCGTGGGCGCGCCGATGGTGCTCGTGCCGCCGCGCTTTGACGACATTGAATTACTCAGCCATGTGAAAGACCTGCTCTCGCCCGCGGGCTTTGGGAGCTACTCCGTCACAACCGCCGAGCAGCACGACGAGATGATCGCCTTCACCTCGCAGCTGGCGCATGTGGCGTCCAACGCCTACATCAAGAGCCCCACAGCGAAAAAGCACAAGGGCTTTTCCGCCGGCAGCTACAAGGATATGACGCGCGTTGCCTGGCTCGCGCCGCACATGTGGGCGGAGCTCTTCATGGAAAACAAGGAATTCCTGCTCAAGGAGATCGACTGCTACATCGAGCACCTGAGCGAATACAAGACCGCCATGGAACATGACGACGAAGAGACCCTTATCCGACTTCTGGACGAGGGCAAGAAGAGAAAGGAAGAGGTGGACGGCTGATGCGAAGCATCCATATCAAGGCCTCGCGCGAATACGACGTGCTGGTCGAGCGCGGCTTACTCGACCGCGCGGGCGAGCTTCTCCGGGAGGTCAGCGCCCCCGGCATGGCCGCCATCGTGTCGGACGACACGGTCTACGCGCTCTACGGCGAGCGCACGGTCAAGGCCCTTGAAAAGGCGGGCTACCGTGTGCACTCTTTCACATTCCCCGCGGGCGAGGGGAGCAAGAACCTCTCGACCTACGCCGATGTGCTGCACTTCCTCGGTGAGCACCGCTTCAGCCGCAGCGACGTGGTCGTTGCGCTCGGCGGCGGCGTGGTGGGCGACCTCGCGGGCTTTGCCGCGGCGACGTATCAGCGCGGCATGGGCTTTGCCCAGATCCCGACGACGCTGCTGGCCGCGGTCGATTCGTCCGTCGGCGGCAAGACCGCCGTCGACCTGCCCACGGGCAAGAATCAGGCGGGCAGCTTCTATCAGCCCTGCATCGTGATCTGCGATCCCAACACGCTCGAAACGCTGCCCGAGGAGCAGTACCGCTGCGGCTGCGCCGAGATCATCAAGTATTCGATGCTCGGCAATGCAGCGTTCTTTGAAGAACTCTACAAAACGCCCGTGCGTGAGCAGTACGAGCACGTCATCGAGGTCTGCGTGCAGATGAAGCGCGACATCGTCGGCGCGGACGAGTACGACCTCGGCCGCCGCCGCACGCTGAACTTGGGCCACACGTTTGGTCACGCGGTGGAGCAGTGCAGCGATTTTTCTCTTCTGCACGGCGAGGCGGTCGCCATCGGCATGGCGACGGTCACGCGCGCGGCAGTCAAGCGCGGCATTTGCGGCGAAGAGACGCTGGCGCGCCTGCTCGACATTCTGCACCGCTATGGTCTGCCGACCGAGACGGGCTACGAACTCGACAAGCTCTATGAGGCCGAGCTCGTCGACAAGAAGATTTCCGGCGGCAAGATGCACCTCATCGTGCCGGAAAAGATCGGTCAGGTGCGCATGGAGACGATCCCCGTCGAAGCCCTGCGCGACTGGATGCAGGATGGTGGCATCCGATGAAGAGAACCATCATACCCGGCGCGCGCACGGGACGTGTGCGCATCCCGGCATCCAAATCGCAGGCGCACCGGCTGCTGATCTGCGCGGCGCTCGGCGAGGAGAAGACCGAGGTCGTCTGCGACGGCATTTCCGCCGATATCGCGGCCACGGCGAAGTGCCTGAGCGCGCTCGGCGCGAAAATTGAAGAAATGGAGACGGGCTTTCTCGTCTCTCCGATCAAAAAAGTGCCCGAGGGGCGCTGCGACCTCTACTGCGGCGAGAGCGGGTCGACGCTGCGCTTCCTGCTGCCCATCGCCGGCGCGCTCGGCGCGCAGGCGGTATTCCACCGCGAGGGGCGGCTGCCCCAGCGCCCGCTCGCCCCGCTGGATAGCGTTTTAAAAGAGCATGGCATGACGCTCCGCGAGGACGGCGACCTGCTGTATTGCAGTGGACAGCTGATCGGGGGAAACTATACGATCGCAGGCAATGTGTCCTCTCAATATATTTCGGGCCTTCTCATGGCGCTGCCGCTGCTGATCAGAGACAGTCTTCTTATGGTGTCCGGCCCGCTGGAATCCGCGGCTTACGTCGCCATGACGGAGGATGCACTTCAGCTTTCCAAGCTGACCATCCCCAAAATGGGGGCGATGTGGGCGATTCCCGGTCAGCAGAGATGTCATCTGCCGAAGCGCACGGTCGTCGAGGGCGACTGGTCGAACACGGCGTTCTTCCTCTGCATGGGTGCGCTGTCGAAAGAGGGCGTGACCGTCGAGGGGCTGAATTTGCAGTCCTCGCAGGGTGACCGCGGCGTGCTGGACGTTTTGCGCCGGTTCGGCGCGGAGGTCACCGAGCACGGAGACGCCGTGACGGTCAGGCGCGGCGCACTGCATGGCGTGATGATCGACGCCGCACCCATCCCCGACCTCATCCCCGTGCTGAGTGTCGTTGCGTCGGTCGCAGAGGGGGAGACGCGGGTCGAAAACGCCTACCGGCTGCGGCTCAAGGAGTCCGACCGCCTCAAGAGCACGGCGAATCTCCTGCGCGCGCTCGGCGGACAAGTCGAAGAGAAAGAAGACGGCCTTGTCATCACGGGCGTTCCCGCGCTGCACGGCGGCGCGGTCGAAACGCAGAACGACCATCGCCTCGCGATGTCTGCCGCCACGGCGGCCTGCGCCGCGACGGGCGAGATCACAGTCGACAACGACGGCTGCGTGGCAAAGTCCTATCCCCGCTTTTGGGAGGATTTTAGCAGCTTGAAAGGAGAAGGTTTATGAGCAGCACCTACGGCGAAAATCTGCATTTGACCATCTTCGGCCAGTCGCATTCCCCTGCCATCGGCGTGACGGTCGAAGGCATCCCTGCGGGCGAGAAAGTTGATCTGGACGAGCTCCAGCGCTTTCTGAATCGCCGCGCGCCGGGCAAAAACGTCTGGTCGACGCCGCGCAAGGAGGCCGACGCGCCGGAGATCCTCTCCGGCCTTGTGAACGGCTATACCTGCGGCGCGCCGCTCACGGCCATCATCCGCAATACGAACACCCGCTCGCAGGATTACGCGAATCTTGCTGTCACGCCGCGCCCCGGTCACGCGGACTACACCGCCGAGGTCAAATACGGCGGCTATCAGGACCGCGCGGGCGGCGGACACTTTTCAGGCCGCTTGACCGCGCCGCTGTGTATCGTGGGCGGCATCTGCCTGCAAATTCTCGCGCGCGAGGGCATCACGCTTGTGAGCCGCATCGCTTCCATCGCGGGCATTACTGACGAAGGTGAGCTGACAGGCTCGCTTGCAGGCAAGGAGTTCCCCATCGTCAGCGATGCGCGCGGCGAGGAGATGCGCGAAGCCATCGCACAGGCGCGCGAGGCTGGTGACAGCGTCGGCGGCGTCATCGAATGCGCAATTTTCGGCGCGCCCGCGGGCCTTGGCGACCCGATGTTCGGCGGCATGGAAAATCGCATTGCCTCGGCGGTTTTCGGCATTCCCGCGGTCAAGGGCATCGAGTTCGGCGCGGGCTTTGGCGTGGCGAGCCTTCGCGGCAGCGAGGATAACGACGCCTTTACGGTCGAAAACGGCAAGATCGTCACCGAGACGAACCACTGCGGCGGCATTCTTGGCGGTATCACGAACGGCATGCCCATCGTGTTCCGCGCGGCGTTCAAGCCGACGCCATCCATCGCGCGCGAGCAGCAGAGTGTCAATTTGCAGACGATGGTGCCGGAGAAGATGGCCGTCACGGGCCGCCACGACCCGTGCATCGTGCCGCGCGCCGTGCCCTGTGTGGAGGCGGCGGCCGCCATCGCGGTCTATGATGCGTATCTATCGCGCAAAAGGGAAATGAGGTAAGGGAACATGGACTTAAACGACTATCGAAAAGAGATCGACAGCATCGACGATCAGCTCATCGCGCTCTTTGCCCAGCGCATGGAGACCGCTGAAAAGATCGCGGAATATAAAAAGGCCAACGGCCTGCGCGTGCTCGATGCGCGCCGCGAGAAGGAGAAAATGCGCGAGATTCTGGACAAAACGCCGGACGACCTGCGCGAATACGTCTCCTCGCTCTACTCCCTCATTTTCGAGCTGAGCCGCAGCCGCCAGAGCTGTCTTCTCGGCACGAAGGGTGATCTGCCCGCGAAAATTGCCGAGGCCATCGAAAAGACGCCGCAGCTCTTTCCCGAGGACGCCGCCGTCGCCTGTCAGGGCGTGGAGGGCGCGTATTCCGAGCAGGCGTGCGAAAGGCTCTTCAAGCGCCCGAGCACGTTCTTTTTCAGTTCCTTCGAGGCGGTGTTCTCCGCCATTGAAAAGGGCCTCTGCCTCTACGGCGTGCTGCCGCTGGAAAACAGCACGGCGGGCAGCGTGAACGCGGTCTACGACTTGATGACGCAGCACAACTTCCGCATCGTGCGCTCGGTTCGCATCAAGGTTGACCATAATCTTCTCGCCAATCCCGGCGCGAAGCTTGAAAACATCCGTGAGATCTACTCACATGAACAGGCCATCAGCCAGTGCGCACACTTTTTACAGGGGCTTCCCAATGTGAAGGTCATCCGCTGCGAAAATACCGCGGTGGCGGCGCGCATGGTGGCCGAGTCCGGCCGCGACGATGTGGCGGCGCTGTCGTCCCGCGCATGCAGAGAGCTCTACGGCCTTGACTGCCTCGCCGCCTCTGTGCAGGATCAGGGCAATAACTTCACGCGCTTCATCTGCATTGCGAAAAACCTCGAAATTTACCCCGGTGCAGACCGCACGAGCCTGATGATGGTGCTGCCGCACCACCCCGGTTCGCTCTACAAGGTGCTCTCGCGTTTCAATGCGCTCGGCGTCAACATGAACAAGCTCGAGAGCCGCCCGATGCCGGACCGCAACTTCGAGTTCATGTTTTACTTCGACCTTGAAACCTCGGTCTATGCCCCGCAGTTCACCCAGCTCATGGGCGAGCTGCCCGAGCTGTGCGAGGAGTTCACGTATCTTGGCTCTTACAGTGAGGTGGTTTGAATGAAGCGCTGCGGATTACTCGGTGAAAAGCTCGGCCACAGCTATTCGCCCGCTATCCACGCGGAGCTGGCGGACTATGAATACCGGCTCTATGAGGTCGCGCCCGAAAAGCTCGGCGAATTTCTGACGGGCGGCGGCTTTGACGGCATGAACGTCACCATTCCCTATAAAAAGGCCGTCATCCCGTACTGCGCAGAGCTTTCACCCATTGCGCAAAAACTCCAGAGTGTGAACGTGCTGGTCAGGCGCGAGGATGGCACGCTGTACGGCGACAACGCCGATGCCTACGGCTTTGCCGGTATGGTCAGGGCGAGCGGCGTTCAGATCGATGGCAAAAAGACGCTCGTGCTCGGCTCCGGCGGCGCCTCCTCGACGGTCTGTGCCGTGCTCGAGGAGATGGGCGCGCGCAGCGTGACCATCATCTCCCGCAAGGGGGAGGACAACTACAACAATCTGGATCGTCACGCGGACGCGGAGGTCATCGTGAACACCACGCCCGTCGGCATGTACCCGAACTGCGGCGTGTCGCCCGTCGACCTGTCGCTCTTCCCGAAGCTCGAGGGTGTGCTCGATATCGTCTACAACCCCGCGCGTACAGCGTTTGTCTTGCAGGCGGAAAAGCTCGACATTCCTTATATGAGCGGGCTCTACATGCTCGTCGCGCAGGCTAAGCGCACGGCGGAGGTCTTTGAAAACAGGGACATCCCCGACAGCGAGACCGAGCGCATCTGGAAAAAGCTGAGCCTTGAGATGCAGAACATCGTGCTCGTCGGCATGCCCGGCAGCGGCAAGAGCACCGTTGCCGCGCGCCTTGCTGAGAAGCTTGACCGCATCGCGCTTGACAGCGACGCCGAGATCGAAGAGAAAAACGGTATGAGCTGTGCCCAGCTCATCGAAAAGCACGGCGAGGCGGAATTCCGAGAGCTCGAGAGCGAGGCCATTGCCGAACTCGGCAAGCGCTCCGGCGCGGTCATCGCTACGGGCGGCGGCTGCGTGACGAGAGAGGAAAACTACGATCTTCTGCACCAGAACGGCATCATTTTCTGGTTGAAGCGTGATATCGACCAGCTGCCGCGCGAGGGGAGGCCTCTTTCGGCGGGCGACCTTGCGGCGATGTACGACAGGCGCAAGGCCTGCTACGAAAGATTTGCCGACCACATCGTCGACAACAACGGCACAGTGGAGGATACCGTGCAGGCAATTTTGGATTGCCTGAAATAAAGGACAAAACTGCCCGCCGCAATTTTGCGGCGGGCAGTTTTTGCGCGATGGCGGCAGCTACGGCAGGGGATGGCGGGTGCGCTGCGCGAGCGCTTCGTCATAGCATCTCGCGCAGCGCCGCCAGTCGATCACCTGCACACGCAGGGCGAGGGACTCCTCACTGCACGGCACCACCGGCGCGGTCAGGTCGAGCAGCACCGCGCCGAACGAGATGTCGGGGTCCTTCGTGCCGGTGAGCCGGAGTGAGCCGTCCGCCATCAGCGAGAGCAGGACGCGACCGCCGCAGCCGCGGCGCAGCGCATGTGTGAGCACGCGCTCAAAGTCCTCCCGCTCGCCGAAATCGCGCAAAATCGCGGCCTCAAATGTATTCAAAACAGACCACCTCGCCACAAGGTATGCAAAAAGTCCATCAGACAGCACAAAAAAGCGGAAAGTCCTGTAACTTTCCGCTTTTCATTTCAATTTGGACTAACTTAGATGTGGACGACCTTCAGCTCGCTCGCCTCGAAGAGACCGAGGCGCTTGCCGACGTTGACATATACCTGCGGGTCGCCGCTCGTGCAGATGACGAATTTACCCTTTTTCTGCGGGTTGAGCGCGTTCTGCTCGGTGAGGTATGCCTTGACGGCGTTTGCCTGCTCGAGCGCGGGGTTGATGAGGTGCATTTCGGGATAGCACTCGTGGAAGTTCTCTTCCACGATGGGATAGTGCGTGCAGCCGAGGATCAGGTTTTCGACCTTTTCGCGCGCGAGAATGTTGTCGACCTGCGTACGGATCTCGGTGTTAATGTCGTGCTGGTTGAAGTCGCCGCGGTCAACGAGTGCCGCGAGCAGGGGAGAGCCCTTGCCGACGACCTTGCACTCGGGATCACCCTCATGGATGAGCTCGGCGTACTTGCCGGAGGCAACAGTGAACTCCGTCGCGATGAGGCCGACGCTCTTGA
>ENA-OPRV01001953-OPRV01001953.1-human-gut-metagenome-genome-assembly--contig:-NODE-1953-length-9848-cov-2.533953_pt1 | contig 9848 bp, 3 predicted proteins | sample MGYA00241896_ERZ501886 | MGnify/ENA primary metagenome ERZ501886 (study PRJEB25962, sample SAMEA2042452) | human gut metagenome | biome: human gut; feature: human-associated habitat; material: faeces... | reverse complement strand
CTTTCACACGTGCAAATTTGGTGAATGAGGCAGGTTTGCCCGCGTCAACTTTTCGTGCGGAAGCGCCCGAATCTTTTGTTGCCGATCTCCATTTACAAAGAATGGAGGGATTTCCTAAGTCGGAGAAAGGACTTAAATCAGGAGTCTCTGCCTGTTATGCAGGAATGCTGAATGGGAAACTGCTGTTGGCAGGAGGTTGTAATTTTCCCGGAATCCCCGCCGATGAAGGAGGAAAAAAGAAATACTATCAGGGGATTTATGTAGCAGAGATGAATCCAGATACAGTGTTTGTCTGGAATAAAGTTGGAGAACTTCCCGTTTCTGCCGCTTATGGCGTTTCTGTATCCTGTTCGGATGGAATCATCTGTATAGGAGGAACTGACGGTCAGGATGCACTAACTTCTGTTTATAAAATCCGCTGGGATGAGAAAAGCGAAAAGAATGGGAAAAATAAGAAGAAAGGGAAAGTCGTCATCGAAACATTACCGGCTTTACCTTATGCTCTAGATAATATGTGTGGGACGCTAATTGGGGAACAACTATTCATAGCCGGAGGAAATAGAAACGGAAAGCCATCCAATTCCTTCCTCCGACTCGATTTAACTAATCTTTCTGTAGGCTGGCATGAGTTACCGGAATATCCCGGAGATGCACGTACACAAGCCGTTTGTGCCGGCCAGCGTAGGGGAGACGACTACCGTTTCTATTTATGGGGAGGATTTGCTCCTTCTACGGAAGGAAAACCGGCAACACTTTCCACAAGTGGTTACTGTTATTCTTCCGTATCTCGGCGATGGATGCCTGTAGCTACTCCGAAAGGAAGTGACGGAGAGGTTGTATCTTTAGGGGGGGGAGCTGCCGTTGCATTAAATGATAGCTTGGTATTATGTACAGGTGGAGTAAACAAAGACATATTTCTAGCGGCTCTACGGTGTCCTGAAAAAGATTACCTCCTTCATCCGGTAGAATGGTATAAGTTTAATGACCGTATATTGGTCTATAATATCAATCTGGACATCTGGCAGGAAGTTGCCCGTACATCGCTGGTAGCGCGTGCCGGAGCTGCGTTAGTGGGGTGGGATAAAACATATTATAATATTAATGGAGAATTGAAGCCCGGTGTCCGTACTCCGGAAATTATAAAAATAACGGTCGAATAATGGGGGAAAATTGACAAAAAAGTAATATCTTTGACTCCGTTAATATCTAATACCCCCACTATGATATTGAATTTGACAGGAAAAAAGGCTCAGATAGCATGCGGACTACTATGTTGTTGCAGCATGGCGTATGCACAGAGTAATGACAATTCAGAAGTTGTACTTCTACACACAGGCTGGGAATTTTCTCAAGCAGGAACAGAACTATGGCGAACGGCAGAAGTGCCCGGTACAGTACATCAGGACCTTATTCACCACAAATTACTTCCTTCTCCTTTTTATGGAATGAATGAACAGAAGATTCAATGGGTGGAAAACGAAGATTGGGAATACCGCACTTCTTTTACCGTTACAATGGAACAATTGGAGCGGGATGATGCCCAGCTCATCTTTGAAGGTCTTGATACCTATGCAGATGTTTATCTCAACGGTTCCTTACTGTTAAAGTCCGATAATATGTTTGTCGGTTATTCGTTACCTGTAAAGCCACAACTTCGTCTAGGGGAAAACTTACTCCATATATATTTCCATTCACCTATCCGGCAAACTCTTCCTCAATATGCCTCCAACGGATTCAACTATCCGGCGGATAATGACCACCATGAGAAACATCTGAGTGTGTTCTCCCGTAAAGCTCCTTACAGTTACGGTTGGGATTGGGGAATCCGTATGGTAACTAGTGGTATTTGGCGTCCGGTAAAAATTCGTTTTTATGACGCCGCTTCCATTAATGATTATCATATCAAGCAACTGTCGCTGACAGAACACTCTGCCGAACTATCTAATGAACTGGAAATAAACAATATACTTCCTCAATCGATTCAAGCAGAAATACGGATTAATTATTCATTTGAAAAAGGAGAAGAAACTGTAATTAGCCGTTCTGTCACTTTGCAACCCGGACTCAACTCTATCCATATCCCTTCCGAAGTCCTGTCTCCGGTACGCTGGATGCCGAATGGTTGGGGCAAACCGGCTTTGTATGATTTCTCTGCTCAAGTTGTCTTTGACGGTAAAGTGGTAGCCGAGCAATCCCACCGTATCGGTTTACGTACCGTCCGGTTGGTGAACGAGAAAGATGCGGACGGAGAATCTTTCTATTTTGAAGTGAATGGCATTCCGATGTTCGCCAAAGGTGCCAACTATATACCACAGGACGCTCTATTGCCCTCTGTGACTACCGAACGCTATCAGACATTGTTCCGTGATATCAAAGAGGCCAACATGAATGTAGTCCGTATATGGGGTGGAGGAACGTATGAAGACGATCGTTTCTATGATTTGGCGGATGAAAACGGCATCTTGGTTTGGCAGGACTTTATGTTCGCTTGTACCCCTTATCCGTCTGACCCTACATTCTTGAAGCGGGTAGAGGAGGAAGCTTGCTACAACATCCGCCGTCTTCGCAACCACCCTTCGCTGGCTATGTGGTGTGGCAACAATGAGATATTGGAAGCCTTGAAATATTGGGGGTATCAGAAAAAATACACTCCGGAAATCTATCAGGAAATGATGTCCGGTTACGACAAACTCTTCCGTGAACTACTTCCCGCCAAGGTGAAAGAACTCGATGCTGACCGCTTTTATATCCATAGCTCCCCTTATCTAGCCAACTGGGGACGTCCCGAATCATGGGGAATAGGCGATAGCCATAATTGGGGTGTTTGGTACGGACAGAAACCTTTTGAATCATTGGATACCGACTTGCCACGTTTCATGAGCGAATTTGGTTTCCAATCCTTCCCTGAGATGAAAACTATTGCTACATTCGCAGCTCCTGAAGATTATCAAATCGAATCGGAAGTGATGAATGCCCACCAAAAGAGTAGTATTGGCAATGCTTTGATCCGTACTTACATGGAACGTGACTATATCGTACCTGAGAAATTTGAGGACTTTGTATACGTCGGACTGGTTTTGCAAGGCCAGGGAATGCGTCATGGCTTGGAAGCTCACCGTCGTAACCGTCCTTATTGCATGGGTACTCTATACTGGCAGTTGAACGATAGCTGGCCCGTTGTTTCATGGTCGAGTATCGACTATTATGGTAACTGGAAAGCTTTGCATTATCAGGCGAAACGTGCTTTTGCTCCTATTCATATCAACCCTATTCAGCGGAATGACAGCTTATGTGTCTACCTTCTTTCCGATCGCCTTGATACGTTGGAGAAAATGACATTAGAAATGAAAGTCATAGACTTTGAGGGAAAAAAGATCAGTAAACCGATGCTATTGAGATCTTTGTCGGTTCCTGCAAATACCTCTCAATGTGTATATCGGACAAAACTTGACGCCTTACTGTCTTCGACAAAACGCCCGCTTTCGGAAGAACTCCTCCACTGCTTCATGCTGCTTACCTTGAAAGACAAATCCGGACATGTGGTAGATGAAACGGTTTATTTCTTTGCAAAGACCAAAGAACTGCTTTTGCCCGAAACGACTATTTCCTATAAAATGAGGCAGACAGATGGCGAATGCGAACTGACACTTCTTTCTCCTGTTTTGGCAAAAGACGTCTTTATCGAAGTACCATTACAGGGTGCCCGTTTTAGTGACAACTTTTTCGATCTTCTGCCCGGAGAACGTAAAACGATTCTCATTACTTCTCCTCAAATAAAGAAAGGGGAGGAACTGCCTCTGACTGTGAAGCATATTCGTGAGACCTATAATTAAATAATTCTATTAATAACTTAACACCTAATTTTTTAGTTTATGAAACAACTCTTAAAATTAACGGGATGTCTGGCGGTAGCAGGGCTTTTTGCCTCTTGTCAATCGGCTCAGCAAGAAGCTGATTACCAGATTATTCCCATGCCTCAGGAAATTGTAACAGCCTCGGGAAACCCCTTCATTCTGAAGAGTAGTGTGAAGATTCTCTATCCGGAAGGTAATGAGAATATGCAACGTAACGCGAAATTTCTGGCAGACTACTTGAAAACAGCTACCGGAAAAGATTTTGTTATCGAAGCCGGAACAGAAGGAGAGAATGCAATTGTATTGGCACTTGGGACAGAATCCGAAAATCCGGAATCTTACCAATTGAAAGTTACCGGTGACGGAATTACAATCACTGCTCCTACAGAGGCCGGAGTATTTTACGGAATTCAATCATTGCGTAAGTCATTGCCTGTCGCAATAGGTGCGGAGATTGCTTTGCCTGCAGTAGAGATAAAGGATGCTCCCCGTTTCGCTTATCGTGGCGCACATTTTGATACGAGTCGTCATTTCTTTACTGTAGATGAAGTGAAGACTTATATTGATATGATGGCTTTGCATAATATGAATCGTTTCCATTGGCATATTACTGAAGACCAAGGTTGGCGTCTGGAAATCAAGAAATACCCGAAACTGACGGAAATAGGTTCTAAGAGAACGGAAACAGTTATCGGACGTAACTCCGGTGAATATGACGGCAAACCTTATGGTGGTTTCTATACGCAGGAAGAGGCTAAGGAAATAGTAGCGTATGCTGCCGAACGTTATATCACGGTTATCCCCGAGATTGACCTTCCGGGACATATGCAGGCTGCTCTTGCCGCTTATCCCGAATTAGGTTGTACTGGCGGTCCGTATGAAGTTTGGAGACAATGGGGTGTATCTGAAGATGTGCTTTGTGCCGGAAACGATCAGGTATTGAAATTCCTCGAAGACGTATATGCTGAATTGATTGAGATCTTCCCGTCAGAATATATCCATGTGGGTGGTGACGAATGCCCGAAAGTACGCTGGGAGAAATGCCCGAAATGTCAGGCACGTATCAAGGCATTGGGGTTAAAATCGGATGATAAACATAGTAAGGAAGAACGTTTGCAGAGTTTCGTAATCAATCACATTGAGAAATTCCTGAACGACCACGGACGTCAGATTATTGGTTGGGATGAAATTCTCGAAGGCGGACTGGCTCCTAATGCAACCGTTATGTCATGGCGTGGAGAAAGAGGTGGTATCGAAGCTGCCAAACAGAAACACGATGTGATTATGACACCGAATACCTATTTGTATTTCGACTATTATCAGACGAAAGATACGGAAAACGAACCTCTCGGAATTGGTGGTTATCTGCCGCTTGAAAGAGTATATAGTTACGAACCGATGCCGACTTCCCTTACTCCGGAAGAACAAAAATATATTAAGGGTGTGCAAGCTAATCTCTGGACTGAATATATTCCTACTTTCTCTCATGCGCAATATATGGTATTGCCTCGTTGGGCTGCATTGTGTGAAATCCAGTGGTCTACTCCCGACAAGAAGAACTATGAAGACTTCCTGTCTCGTTTGCCGCAACTGATTAAGTGGTATGATGCAGAAGGATACAATTATGCAAAACATGTGTTTAACGTAACAGCCGAATATACGCCGAACCCGGCAGACGGTACACTGGACATCACGTTGTCTACCATTGACAATGCCCCTATCCACTATACATTGGACGGTACGGAACCTACTGCCGCTTCTCCGCTTTATGAAGGTGTCCTGAAAATCAAGGAAAATGCAGACTTCTCCGCTATCGCTGTTCGTCCTACCGGAAACAGTCGTGTGATTTCAGAGAAGATCAATTTCAGTAAGTCCAGCATGAAGCCGATTGTAGCTAATCAACCGGTCAACAAACAATATATGTTTAAAGGTGAATCTACACTAGTAGACGGACTGAAAGGAAATGGCAACTATAAGACCGGTCGTTGGATTGCATTCTATAAAAACGATATGGATATGACTATCGACCTTCAGCAACCTACCGAGATTTCGAGCGTTGCTATTTCTACTTGCGTAGAGAAGGGAGACTGGGTGTTTGATGCAAGAGGATTTTCCGTAGAAGTATCAGACGACGGTAAGAACTTTACCAAAGTAGCTTCCGAAGAATACCCTGCTATGGAACAAAGTGATAAGAATGGTATCTACGAACATAAATTGTCATTCACTCCGGTGAAAACTCAGTATGTAAAGGTGGTTGCCTTGTCTGAAAGTAAAATACCGGAATGGCATGGAGGCAAAGGAAATCCTGCTTTCTTGTTTGTAGATGAAATCACAGTAGATTAATGAATATAAGAAATAGATGCACTAAAGTTTGTCTTTTCTTATGGGTATTGGGGATGTGCTTTGCGGCACATCCTCTTCATGCACAGTCCGTAATCCCTGTCCCTCTGAAAATAGAGCAGGGTACGGGCTCTTTTTTACTCTCAGAGAAAACAAAACTTTATACAAACATTCAAGGTGGAGAAGCTCGACTTCTGGAAAGCTATCTGCAAGCATTACCGGTTCATCTAAAGAAAGGAAAGAAAAAAGATACGCAGAACGTACTTTCTCTGTTGATAACCGAAAAGAGCGAACAGTTGCCTTCTCCCGAAAGTTATACCCTGTCCGTCACTCCGGAACGAATCCTTATCCGTGCAACATCGGGAGCGGGATTGTTCTACGGAATCCAGACACTGTTGCAATTATCTCAGCCTTCGGGAACAGGCTATTCCATTGCTTCTGTTGAAGTGCAGGATAGTCCTCGTTTCGCTTATCGCGGCTTAATGCTGGATGTATCCCGTCATTTCTTTTCTAAAGAATTTGTGAAGAAACAGATAGACGCATTGGCATTCTATAAGATCAACCGCCTGCATCTGCACCTTACAGATGCGGCAGGCTGGCGAATTGAAATCAAGAAATATCCTTTGCTTACAGAATTTGCAGCCTGGCGTACTGACGCCAATTGGAAGACGTGGTGGAACGGCGGACGTAAGTACCTCCGTTTCGACGAGCCTGGAGCTTCCGGAGGTTACTATACACAGGATGATATTCGCGAAATCGGAGTAGAATATGCTCGTCAGCATTTCATCACGATTATTCCGGAGATTGAAATGCCTGCCCACTCGGAAGAAGTGCTGGCAGCTTATCCGCAACTCTCTTGCGCGGGTGAGCCTTACAAGAACGCGGACTTCTGTATCGGAAACGAAGAAACGTTCACCTTTTTGGAGAATGTGCTGACCGAGGTCATGGCGCTTTTCCCTTCCGAATACATTCACATAGGAGGTGACGAAGCCGGTATGGCAGCGTGGAAAACTTGCCCGAAATGCCAAAAGAGAATGAAAGACGAACATCTCTCTCACGTGGACGAACTGCAAAGTTATCTGATTCATCGTATTGAGAAGTTCCTGAACGATCATGGTCGACGTCTGCTCGGCTGGGACGAGATATTGAAAGGAGGACTGGCTCCTAACGCGACTGTAATGTCATGGCGGGGAGAAGAAGGCGGTATTACAGCTGTAACTTCCGGACACCGGGCTATCATGACGCCGGGTGGCTACTGTTATCTGGATAGTTATCAGGATGCTCCGTACTCTCAGCCGGAAGCGATTGGTGGATACTTGCCATTGAAAAAAGTCTATTCTTACAATCCGGTTTCTACTTCATTGTCGGCGGAACAAGCGAAACTTGTGTATGGTGCGCAAGTTAATCTCTTTACTGAATATGTCCCGACTCCCGAACACGTGGAATATATGCTATATCCACGTACGCTGGCATTGGCGGAAGTTGCCTGGTCGGCTCCGGAACGTAAGTCATGGCCGGACTTCCATGCACGTGCCCTGAAAGCGGTAACGGATTTGCAGGCGAAAGGCTATCACACTTTCGATTTGAAGAGTGAGATCGGAAGTCGGCCGGAATCTTTACAACCCCTTACGCATCTGGCATTGGGAAAGAAAGTGATCTATAACGCTCCTTACAACTCCTCTTATGCAGCACAAGGTGATGTGACTTTGACCGACGGTATCCGTGGCGACTGGACTTACGGTGACGGTGCATGGCAGGGATTTATCTCGAAGAACCGCCTCGATGTAACCGTTGATATGGAAAACGAGACCACTATTCATTCAGTCACAGCAGCTTTCATGCAGGTAGTGGGAGCTGAAGTATTCTTGCCTGCGTCTGTGGTTATTTCAGTTTCCGATGACGGAGTCAATTTTACGGAACTGAAGCATCAGGACTTTGTTGTTAACAAGGAAGAAGCAATCAAGTTTTCCGATGTTTCGTGGGAAGGAACCGTCAAGGGACGCTATGTACGTTATCAGGCGCGTGCCGGCAAAGAACTGGGTGGCTGGATATTTACTGATGAAATCATAGTGAAGTAAGCAAATCCCTCGGTAAAACTCGAACAAAAGAGTCATATTGCGGCTATTAATATCAATAAAAGAAGGAATCTACTCAACCAGATTCCTTCTTTTTTTGTTATATTTGTATTATTACCTTAAAAACTGATAGTTATGATACGACAACACGGTAAACTAACTTTTCTTAGCTTTCTTCTGGTAGTTTCGTGCGGAAATACATTTGCACAGAAGATTCCTGTCATTCCTCTGGACTTGGATTCCTTGATAACGGTAGGCTATGCTACCGGAAGTCTGAAAACCCTCTCCGGTTCTGTGGAGAAAATTACGGAGAAACAAATGAACAAAGACCAGGTAACCAATCCTTTGGAAGCGATTCGGGGTAGGGTACCGGGTTTGACTATTCAACGGGGTACGAATGGACCCGCAGCTCTGGATGCAGTGCGCCTGCGTGGAACCACTTCACTGACTAGTGGTAACGATCCTCTGATTATTGTCGATGGAGTGTTTGGCGACCTTAGTATGCTGACTTCCATTTACCCCACAGATATCGAAAGTTTCACGATTCTGAAAGATGCTTCCGAAACGGCACAATACGGTTCACGTGGTGCTTCCGGTGTGATTGAAGTCACCACTAAAAAAGGAATGCAGGGTAGGACGCAGGTAGCCTACAACGGTAGTTTCGGCATTTCTACTGTTTACAAGAATCTTAAAATGTTGTCGGGAGACGAGTTCCGTAGCGTAGCTTCCGAACGCGGTATCTCTATTTTAGATAAAGGTAATAATACTAACTTCCAGAAAGAAATACAACAGACAGGTCTGCAACAGAATCATCACGTCGCTTTCTATGGAGGCTCCAGCACGTCGAGCTACCGTGTATCACTTGGTTTTATGGATCGTCAGGGGGTGATTTTGAATGAAGATATGAAGAATTTCACTTCCAATATGAACATGAACCAAAAGATGTTCGATGGCTTCTTCGACTGCGAACTGGGGATGTTCGGTTCTATCCTGAAAAATCATAATCTGGTTGACTATCAGAAAACCTTCTATTCGGCGGCAACCTTTAACCCGACGTATCCTAACCATAAAGATCCCGTTACTAACTCGTGGGACGGCATCACTACCGCCAGTCAGATAACAAACCCGTTGGCATGGATGCAGGTGGACGATGACGACGCTACTTCGCATATCAGTACACACGCCCGTTTCACCTTCAATTTGATGAAAGAATTGAAATTGGTACTGTTCGGTGCCTATACCTATAATATAGTTGAAAATTCGCAATATCTCCCCACCTCTGTTTGGGCGAACGGGCAGGCTTATAAAGGAACAAAGAAAATGGAGTCTCTCCTCGGAAATATGATGCTGACTTATAAAAAAGGCTGGAAAAAGCACTTCTTCGACGTCCTGGCATTAGCCGAACTCCAGAAAGAGACGTACACGGGATATTATACCACAGTCAGCAATTTCAGCACGGATAAGTTCGGCTACAACAATTTGCAAGCCGGTGCAGTCCGTCTGTGGGAGGGGACAAATTCGTACTACGAACAACCCCGTCTCGCATCTTTTATGGGACGTTTCAACTATACGTATGCCG
>ENA-OPRV01001951-OPRV01001951.1-human-gut-metagenome-genome-assembly--contig:-NODE-1951-length-9851-cov-10.322989_pt1 | contig 9851 bp, 2 predicted proteins | sample MGYA00241896_ERZ501886 | MGnify/ENA primary metagenome ERZ501886 (study PRJEB25962, sample SAMEA2042452) | human gut metagenome | biome: human gut; feature: human-associated habitat; material: faeces... | reverse complement strand
TATTGCTGCATCTTTTGATGGATCAGTTCCAGTTCTTCTGCGGACACCCAAAACAGAACCGGCACATCCCGCTTGCGCTTTGCCATGGTTATCGCTCCAGCTCCCGTTTTTTCGGGGCGGCAGACTTATTGGCGGGCAGCTCCTGTTTGAGCTTATCCCGTACTGAGGGACGGGACGGTTCCAGTTTTTCTCTCTGGGTACGGCTGCGCTGCTGTTCTTCACGCACCAGATCAATAAAACCATCCAGCACAGCAGGGTGGCTGTTTAAGGCATAACCACAACGGACGGTTTCGGGATTATCATTAGGAATGGTCTTGGCCCATTCTTTGTTGCGTTGGGAGTAGCGCCCATCCCAGTCCTGAAGCTGGATCGTGTTAGACAGAACCATAGATACACGCTCCATGCCATAGGTCTCGATCACACCCTTTGCCGCATCGTGGCTGAGATACATTCCGTCGAAGTGTTCCCGCACCGCCGCTTCAATGGACTCCTTGCATTGGAGATTTACATTGTTGGAAGCTCGGTACTGCTCCAGCTCCCCATGTTCTCTCGCATAGGCAGCTGAATGGGGATAGATTGGTGTTGTTCGCAGTTCCTCTTTAGCTCTGCACACATCGTCGGCACGGTTCTCAATGCTGTCCCGGATCATATCCATATAGCCGGTCTCCAGCTTTTCAAAATAACGGTACACATCCGCCAGCGGCGAGGGAGATTCCAAAAGCGCCTGGGCCTGTGCGTCGGTCAGCTCCAGCTCCTCCATCGCCATCACAATATCCTCACGGACAGTATATTCATAGGTGTGGTGCAGGATTTCTTCCGGGGGCTGGCTTTTCAGCCAGTCCCTATATTTTTCCTGCTCAGTGGCCATCTTTTCATAAAGGGCTGTATTCAGATTATTGGTATTCATGTTATCGCACCTCCTCATGCTGTTTTGGTTTCTTGTCTGTACTGCGGGGCGTCGCCGGACGTTTCAGATGATCCAGCACCGAAGGCCGTGCGCTTTTGGCAACAACAGCCTCGGCGTGTGCCTGTCCCTTTCCGTCGATGTTGAGCAAAGTATCCAGCTCCACCAGACGGGCATTTTTGCTTCGCAGTTCTTCTTCATAAAGGAATGGCTTTCCGACTTCCTCCTTTGCGGCAGCCTGCTGCTGATAGAGGTTATCCAGCTGGGCCTTTGCCGCCTCCAGACGCTGGGGCATCTGGGCGAGGGCATTGTCGATACGGGTAAGATTTCCGCGAGGGTCTGTACCAAGGGTTGCCCGGTGGGTCATCTGTCCTTTCAGCAGGAGCGTATACTCCTGTTTCCAAGCGGAAAATTCCACGGATATGGCATATCCCCGGTAGCTGCCAATCTGCACCGGATCGGAGGTTTTGACCTCCTTGCAGGCATCCAAAAGGGCTGCGCCGGCGTTCTCCTTATCGGTCAGCAGATCGCCACGGATTTCCATACCAGCAAAACCGTCCTCCGGGTGCGGGTGCGCTGCCAAAACCTCCAGATCGGATTCAAAGCCCTTGATAAAGCCTTTGTGCTTTTCAATCTCCTCCGGGAAGTATTTGAGCAGCTGGTCCTCCAGACGATATTGCTTGCTCTGGTGGTCGGCTTTCATCAGCTTCAGGCGGGATACCTCCACATCCAAATCCATGCGCTCTTTGATACGTGGGTCTCCGGCACACAAAGCCTTGATCTCTGCAAAACTGAGGGCGGTTTCATCCACATCATCGCAGGAGCGTACCGGCGATTTAGAAGTCATGATCTGACTAATGAATTTTTGCTTATTCTCCACCGTCTGCCAGAGGTATGCGTCAAAGGTTCCTTCGGTCACATAGCGGTACACATGGACAAGAGGATTCTGGTTACCCTGGCGCTCGATACGGCCCTTGCGCTGGGCAAGGTCTCCCGGTCTCCACGGACAGTCCAGGTCATGAAGTGCCACCAGACGGTCCTGCACATTGGTGCCTGCGCCCATCTTGGCGGTGCTGCCCAAAAGGACACGCACCTGACCGGTACGGACTTTAGAGAACAACTCCTTTTTCCGCACTTCGGTGTTGGCTTCATGGATAAAAGCGATCTGGTCGGCAGGCATCCCCTGAGCAATGAGTTTCTGACGAATATCGTCATATACCGTAAAGGTCGGTTCCTGCTCCGGCAGAGGCACGGCACCTTCCAGTGCGTGAAGCAGTGGATTATCCAGCGTTTTCGCCGCCTTGCTTGCAGTAGCTTTTGCCTGCGGTGTAGAAATGTCGCAGAACACCAGCTGGGTCAGCTTGTCAGCTTCGCCATCCCGCCAGATCTGCATGATGTTGTCCACGCACTGATTGACCTTTGTGCCAGGTTCATCCGGCAGCATCTGGTTGACGATCCTCTGGTCCAGTCCCAGCTTGCGGCCATCCGAGGTGATTTTGAGCATATTATCCACCGACGGGTCCACACTGCCTCCGTGTACTTCGGAAGCGCGCTCAGAGAGTGCCTTCACCATTTCCTGCTGATGTTCGGTAGGCTGCGCCACGATGTTGTGGTATTCCACCTCCGGGGTGGGCAGGTTCAGTTGGTCGGCGGTCTTGATGTCCGCCACTTCTTTGAACAGGTTCATCAGCTCCGGCAGATTAAAGAACTTGCTGAATCTCGTTCTTGCCCGGTAGCCGGTGCCTTCCGGTGCCAGCTCCAATGCTGTGACGGTCTCCCCAAATCTGGAAGCCCAGCAGTCGAAGTGGGTCATGTTCAGTTCTTGCAGGCGTTCATACTGAAGGTAACGCTGCATGGTGTAAAGCTCGGTCATGGAGTTGCTGACCGGGGTGCCGGTGGCAAAAATCACGCCACGGTTTCCGGTGATCTCATCCATATAGCGGCACTTGGCAAACATATCGGAGGATTTCTGCGCGTCCGATGTGGAAAGACCAGCCACATTCCGCATTTTTGTGTATAGAAACAGGTTTTTATAGTTGTGGGCCTCGTCCACAAACAAACGGTCCACACCCAGCTGCTCGAAGGTTACCACATCGTCTTTTCGCCCCTCGGCTTGCAGCTTTTCCAGTCTGGCTTCCAGAGACTTTCTGGTACGCTCCAGCTGTTTGACGGTAAAACGCTCGCCGCCACTGGCCTGTACCTCTGCAATCCCCTCAGTGATCTCGTCGATCTGTTCATAGAGAAGCCGTTCCTGACGCTCCCGGCTGATGGGGATACGCTCAAACTGGCTGTGTCCCATGATGATGGCATCATAATCACCCGTCGCAATACGTGCGCAGAACTTCTTTCGGTTATGGGTCTCAAAGTCCTTTTTGGTGGTGACTAAGATATTGGCGGAAGGATAGAGACGCAGAAACTCCGACGCCCACTGCTCTGTCAGATGGTTTGGAACCACAAAGAGAGATTTCTGGCACAGTCCCAGGCGTTTGGCTTCCATCGAAGCAGCTACCATTTCAAAAGTTTTGCCTGCGCCTACTTCATGTGCCAACAGGGTATTTCCTCCATACAGCACATGGGCAATGGCGCTTTTCTGGTGTTCCCGCAGGGTAATGGCCGGGTTCATGCCGCCAAAAGTGATATGGCTGCCATCATACTCGCGGGGACGGGTAGAGTTCATTTCTTCGTTGTACTGGCGCACCAAAGTCTGGCGGCGCTCCGGGTCTCTCCAGATCCAGTCCCTAAAGGCTTCCCGGATCGCCTGCTGTTTTTGAGCCGCCAGGGTGGTCTCCTTGGCATTCAGCACGCGGCGCTCTTTTCCGTCTGCGTCCTCTATGGTGTCATAGATGCGGACATCCCGCAGGTTTAAGGAATCCTCCAGAATCTTGTAGGCGTTGGCGCGGCTGGTCCCATAGGTGGTATAAGCTGCCACATCGTTGTAGGATACAGAAGATTTTCCCTTGATCTGCCATTCAGCGGTAAAGGACGAATAGTTGACCTCGATACTGCGTTGGAGATAAAACGGGGTATTAAAGGTCTCATACATAAACTGCTGGATATATTCCTTGTCAATCCAGGTAGCGCCCAGACGCACCTCGATCTCCGACGCATCCAGGTCTTTGGGCTGGGCGGCGGTAAGAGCTTCCACATTGACTGCATAAACCGGGTCCTGCTGTGCCGCCCGCTGCGCCTGACGCAGTTTTCGGCGTACATTGCCGGAGAGGTATTCATCAGCAGTCACATAATGGGGCGTTCCGTCCTGCTCCAACTGTCCCGGTACACGGAAGATCACGCCTTGCAGTTCTCCGGCCAGTTCTTCTTTTGTTTTTCCGGTAAGCTGGCTCATATAGCCCATATCCACGCAGGCTTTTTCCGAGATAGACACCGCCAGTGCTTCGCTTGCCGTATCCACCACAGCCACCGCCTGATGGGGCTTGATGGTCCGTTTGGTGAACATATCCGCCTTGCGCTCCAGCTTTCCATCCTCGTCGATGACTTCCAGCGCGCAGAGCAGATAGTAGCTGGAATCATCGGCAAAGGCCAGCCGGTTCGCCCGGTCATTGATAAGACCATATTTTGCGGAAAAGCTGTCATAGAGCCGGTTCAGTTCAGCCTGTTTATCCTGGATGGCGCTGTCCGGTGTGGTGGCGTCCATTTGCAGATCAATGAGCTGCTGGACACATTCCCGCAGCCCCACCAGCCCTTTTACACGAGCTTCGGCGGTGGCATTCAGGTCAGGGCGCACCATGCGGCTGTTTTCACGGAAATACACATCACCGTCCACAACGGTGTAGGAGTAATTTTTCACATTGGGGTCGGCGGGAATGGAGGTGTCGATGGCTTCGCCCTCACCCAGCTCCGGCAGCTCAGCCTCCTGGTAGGTGCCGCGAATGTACTTCACGGCATCATGCAGCTGATCGGCCAGCTCCAGGCCCTCGATGGGGGCTACGGTGTAATCCTGCTTGCCGTATTGGGTGCTTTCAGCGGTGGGTCGCCCCAGCACCATTTCCGGGTGGTCGATAAAATACCGGTTGATGGCAAATCCGTCCTCCGTCTGTCCTGTCTGAGTCCATTCCGGCACGATGTCCAGCGGGCGGTCCCGCTTTTGGAGGAAGATGATGTCCGATACCACCTCGGCACCGGCATTCTTTTTGAACGCGTCATTAGGCAGACGGATAGCTCCCAGCAGCTCGGCACGCTGGGCAAGATACCGGCGCACGGTGGAATCCTTGGCGTCCATGGTATATCGAGAGGTCACAAAAGCTACCACACCGCCGGGACGCACCTGATCCAGTGCTTTGGCAAAAAAATAGTTATGAATACTGAAATTCAGCTTGTTGTAGGCTTTGTCGTTGACCTGATACTGACCGAAAGGTACATTGCCGATGGCAAGGTCAAAGAAGTCACGCCTATCGGTGGTCTCAAAGCCGCCTACTGTGATGTCCGCCTTGGGATAGAGCTGCTTTGCGATGCGCCCGGAAACAGGGTCCAGCTCCACGCCGTACAGACGGCTGTTTCGCATTTTCTCCGGCAGCATACCAAAGAAATTGCCCACACCCATAGACGGCTCCAGAATATTTCCGGTCTCAAATCCCATACGGTCCACCGCTTCATAGATGGCCTGAATGACCGTAGGGCTGGTGTAATGGGCGTTGAGGGTAGAGCTTCTGGCGGCGGCATATTCCTCCGGGGTCAGCAGTTCTTTTAGCTGGGCATACTCTAAAGCCCATGCCGGTTTCTCCGGGTCAAACGCATCAGAGAGACCGCCCCAGCCCACATATCGAGAAAGAACCTCCTGCTGTTCGGGGCTTGCCTGCTGTCCGGCAGCTTCCAGCTCTTTCAGCAAACGAATCGCATTGACATTTGCCTGGAACTTGGCTTTCGGACCGCCTTCGCCCAAATGCTCATCGGTAATGCGGAAGTTTTTTGCATTGCGGCGCAGGTTAGCCTTGTATTCCTCATAAGATGCTTCCTCGGCAGCTTTGGCATTGGGAAAGGTCTGCCACTGGCCATTGACCTGAATGGAAACCGGGTGTTCGTCCAGCACTTCCTCAAAGGTTTTCTCCGGCTCAGTCACAGGGGCTGGCGGCTCCGGCTCCTCGATATGCAGTCGTTCCACCACCACATCATAAGGCAGATTGTTCTTATCGCCCGGATAGACGGCCATGGTCTCGGAATGGAAGGTCGGGGATTCGGTAGCCGGTTGGGGCTGTTCCTGTCCAAAACCGTCCTGCTGACGGGCATACATCCCGCGCAGCAAAGGCGCAACCTCATCCCAGCGGAAATACAGCATAGCCAGACGCTTTTCCTCTGCATCCATGACTTCCAGTTCTATGCCCTGTGCCGTGGTACGGTAATCGGCAATATCGCCGGTCTCCAGATTCAGTGTCTCGATCTCACCGGAATAGGCTCTGCTCAGCCAGTAGGCGATCTCGCTGTTGCTCCTGCCGGATTGCAGCAGCGTGGAAATCTGCTTTTTATCCGCTTCATCCATCAGTCCATGAGCCAATACATCCCGCAAGTCTTGTTCTGCCTTGTCCGGGTCAATAGGAAGAAACTCGGTATAGTAAGCATTGCGGCGGTCTGCCCGAAGCAGCTGCTCGAACTGTTCTTTGCGCTCTGCCCGGTAGATGGGATATACCATCCCGGTGGGCAGAAGCTGTACGGTGTCCTCCCGCAGCTCGGTGATCTGATAGGCGTCATCCTCGATATACACGGTATCGCCCACGGCATAGACCGGGGCGGCTGGGTCATAGGAGGTTCTTTGCGGAATTGGGCGGCGAACTGCGTCATATTCCTCATCGGAAATGGAAACTTCGGAAGTCTGCTCTGTCTCGGCATCTGCAATCTGCTCTGCATCTGACCTCACCTGTTGGATAAACGGATCATTGTCCAGTTTTTCCGGGTCTGCCGCCTGGCCGTTGACAATCCCTCTTTCCTCCAGAGCTTCCCGGATGGCGATTGGGTCGATGTTGTCAAAACGATCCTGTTCTTCTTCGGTATAAAACCGTTCCTCCTGAATGAGCTGGGCAAGCCTGCGCTGTACCTTCGGCCAGGGCAGCTGCGTTTCCTCCGGGCTGCCGGCACGGACAACGAACAGGCTGTTGCTGTTACTGCCGCCGTATTCCTGAGCCAGCCATGCGGCGGTATCTTTTTCTCTTGCATGGTCTTTCATATAGCGGACAACAGCGTGTTTACTCTCGATATTGCCGTTCCATGCACAAAGGGCAGTATCAATATCTTCCTGAGAAAGAGGGCGCAGAAGCTCATGGAGCTTTGGATAGGTCTCGTCGATCACTTCCCGGTGTAAACGCTGACGGAACTCCGGCACATCCGAATAGAGTCGGATCAGCTCCATATCCTTAGAACCAAGAACCGCACGGCGCACAGCGGCATTGCCCTCGATGACAGCATTTTCACGGTCAGAATGCCCGCAGGCATTGCGGTATGCGGCATCCTCGGAAATAGCGGCAGTCACCACAGGTTTATACTGCTCAAACTGCTCCCGAAGGGTAGGCTTTGGCGTTTCTTCCTCCACCTCCGGCTGCTGGGCTTGGATGGCATCTTCTTCGGCCAATTCCTTTTCAGCCTGGATTTTGTCATACTGCGCCTGTTCCTGTTCGGTAAGATAGCGGTCTTTCTGGACAAGTGAGGTAATGCGCTTGGCAACCTTTTCCCAGTTCAAGTGAACATCCGGGCAGTCCTGCTTTTTATAGTGCAGTCCTTTCCCATCGTGATCTTCGCCGCTGTGTGTTGCGCCGGACAGGGCATGAGAGCGTCCGCCAATGCCATACTCGTCTTTGAGGAATCTCACTTTCTCCTTATCCGTATGGTTTGCCATGAAAAACGCATAGATACGGCCTTTCCCACCGGCGAAACTGCTTCCGCCGGTCATGGCGGCGTCGATCTCATCCTCGGTAATAAAGTGCTGGACGGTTGGCACTTGGGAAAGCTCTGAAGAAAAGGTCCTGCGGGGCAGGTCAAGGTCCTTCAGGTTCTCCCAGATCTCCCTCGGTCTATGATAGTGAAAACGCAACAGGTCACGGTCCTGCTGATAGGCAGTCCAGAAGGCAGCGTATTCTTCCTTGAGGGTCTGGCGGAAAGCCGGTTCACTCAGCTGCTCCATCAGGTGGCGGGTCTCCTCCGGGAAACCATTGCCTTTGATCTCTGACAGGCAGGACAAATATCCGGCTTCTCTGGCATCCTCACTGAGATCGTGATACAGATACCAGAGCTTTTCTGCAAGGAGGGAGCGTTCATAGCCTGCCGCTTCTGCAATCTCCACATTGGAGGCAAACTGACCACTTTCCAAAAGCTCCCCGATACGCTCTGCGGCGCTCTCCCAGGAAATGACCTGGGCAGACCTGTCATAACGGGCAGACTTCCCGTGGGAAAGATGGATACCATCCTCGGCATACCATGCGCTCACACTGCCAAGGCCGTTACCGCCGTGGTACAGCGTTTTCAGTATCTCGGCAATCTCAGCGGTGGTTTTCTGCTTTTCAAAGGCTGCAACCACACGCTCCCTTTGACGGTCTGTATTGCCGCCCAAACGCAGCACATGGTCGATGTCATTTTGGGCAAAAGAAAAAGCAGAGGATGTATGCGCTACATTCTCTGCTTCATCTATGGATTGGATCTGTTCCGCTTCGGAGAGGAACAGGTTTAGGGTCAGCTGTTGATAAGCTCCGCCATCAGGATTTCCTCGGCCTGAGCTTTGCAGGTGTTCATCAGCCCCACCCACTTCATGGGATCGCTGGCTTTCAGTTCCTCGGTGGCTCCCGCTTCCTTCGCCAGCTGGGGCATCATCTGCTCCAGTCTGCTCTGGGCGGTCTCGTCGATCTCCAGAAGGTGCGGGTACAGCTTCTCGCTCAGCAACATCTGGTTGTAGAGGATGGGACGATGTTCCTTCAGGTAGGTTTTCCTCATCCTGCCGTACTTGCCCAGGGGTTTCTCCGGCTGCTGGCTCAGCTTCAGGTCGGGAATCAGATAGTCTCCGTTCTGGATATAGGTCATGGGATTGTTCATCTTGTTTGCTCCTTTCTTGGTTGGCTTCGCGCTCTGCATTTCGGACGGTAACGCCGATCTGCCGCAGCACCTGCTGGTTGATCTGGCTGACCGCTGTTCCCAGCGCCCCGATGGTGGACGGGGTGTTGAAATCAAAGATTGCCATGAAATCTTCGTGGTCGAAGTAGCGTTCCGGCTCCAGTCCGCAGCGGGACATCAAAGCGTAAGTGATGCTGACGGTGGCTGCTGCCTTGAACTGTACTCCGATGTTAAACTCATCATATTCCTCCAAAAAGGAACCGTCAACGATATAGAAGAAGTCCTGCTGATGCTCCGTCCAGTATTCCTCAGCCAGTTTTCCGGCTACCTCGGTGAGCTGTCCGGCAAGGTCATCACCGGAAACATCATAGGTGCGCTCAAGCATGGCCTGCACGGAATCCAGATGGCGCTCCTCCAGCTGCCACAGCCAGGGAGTGCGGGAATGTTCACGGGTTCCGGTGTCGGAAATATCAAAAACATAGCGCAGGCGGGGTCTGTCCCCGGAATCGTCCACCAGAGCGATTCCCTTGGAGCCGCGCCTTACATACCGGCCCATCTTTTCATTCCACAAATCGTACTCTGCACAGGCGGTAGCGTCCGGGCGCTGGGCGTAGATCATCAGCTGCTCATGGAACGGGTACTTGTAAAGGCGGGAAGCAGTAGTGAGAAACCCTGCCCATTCCTGCCAGCTCCCCGTGAGCTGCGTTGTCACCTTCTCCGCCATCTGTGCATATAGTTCAGCTTTGGTTGGCATGGTGTTCTGTCCTCCTTTCGGTTTTTGGGTAAAAGAAAAGCAGGAAACCTAAATGATTTCCTGCTAAGTAAAACTGTGAATATTACATTTTAGTTATTTAATATCTCTGCAATCGTGTTTGGTGCATATTTATTGAGTTCATGTCCTGCA
>ENA-OPRV01001950-OPRV01001950.1-human-gut-metagenome-genome-assembly--contig:-NODE-1950-length-9855-cov-2.083673_pt1 | contig 9855 bp, 10 predicted proteins | sample MGYA00241896_ERZ501886 | MGnify/ENA primary metagenome ERZ501886 (study PRJEB25962, sample SAMEA2042452) | human gut metagenome | biome: human gut; feature: human-associated habitat; material: faeces... | reverse complement strand
CGGCGTGTTCCATCAGCTGCTGGAGATCGGCGCCCAGGTGAAGATGGGGGATGTAGCCGCCACAGTGAACGGGGAACCCATGGTCTGCACGTTGGATGGGGTCCTGCGGGGCATCCTGGCGGACGGTACGCCGGTCCACAAGGGCATGAAGTCCGGGGACATCGACCCCCGGTGTGAGGTCAAGCATTGCTATTGCGCCAGCGACAAGGCTCTGGCGGTGGGCGGCGGTGTGCTGGAGGCGGTTTTGAACCTCACCGGCGCGCTGGAGAAACGGTGACCGCAGAAGCGGCAGAAAGGACAACGGTATGGCGGAAAATGAAGTGAAGCTGACAAAGCTGGCCAAGTGCGCCGGATGCGGCGCCAAGGTGGGCGCGGGCGTGCTGGCTCAGCTGCTGGACGGCATCCGGGGGAATCACAATGGCGGCACCCCATGAGTCCATCGTCCTGGATTACGCCCGGGACACCGTTGACAGCCCGGACGCCTGCCTGGATACACAGGCAGCTGCCCGCCGGTACCTTGCCGACCTGCGAAACCCCATGTGGAACTTCCGCACCGGCATGGCGGAAACCATTATCGAGATCATCGAAAGCCTGTTTTGTCACCAGCAGGGCGAGGATCTGCTGGGGCGTCCCCTTCGGGGCAAGCCCCTGATACTGGAACCCTTCCAGCTATTCGTGATCTACAACGTCTGCGGCTTCTTCTACCCCGGCACCGACCTCCGGCGCTTCCAGGAAGTGCTTGCGATGTTGGCGCGGAAGAACGGAAAGACGCCCTTCGCCACATCCTTCTGCTGGGCGGTTGGCCTCTGGTACGCCCGTTCCTTCAGCAAGATCAAAACCGTGTCCGGCTCCATGAAGCAGAACATGGAGGGCTTCGGTTTTCTTCGCTATAACCTCCGCCGGCTGGGGCTGACCATGGATATTGACCCCGCTCACGGCCTGCGGATGCTGGACAGCTCCCTCGGCCATAGCTTTGAAGGCCCGATCTGGGATGGGCAGATTTCTTTTGAAGCGCTTGCCTACAAACCGGACGTGTTTGACGCCTTCAACGCAAACGTTGTCCTGCTGGATGAGCTGGAACTGTACAAGAACGCCATCCCTTATGGCCGTCTGAAGGACGCCACGAAGGCATACGGCAACAAGCTCATCATGGCGGTCACCACGGCGGGTGACGACGGTACCGGCTTTTGCGCCCAGCGTGTTTCCTACTGCTCCAAAATCGCACGGGGCGAGATCACGGGCGCGGATGCAGACCGGATCTTCGCTTTTATCGCCCGCGCCGACCCGGATCCGGACACCGACGAGGTGAATTACCTGGATCCCGCCAACTGGCGCAAGGCTAACCCCAACTGGGGCGTGACAATTCGCTCCTCGGACATGGAAGCGTCCGCATTGCAGGCGCAAAATGACCCGCAGATGCGCAAAGAATTCCTGACGCGCTCCCTGAATGTGTTCGTTTCGTCCTTCCGGGCGTGGTTTACGTTGGATGAATTCATCCATTCCGATTCTCACTATGATTTCAGCCAGTCGCAGCTGGCGCGGCTGGTGAAATCCTGGTATGGCGGCGCGGATTTGTCCAAACTGCACGACCTGACCGCCGCCTGCATTGTCGGCGAGATTCCAGCGAAGGCCGCCGCGACGGCGGGCTGGACGCCGAAAGAGGACGTGCTGGTCATCGTCCCCCATTGCTGGTTCCCAGTGGTGGCGGCCGCCGAGAAGGCGGACAAAGACAGCATCCCGCTGTTCGGCTGGCGGGATGACGGCTGGCTGGACATGCCCAACGAGCCGTCCATGGACCCCACGGAACCGGTAAAGCAATTCCAGCTGTGGAAAAAGTCCGGCTTTGCGATCAAAAAAGTCGGCCATGACCGAAAATTTGCCCGCCCTTACTACGCAGCCATGAAGAAAGCCCACTTCACCGTAGTCGATCAGCCTCAGCTGTCGATTGCCAAGAGTGAGGGGCTTCGCTACATCGAGCATAAGGCGAAAATCGGCTGCCTGTACTACTGCCACGCGGAACCCTTTGCCTACTGCGTTCAGAATGTCCGCGGGCAGGAGAAGCAGGACGACGTAGTTGTTTACGATAAGATTTCCCCCACTTCCCGGATTGACGTCTTCGACGCCGCCGTGTTTGCTACCATCCGTATGCTGATCGATACCGGCAAGGCTGCCGATGCAGCCGCTTGGTTCGGCGATGACTGATTGTGCCCAAATTGGGCACAAAGAAAGGATTTGATTATGCCGCTTTTCAAACGCCGCTCCCGTGAGCCGCCCACAATGCTGGGCTACTGGCTCCGATCTTCCGGGGACTGCCCGGTGGGCTATCACCGACTGCTGGACACCCCGGAGGTGGCCGCCTGCATCAGCCGCATTTCCGCCATCATTTCCAGCGTTCCCATCTACCTGATGGAAAACACCCGCAAGGGCGACGTCCGCGTCCACGACGGCCTGAGCCGCCTGGTGGATATCGACCCCTGGCCGGGAATGGCGACCCGCTCCGGCTGGATGGACTGGATTGTCTCCACCATGCTGGGGGAGGGCGACGGCAATGCGTTCGTCCTGCCACAGATCGAGGGCGGCCGTTTCTCGGCGCTGGTTCCAATGCCAGGCGCGTCGGCCATTCCCGGAAACACGCCGGATGACTACCGGGTCAGCTGGCGCGGGGTGCTCTACCATCCCACCGAGGTGCTCCACTTCCGCCTGTTCTCCGATCCGGTCACCCCCTGGCAGGGGCGCGGGTATCGGTTTTCTCTTCAGACGGTGGTGGATTCCCTGCAAAACTCCGCAGCCGTTCGCAGAAGCCTGACGTCCCCGGACTACGCGCCGCCGCTGTGTGTGTTCGTCAACTCAGACGCCGACCTTTCGGACGAAGGCAAACGGGACAAGTTCCGGGAATCCTACCTCAGCGATTCCCGGGACGGCAAGCCCTGGATACTCCCGGCGGATCTGGTGAAGGTCGAACAGGTGAAGCCCCTCTCCCTGACGGACCTTGCTATCAAGGACACCGTGGAGCTGGACAAGCGCACCGTAGCGTCCATCCTCGGTGTGCCGCCCTACTTCGTGGGTATCGGCGACTACAGCGCCGCCGCTCATAACGGCTTCATCCGGACGGAGGGCGTACACATTGCCTCGGTGATCGAGCAGCAGCTCACCCAGAAGCTTCTGGAAAACGAGCGCCGGTACTTCAAGGTTTCCCGCCGCCGGCTGTATGACTACGATCTAAAGACCCTGATCGACATCGACAACTCCATGGCCGACCGGGGCTATCTAAACGGCGATGAAGTCCGGGAGGATGCCGACCGCGACCCTGTGGGACTTACCGAGTACAAGGTGCTTGAAAACTACATTCCTTATGATATGTCCGGTAACCAGCTGAAGCTGGCCCCGAAGGAGGACAAAACCAATGCCTGATAAAGCTTTCCGCAGCCGCCGGACAGAGTTCCGGGCGGCAGACCCGGCAGAAGGTCAGCCCATGACCCTCTCCGGCTATTTCGTGGTTTTTGGGCAGCCCTACTACATCGACGATTGGTGCGAGGAAGTCGTTGACCGGCACGCCTTTGACGATGCCGACATGACCGACGTCCGGGCGCTCATTGACCACGACCCCCGGCTGTGCCTTGGCCGGCACAATGACAACGTGGAGACCCTGGAATTTTCCATTGACGATACAGGACTTTTCGCAACCATCCAGATCAACCCTGACGACACGGACGCCCTGTCCCTGCGTGCCCGCGTCCTGCGTGGTGACGTCGATCAGGCTTCCTTTGGATTTGAGGAGTCCTCCGTTGAGTATACCGATCTCCCCGATGGGCGCGTCCGGCGCACCATCCGGAAGATCTCCAAGCTCTGGGAGGTTTCGGTCTGCACATTCCCCGCATACGAACAAACCTACGTTTCCGCCCGTTCTGCCTCCGGGGACGCCCTGCGGCGCAGCGTGCTGGAACACCGGAAAACCAAACTGAAAAGGAGATTAAAACACCATGGCAAAAAATAAGCTGCTGCTGAAAAAGCAGCGTTCCCTGAAAGCCAAGAAGCTTACCGAACTGCGCACCCGCGCCAAGCAGCTCCGGGCGCAGGAGGATGAACTCGCCCAGCAGCTGGCCGCCGTCGAGGACGCCATCCCCGAAGATCTGGAGCAGCAGATCACCGAAGTGACCGACGCCCAGACGGAGGTTAATGACCAGATCGGCACCCTCGTGGATGAGCTGGCTGACCTGGACGCCCTCATTGCCGAGGTCGATGCCGGCGAGCCTGCCCCCGAGGACGATCCTCCCGCCGATCCCCCTGCCCGTTCCCGTACCCCTGCGGCGACCGCTCCCGAGTCCGGCCGCTTCCGCAGCCGTTCCCGCTGCTTCGCGTCCCGCACCCAGCGTGATGCGTTCTATGCTTCCTCTCCCGTCAAAACGTTCCTTCAGCGGATCCGTGATCTGGCTTCCCGCGGCGTCCGCAGCGTTACCGGCGCTCAGCTGACGATTCCCAAGGAAGTTCTGGATATTCTCCGGGACAACCTGAACCAGTATTCCAAGCTGATCTCCAAGGTTCGCCTGCGCTCCGTCAGCGGTGAAGCTCGGCAGAACATCATTGGCAAATGCCCCGAGGGCATCTGGATGGAAATGGCCGGCGCTCTCAATAGCCTGGAGTTCCGTATTTCCGAGATCGAGACGGACGGCTACAAGGTTGGCGGCTTCATCGTCATCGACAACTACATCCTGAAGGACTCCGACATCGCCCTGGGCGAGGAGATCATGTACATGCTGGGTCAGTCCATCGGCTACGCCCTGGACAAGGCCATCGTCTTCGGTCTGGGGCCCAATTCCAAGATGCCCGTGGGCATCATGACCCGGCTGGCTCAGACCGCGCAGCCTGCATACTGGGGTGACAACCAGGGCGACTGGGTTGACCTGCATTCCTCCAACGTCCTGAAGCTCAACCTGGCGTCCGCGAACGGCACGGCCTTCTTTATCCCACTGCTTCAGGCACTGGCCAAGGCGAAGCCCACCTTCACCACGGACGGGAAAGTTTGGATCATGAATGATCTGACCCGTCAGGATCTCCAGATCCGCGCCCTGGAATTTAACTCCAACGCGGCGCTGCTGTCTGGTCTTGAAAACACCATGCCCGTCATCGGCGGCGAGATCATCACCCTGGAGTTCATGCCCGATCACATGATCTGCGGCGGCTACTGCGGCGAGTACCTGCTGGTGGAGCGCGAGGGCGGCACCTTCGCTTCCTCCGACATTCCCTTCTTCCTCCAGGACAAGACGGTATACAAGGGTACAGCCCGGTACGACGGCCAGCCTGTTTCCGGCGAGGCGTTCGTGGGAGCAACCTACGACAATACCGAGGTGACCACCACCATGCGCTTTGCCCCGGACTACGTGAACACTCCCGCCAACTCCCTGGTGGTGACCTCCGCCGCAGGCGCTGAGTCCGGCGAGACCAAGCTGACCGTGGCGGGTGCCGTCAGCGCCTCCAACACCTTCAAGGCATTCGTGGGTGCTCCCGCCGCCATTGCGAAGGGCGATGTCCCCGGTAAGGGCTGGACGACCATCGTCTCCGGCACCACGAGCATTGCCGCGCCTACCGGCTCCGGCGTCACGGTGGTGGAGCTGGACGAGAGCGGCCGCGTGATCTCCATCGGCTACTGTGCCAGCGTGACCGCAAAGACCTGATAATTCCCGCGCCGGGGTCTGACCGCCCCGGCGCACCGTGAAAGGAGTAACAATGGCAATTCAGAAAAGTATCGTAAAAATGCCGCTGGGTATGCAGACGCTTGACTTCTGGCCGATCAAGGAAGAGCCCGCAAGCAGTCACCCCACCTATGACGAATCCATCAATCTGGGCGCTGCCGTCAAGGGCTATCTGTCCATCACCACAGCGTCCGCGTCCATCCCCGGCGACGATATCACACAGGTGGAAGATGAGGTGTTTGTCTCTGCCCAGCTGGATACCGAAACAACCATGTCCGAGCTGTCCGTCAACGCCACGTTGTTCGGGCATACCTACACCGAAGCGACCGGCAGTGATAAGGGCGGCATGGAAAGCAAAAGCTCTGACCGGGCGACGCCCGGCGGCCTGAGCTTTATCGAGCCGATCTTGACGAAAACGAAATCCATCATCTACCGCGCGACCTGCCTGCGCAAAGCTCAAGCCATGCCTTCCTCCGAGAAGCAGGAGGCCGATACCAAGAAGCAGGGCGAGCTCAGCCCCAAGAACAATGCCGTCTCCTTCAAGGTGATGGAGGATAATCTTTCCAGCTGGCGTATGCAGCAGGATTTTGAGACGCTGCCCGAAGCCAAGGCTTACATTGCCGGAATTTTCGGTGCGGCCACTGCTGGCGGCGGTTAATGTTCACACCATACAGGCCGGCACTTTGCCGGCCTGCTTCGTAGAATGGAGGCCACTATGGCTGATAATCTCAAATTCTCAGACGCAGCGCTCGCCCTGTTGAAAGCCAACCTGGGCTATTACGATTCTACCATCCCGGCGGATCTGCTGAAGTACCTGACGTATCTGCTTACCTATGCGCTGGGTTCCTTCGCCGGCATGGGTATTGTCCTGTCTCCCGGCGTGCTGGAAGACGACATGGATCAGATGACCTATGCCGCGTATCTCTACCGGCATGGCGTCACCGGCGCGGGAAAGACGGAGATGCTCCGGCAGATCATCCGGGATCGGAAGGTGCGCGCCGCGACCGGAGAGGAGGCGGCAACGTGATCTACGACAAGCCCATTTCTTTGCTTTCCATGCCGGACACCACGGGCATTCCCTCGCCGGGGTGCCTCGTCCCGGTGTTCGATGCCTGGTGCGCCGAGAAAACCGTCTACGCGAAACGCTTCTGGGAGGCCGTGGCCAACGGTAGCCGGGTGGACAAGCTGGTGGAGCTGCCGCTTCATCGGGACGTACCCGCTGCCGGTTATGCCCGGCTGGGCGGCCACACCTACCGGGTGGAGCAGACCCAGACCGGGGAGGACGGCGACGGCCTTCCGGTCACGTGGCTCAGCCTGATGCGAATGGAGGATGCTTATGACGCTTACTGAATTTTCCGACGCTCTGAAAGCGGCGATTCCTGTCAGCTATCAGAGCGCCGCCCCGGCGGGCGTCCGTCCCTGCGTGGTGTGGTCGGCCTACGGCTCCCGGACGCTGGACGGCGACGACCGCACCCAGACGGCAATCCCCAAGGTGCAGCTGGACATTCTGGCCGCGAAATTCCCCGACCCTATCATCGATGCGGTGACGGATCTGCTGTACGAGCTGGAGCTGCCCTATTCCGATCAGGGCAGCAGCTACGATCCGGACTACGGCTGCTTCCGGACGATTCTTCAGACGGAGGTGGCGTAATGGCAACGTTCAAATATAACGGCGTCGACGCACTGGGCCTCACCTTTGAAAAGATGGCGAATCTTTCTGGGGACGATCTCCTGCGTATTATCCGTCCGGGTGCAGAACTCCTTCGGGAGCGTCTGATTGAAAAAGTGCGTGCGATATTTACCCAGAGATCCGGTTCGTTGGCAAACTCCTTCAAGCTGAAAGAACGTGTATGGGAGGACGGCGCGGGAATCTCCGTGCTTCCTGTGGGCAAACATCCGAAAAGCAGCACCGGGAAACGGCGTGGAAAGCGGCGGTCAAACGGTAGCTATCAGGGTACTAATGCGGAAGTTGCCTTTATTCTGGAATACGGCTCGCCTCGTATCGGCGCGACGCACTTCATGGAAAATACCGCAGAAGAGTCCGAACAGGAAGTCTACAATACAATGGACGCGGAATTGACCCAGATTTTGCGTGAACGCGGATTGTGAGGAAACATGAAACATATTGATTTTGATTTTAACGGAAAGACTTACGCCTTATCGTTCACGGCGGAAGCGCTTTTCACTATCTATGATAAGTTCGGCTATACCTCCGACATTCTCGGCACCACTCACGTTCTGGAGCCTACTCTGGAGGGCTGGAAAAACTGCTGCTGGCTGGCGGCACTCATGGCGTCACAGGGAGAGCTTCAGCGGCGGCACCGTGGGGAGTCGCCCCAGCAGATGCTCACCCTGGAGGAACTGCGTACCGGCTTTATGGCCGCCGACAGCGTCCTCCTCCGGCAGGTCGTCCGGGACGCGCTGGAGCAGGGCTTCCACCGGGATATTCCGAAGCCGGACGAGGACGAGGAGGTGAACCTCGTTCTTCTGGAGCGGGAGGAAGCCGAAAAAAAAGCCAGGGCGGCGGCCCTACGCGAATCTATTTCCTGGCTGCGGCGACTGTTCGGCTTCACCTCAGCACCAAAGAAGCCATGATGCTCACCCCCGGTATGTTCTCGGACTTGATGGAGGTACTGACGCCCAGAGAGGAGGCACGCAGTGGCGACTAGACAAATTGCAACAGAAATTGTCCTTGGCGGCGAAAAGGAATTTAACTCCGCCATGACGGCGATCAACAGCAATCTGAAAACGCTCCGTACCGATATGGCGGCCACGTCCGCCGAATTCGATGGGAACGCCGACAGCATCGACGCTCTGACTGCCAAACAGAAGATACTCGCGGAGACGGCCGCCCAGAATGATGCAAAGGTTGACGCTTTACGTCAGCGCTATGAGCACCTGAAGGAAACGCTTGGGGAAGATGCCGCCGCAACGGATAAAGCTAAGCAAGCCCTGAATCAAGCTATAGTTGCTCAGCAGAAAGCCGCCAAGGCCGCAAAAGAAAATGCCGATGCTCTGGAAGCCGCCCAGAAGGCCACGAATTCCTATGCGCCCGTTACCCAGAGAGCTGCCAGCGCCGTCAAAACATTCGGCGGCAAGGTCAAGGAATCCGTTACAGACATCAAGGATGCCGCCCACCATGTGCCCGTTCTGGGCGAGGCGCTGGACGTTGTGGGTGCCGCCGGAAAGGTGGCAAAGGTCGGCCTGCACGCCGCCGGGACGGCCGCAAAGGCCGTCGGCACGGCTTCGGTCTCGGCGGCCAAGGGCGTCGCGTCCGCGTCCGCTGCCATGGCCAAGGGCTTCGGTACCGTCGCCGCTGGTGCGGCCAAGGGGCTTGCCGTGGCCACGGTTGCCGCCGCTGCCATTGGTACGGCCGTCATCACCACCATGGCTTCCTTCGCGAAGGAGTCCGCCGAGGCAGCGCAGGCGGCCAAGGACGCGGGCAAAACCCTCAGTGAATCCCAGAAGAAGTGGCTGGCCTACTCCAAAAGTCTGAGCGGGCTGGACGCCTCCGTAGCCAGCGCAAAAAGCGCCCTGGGCGGCATACTCCTGCCGATGCTCAGCGATCTGTCTGCCCAAGGCGCTGAGTTCCTGAACAGCTTCGCCGCCGACATGGAGGCAGCCGGCACGGATACCGCGGCGCAGACCCAGGTGATGACCGACTACATCGTCAAGGGCGCGACCATGATCAAGGAGCAGCTGCCCCAGTACCTGGAAGCGGGCAAGGCCATTCTCGGCGGCCTGGTTGACGGCCTGGGGGAGGCTTCCCCCGAGCTGATTGATATGGGGCTGGATCTGGTGATGGAGCTGGTGGACGGCATTGCGGACGCCGCGCCGGACATGGCGCAGGGCGCTGCGGAACTGATCTCCCGACTGATTACCGGCCTTTCCAGCCGCGCCCCGGAGCTGTCTAAGGCGGCTCTTTCCGTGGTCACGGCACTGCTGTCCGGCCTGACGCAGAATGGATCTTCCATCGTAGACGGCGGCCGGGAGCTTATCATGGCACTGGTTCAGGGGCTGAGCGACGAAGGACCCGAGCTTCTTGACATGGGGCTTGACCTCGTGGAGGAGCTTCTGACCGGTATCATTGATTCCGCGCCCCAGCTGGCGGAGACCGCCGTGGAGCTGGTGAAGCGGGGCCACCGTCTGGTGGCCGACGACGCGG
>ENA-OPRV01001947-OPRV01001947.1-human-gut-metagenome-genome-assembly--contig:-NODE-1947-length-9862-cov-1.906393_pt1 | contig 9862 bp, 7 predicted proteins | sample MGYA00241896_ERZ501886 | MGnify/ENA primary metagenome ERZ501886 (study PRJEB25962, sample SAMEA2042452) | human gut metagenome | biome: human gut; feature: human-associated habitat; material: faeces... | reverse complement strand
GACGGGCTTCGTCTCGTCCGCCTCGTAGTCGAAGAAGTCGAAGTCGGCGGTCTTCTCGTGCAGAGCGGCGTCGGTGACGGCGATGCCGACCATAGTGCCGGTGAATTCGCCGTACTTGCAGTATTCGTCAGAGAAGGTGGTAGTGTCGAAATCCGGGCCAATCTTGGTCCAGTTCTCGCCATCATAACCCCACTCGAACCAAGTACGACGACCTTCGATATTCAAACGGAAATAGATCGGCTTGTCTTCCACAGCAACGCGAGTGTCAAGCATTTCCGTCTTTTCACCGTTTTCGAGACGCACAATCGAAATCGCGCTGCCGCCAAGCGTCTGTGAATAATACTTGCGCAGGAAAATATTATTCATGTTGTCGTAGTAGATGGTCAAGCCAGCGCTGTGCTGGTAGACTTCCGGCTCGAACTCCATCTTCGTGGTGACGGTGGCGTACACGCTGGTGAGTTTGCGTGCGATCAGGCTCGTGCGGTTGAGCGATGCCAACGATTCCTCGCCGCGGATGCGCAGCCAACCGGGGCGTTCCGTCACGTTGGCGAAGGTGGTCGGCATCTGCCGCGGCGAATAATACCAGTTGCCGATCGCGCCGCCGTCGAAGTCGTCGTGCCCGGGAATCTCCGGCATCGGCGCATCCGGCAGATCCGGCTCTTCGACTTCGAGTTTGGCCAGATTGGAGCCGTCCGCCGCAGCCAGCCGTCATTCGTCCATGTCATCTTCTGAATGGCGGTTTCACGGCCAAGCGTACAACGTAATTCCGGCACAAACGGACGGCTGGTCAGGTGCACAAGATATGTCTCGCCGTTCGGCAGATCCACGTAGGAGCCGTGCCCGGACTTCTGCAGCACGGAATCCGGGTTGAAATAGCGCGGCTTCAAATGATCGTCATCAGCACGCTCGTTTGACTCCTTCGGCTGCGAAGTGACGAGCGGACCATTCGGATCCGGCTCATACGGACCCCACACATTGCGGGAACGGCCCATGGTCACGGCATGGTTGTAGCCAGTGCCACCCTCGGCGCACATAATGTAATACCAGCCGTCACGCTTGGTCAGATGCGGAGCCTCAATGCAGCCACGATCAGTAGCGCCACGCCATATACGCTTCGGATAGCCAACCACATGCTTGGTTTCCGGATCATATTCCACACAGCAGATCACGCCCGGCTTCTCATAGCCTTCACGGGTCTCCCACTCCAAGCTGACGATGTACTTCTTGCCATTGTCATCATGTAAAATGGACGCGTCGAAACCAGAAGATGTCAGATATACCGGCTCGCTCCACGGACCTTCAATGCTCTTTGACTTAATCAGATAATTATTCACGTCGAAATAGCGTGCATTCATGGAGTTCATAACGCCGTAAATCACGTAAAACATGTCCTCTTCCTCACAATACGTGAGACATGGAGCCCAAATGCCCTTAGCGCTCGGCAGCTTGGTGAGGTTCGGCTTCGTATCATCAGTAAGCACGTGGGTGAGCAGCTCCCAATGCTTCATATCCTTCGAATGGTAAATCGGAATACCCGGGAACCATTCGAATGTAGAGACAGCAACATAGTAGTCGTCGCCTTTACGGCAGATGGCCGGATCAGGATTGAAGCCTTTGAAGATCGGATTATGCAGCATTGTCGTTCCTTAATGTTCTTGATATCACGCGTTGCTTTGTACGATTCTTGCGTCCGACGGAATCACTTTTGGACGGGGAACCAGTTTTGGGCGATGCAGCGTCCAAGGTCCCATGCGTCCCAGCCGATCCAGCCGGGAGTGTTGACAGTGTCAGTGAGCAGCTTGTAGTTCCAGTAGTAGAAGCCGCTGCCCTTGCTCCATGCGGCGAGCTGGGATTCGGCTACGCCCTGGTACAGCGAGCGCTTCTGTTCGGCGGTCAGGGTTTCGACCTGAGCCCCTTCCTCGCCGTTGAGCACGCTTTGTCCGCCGTGGGTGTCCACACCGCAGCCGACGGAGTTGAACAGGCACCACTCCCCCACAATCACCGGGAAGTATTCGCTCATCTCGGCGATCATCGGCGCATAGGTATTCCTCACGAAGTCGTCGTAGCCCTCCGCTGTCTGCGGGCAACCCATCGTTTCGGCGGTCATGAGGTATTGGTGGGTATCGAGGACCACGTTCTTAAACTCGGGCGCGAGCTTGCCGTCGGGGCCGCGCATGAAGTCTTTCCACTGTTCGATGTCGAAACCGTCGTGGAACACCACCGCCTTGTCTGCCGGCAATGCGCCCTTGTCGGCATCGCGCAGACGGTGGTAGGCGGCGATGTAGAAGTTCTTGAGCCAGTCGAATGCGATCGGGCCGGTGCCTTCGGCGAGTTCCGGATCGACCGCCTTGTAGCGTTCGGTCACGTTCGCCATCGGCCAGCAGGTGGTGGTGTTCGGCTCGTTGATGATTTCGATGCCCATCAGCGCCCGACGATGGCCGTACCGCTTGGAGAGGCGTTCGAGCACGGACAGCACGAATTCGACTTCGTCGGGCAGCTGCGCCCACTTGCACACGCCGGAGATGCCGCCGTTGTCGAAGCCGTTCTGGCTCATCGGCGCGGTGTGCAGGTCGATGAGGATGGTCAGACCGTATTTCTCGGCCCAGTTGAAGGCCTTGTCGAGTTCGTCGATGCAGCCGATGAACGGCGCGCGGTCGCCGAAGATGAAGTACGGCACGGGGATGCGCACGGAGTTCAGTCCCCACGATTTGATGGTGGCAAAGTCGCGCTCGTTGATGTATTCGGCGCGGTGGGTCCTGATGCGGGCCTCGTAGACGGCCGGATCGAGTTGCGTCGGCAGATAGTATTCGTCATCGGCAGTGGTTCCATCGAATAATGCCGGGTTCATCCACTTTTCCAGAACCAGCCAGTTACCCAGGTTCACGCCCTTGATGTAATCAAGATCCATATGCACTCCTTCGTACGCTTTCAATCATATTTTATATTACTTAGTAATCACTAAGTTAGATGATAGTGCATTTTTCTCCTCCCCGCAACCCGTCTCGGACATCTCTCCGAACCGCTGTCGCACGATTTCGCATAAAGCACCCTTTGCGAAAATCGTGGGGCCGACAATCAAAATCGTTCAGCAATTTCGCAGAATCATGCGATTAATCATAAGAAAAAGCCTCTTTCTTGCGGGAAGAAAGAGGCAACCTGCAGCCGGAGAGACGATTACTGCTTATCGCTGGCGAATCGTTACGTGCAAGGCACTCACCGAGGCAGCGGGCAACGTTACCGTCAGCTCGGCGCCGCCGGCGGATTCGTGCACGCTCACGGCACTATCCACGTCCACGGCATGAGCGCGCACCAGATCCGGATGCTCCACCGTGTTGCAATCATGCGGATCTTCGGAAGCAAGCGTTTCCATCGAATCAACCTGAGCGCCGCACGGCAAATGCAGCCGCACTTCGGCACCATCGTTCATATGCGCATTGGTGAGATTAATCAGCAGCTGCGTGCCATCCTCATTACGTGACGCAAACGTATACACGGCAGAATCCTCGGAATCGTTACGCGCCACATCAAGTGCGGTCATGCCACGATGCATCTTATACATCATGAACACATCGTAGTTAGGCGTAAGGATGGTCCGATCGCCTTCAGTCAAGATCAGTGAGTTAAGCACATTGATGGTCTGCGCGTTACACGCCATGGTCACCTTGTCGCAATTACGCTGCAGCAGATCCAACGTAAGCGCGGTGGTGATGGCGTCGCGCATGGTCACCTGCTGCTTGAGCGCAGGGCGTGCGAAGAATGCGGTCTTGTGCCAATTGCCCCATTCGCCGATGATTAGATCGACATGCGCGAGCCTGGAATCCATAGCCACCTCCGGCTCATGAATAAGCGCCAGGCCGTCATTCATCAAGCGCCACTGATCACGCAGAATATCTTCAAGTTCGAGGCATCCCTCAATCACCGCATTCCAGCCGTCTTCATCGAACCGGGTGGGAGTGTCGGCATCGTTATCCACGTTCCAATTGTAGAAGTGCAGATCATAGCCGTCGATATTCGGCTGACGATATTCGGCAAGACCGCGGAAGAAATCCTGGGTCCACTGCACGCGTTCGCGCGGCTTGTTGCCGTCGGGACCGCTCGCAATAGCATACATTGGGGTCGGCGCGAACACATCGGTGGTGAAGCTCGGCATGGCGGATACGAACCTGCGGTATTCATTGAGGTAGGTCCGCGGAGTCATGGTACCGCCACCAGCCCACACTTCGTTGCCGATCCCCCAATATTTCACCCCGTAAGGTGCCTTATGGCCGTTAGCCTCACGTTCCTTGGCAAGATCAGTAGGCTGCACACGATTGCAGTACTCCATCCAATCCTTCATTTCGGCGACCGTGCCGGAAAGCATGTTGATATTGATCCACGGTTCAGCGCCGAGCATTTCACACAAACGCAGGAATTCGTCGGTGCCGAAGCTGTGATCGTCCAGCTCATAGGTGGCGAAATTCTCGTTGAAAGTGGTTTTACGTTCGCTTTGCGGGCCCACACCGTCACGCCAATGGTAGGTATCCGCATAGCATCCGCCCGGCCAGCGAATAACCGGCGGCTGCAATGCACGCAAAGCATCCAATGTGGCCTTGCGGTAGCCACGCTCGTTTTCGATCGGGGAATCCTCTCCCACCCATAGACCTTCATCAATGCATTCGCCAAGGAATTCAATGAATTGGCCATGCAGTTTCGGATCGATACGACCAATCGTACTGTTCGGGTCAATGCAGACAACCATGGTTTGCTCCTTTTGCCGTAGTGCTCACATCTGCAACGTTCGTAATTCGTATGGTTCTTGTAGTTATTGTGCCGCACAATATATGCGAAATGGCCGAAGATTCCAGGAGAGATAATGAAAGAATCTCCGGCCAAGTTATTTCGAAAAGCGCCGATGCTACTTCACCTTTTTAATCATCAGAATGAAGATGCAGGCGAGCGCCACCATAACGATTGCCGCCGGGAACACCAGTCCGTACGAGCCGGTAGCCACCACAATGGCGGAGGTGACAATCGGGCCGACCATCTGACCGAGAGTAGTGGCAATGTTCAAAACGCCCAGATCCTTCCCGGCCTCTTCTTCATTCGGCAGAACGTCAACATTGAGCGCCTGATCGACGGAACCGTACATGCCGTAGCCGAAGCCACCGATGGCGGAGAAGAGAATCATGCCCAACGCGTTGTGCATGAGCCATGGCAGAGCATAACCGATGGCGAGCAGCACGCTTGCGGCCACAACCGGAATCTTACGGCGACCGATTTTGTCGGAAATCGGACCTGCGGAAAGCGCGGAAATCAGGGAGACAACCATCAGCACCAAGCTCATGGTGGAAATGGTGGCCGCGGAATCTTCAACACTTTGACCAATGTAGTCCTGCAGAATATACAGCTGGTAGTTGAGAATCATGTAGTAGCTGAACAGCAGCAGGGAACGGCCGATAAATGCCAGCCAGAAGTCGCGAGCGCCTTTGGTCGGCGGACGGAAGCTCATGATAATACCCTTGAAATCAACCTTTTCCTTAGGCATATCCTTGCTGGACTTTTCCTTCGGCCAGAAGACCACGGCAAGCACACCGGAAAGACCCATAGCCACACCGGACACGATGAAGCCCGGGAGCTGCAGGGTGATGAACTGCGCACCAACAATCTGACCAAGAGCAGAACCGAACAACGTACCTGCAGAGATAAATGCGGACATGGTGCCGCGCATATCTTCAGGAATACGGTCAGACAGAGATGCGATGACCGGTGCGATCATCATGTTCAGACCAACCATGGAAATGCAGTAGCTGATGCCAATGCTCACACCGTCCGGCAGAATGCCGATGAGGAACAGCGAAATGCCCGCAACAATGCCGCCCGATGCGATCCATGGCGTACGACGCCCGAAGATCGAGCGCGTACGGTCAGACATGTTGCCAACCACGAGGTTGGAAATCAGCGAAGCCAATGCCGTGGCCGAATTCAGCACGCCGAAAATGGCGTCTTTGCTGTCGGGCGCGATATCAGCCAAACGCTGCGGCAGCAGCACTGCAGCAACGATCTGTAACGCCAGCATCCATGCGAACGAGAACACGAAGAACGCTACGCAGAAACGCGTTTTGTCGATTTTGGAAAGCTCGTTGGCATGTTCCGCAGGCCGTACGTCAGTCATGCTTGTCTCCTTATCTTTCTTTTTCAAAGTCAACCCTCTACGTTTTTGCCGAATCTTCAATGATCATGCAAACAACAGGCAAGAGAGGCGTTGTGTTGAAGTCAACTCTCATCGGCTTCGTCAGTTATCTTATATCTTAAAGATATAAGATAACAAATCGGCGTGTCGAACAACGACCTACTTTCAAGCACAGCAATCAACCGCATAACCGCAATATCGAAACCACATGAAAACGCATGTGGACAGCGGCAATAGTATTCTTCAAATCAGTATGGAATCACAGGAAAACACATCAGCAAACAGCATCAAGAGACGTCCAATCAACCAAAGAAAACGGCTCTCCCCAGCGCAGCGACGCAAACAAATCACACAAGAAGCGGTAACCCTAATCACGCAATACGGGTCATACGGCTTCCCCATGCAAGCATTAGCCGATGCAGTTGGCATGACCCTGCCCGGACTCAACCATTACGTCAAAAACCGAGAACAATTACTCTCATTGGTCATCGAAACGTTCTACGACTCCGAAGAAGAAGGCAATGCCCACACAGCATTGGGCGCAGCCATCAGCCACTGCGACCAAACGGATTCAGCAACCAAAGAACGCCGACATCTGCCCAGCACATTGCATGAAACCGTGCGCTTCAACGCCAAACGTCCCGAACTTGTCGCACTGTTCATGCGCCTCGCCATCGAAGCGTCCGATCCAGAACACCCAGCCCACGAGTTCTACCAGAACAGACACAATTCGATTTTGACCGACATGACCAGCGTGGACTGGGAACTACCGGAAGAATACCGCGATCCAGAACGCCTGCATGACCTCATCGTCACCTCGTTCTTTGCCATGGACGGCGTGCAAATCCAGTCGTTAACCAATCCCAACGAATCCATGATGCAACTATGGGAACGTGCAGAACACATCCTATTCCCCTCCCCCACATGGGACGGCTACCGCTGAACAGAGCGCAAACAAGCAAAGACACCGCAAAAGCAAAAGGCGTTTGCCCGCGGCGACCGGTAACCGATCACCATAGGCAAACGCCCCGCAACACAACACCGGCTTGCGAAGATGACAGGAAGAGAAGGAAACCTGCCACCCGGCATTCAACAAACCGTTGCCACAACCAAGCCGACGCGTTACGCACACATTCGCATCAGCCAGGCAGCTCCCGTCAGTCCAGCACGAAGGTGTTGAACGATCGAGGGGCAAGCGTTGCCTTGAAGCCGCGATCGGCATTGCAAGGATCGGCAAATTCAAACGGACGCTCCTCTTCGAGAGCGTTCTGGGCCACCACCACAATGGTGCCATCCGGATTACGGAACGCAATAGCCATCGAATTGAAATGACCCGTAGTGCCAAGCACATGCGCACCCGGCTTAACGAAATGCGAGAAATGACGCATCACATAATATTCCGGATTACGGCGAACCTCATGCATATCCGCAGTAATGGTGAACAGTGAATTCTGCCACCACCCCCACGTAGAATCCTGATCGTCAAGAATCATATTCCAATAAGTGTAAGCAGTCGCGCCATTACGCAAATAATGGTTGATCAAGTGGAAAATATACTCCGCATATTCCCACGTATTATCGCCCATACCGCATTCGGATTCAGACTGAATCAGCTCGATTTCAGGCCAGGATTCATGCGTACGCGCAATACAGTTCTGGCCGGCCCACTGGTAAGCGATGCCCTTGATGTACTTGCGAGCGCCATCGTCGAACAGAATATTGTCGACAAAACGGTTATAATTATTCAGCTTCATGCCGTAGCCGCCGGTCCACGCCATATCTTCCGGACCATTCAGCGTACCCAGCCAAATATCGGTGTCAAGACCAGCTTCGTCAAAAGCAGGTCCAAGATAATCGCGGATGAACACCTTGAGCGCTTCGGAATCCCACAATGCACTCGGGAACTTCTGGTCGGCGAACACCTCGTTCTGCACGTGCAGCTGGTTCACAGTGATGCCGTGCTCGGCGTAGGCCTGGATGTACTTGACGAAGTATTTGGCGTAGGCTCTGAGGTTCTCCGGGGTCTGCACGAGACGGCCGTAGTTGTAGGCCTTCGGGCGCTTCATCCACGTCGGCGGGCTCCACGGGCTGGAGAACAGTTGCATGTTCGGCTGCCATTCCTGCGCGCGGTGGATGTACGGGATCAGGGTCTGTTCGTCGTGTTCGACGGAGAAATGTTCCATCTCGTAGTCGCCGTCGACCTCGTCGTAGCTGTACCAGTGGTCGGCGAAATCATTGGCTCCGACGGGGGCGCGGTTGAAGGTGAAGTTCATCTCGTCGGGGCTGAACAGCTCCTTGATGATCTGGTCGCGTTCGGCTTCGCTGACGTTCTGCAGCGGCAGCCAGCCGAGGTCGTTGAAGCAGCCGCCGAAGCCGCGCAGGGCTTGGTATTCGTTGCCGTCGAGCTGCAGGTCGGCCGCGGTGGTGGCGTTGGTGGATTCGATGTCGGAGGTTCGGTCGGCAAGCTTGTCGTCTTGCGTCGTTGCAATCCAGGTGGTCATGATGCTCCTTGGTATCGTCGTTGATAATTCGAATATGCGTTGATGTTTGGTATGGATGGGATGCGGGGCGATTTGGCCCCGCGGAGGGAGACAGTCTACGAAAACGACCATCTCCCCGGTTTGGAGCAGCTGTCTTACTTGACCTTCTTGATGGCCATGATGAAGATACAGCCGATGATGGCCAATGCGATGGCGACCGGGAACGCGAAGTTGTAGCCCAGTGCCACGACGATGGTGGACATGATGACCGGACCGCACATCTGGCCGAGGGTGGTGGCCATGTTCAGGATGCCCAGATCCTTGCCGGCTTCTTCCTTGTTCGGCAGGACGTCCACGAGCAGGGCCTGGTCGACGGCGGAGTAGACGGCGTAGCCGAGACCTGCGATGCCGGCGAACAGGTACATGCCCAGCGAAGACGGAATCAGCCACGGCATGGCGATGCCGACGGCGAAGAGCACGGAGGCCACGACGACCGGAACCTTACGGCGACCGATGAAATCGGACACCGGGCCGGAGATGAAGGAACCAACCAGGGACATGACCATCATGATCATGGACACGACGGACACGGTGACGGCGGATTCCTTGACGGACTGGCCGATGTAGTTCTGGATGATGTACAGCTGGTAGACGTTGATCATCTGGTAGCTGATGAGCATGCAGAAGCGGCCGGCGAAAGCCTTGTAGAAGTCATGGGCGGTGGAGAACTTCGGCGGGCGGAAGGAGACGAGGATGTCCTTGAAGGAGCCTTCGTCCTTCGGCAGGAAGTCGGCGGACTGCTCCTTCGGCAGGATGATCACGGCGACGACACCGCCGAGGAACATGAGCACGCCGGCGACGGCGAAGCCCGGAACCAGGTTTTCGATGAACAGGGCGCCCAGCATGGTGCCGATTGGAGCGCCGATGGTGGAGCCGGCGCCGTAGAAGGCGGACATGGTTCCGCGGATGCCGGACGGCACGCGGTCGGACAGGATGGCCACCAGCGGAGCGATCATGCAGTTGAGACCGAACATGCAGCCGCAGTAGAAGATCGTCAACAGCACGGCGTTATGCGTGGTGCCGGTCAGGAACAGCATGACGCCACCGAGCACGGCTCCGAAGAGGATCCACGGGGTACGACGGCCGAACCTGGAACGGGAACGATCGGAGAAGTTGCCGAACATCAGGTTGGCGACCAGAGACGCGACGGCGG
>ENA-OPRV01001911-OPRV01001911.1-human-gut-metagenome-genome-assembly--contig:-NODE-1911-length-9962-cov-2.510952_pt1 | contig 9962 bp, 11 predicted proteins | sample MGYA00241896_ERZ501886 | MGnify/ENA primary metagenome ERZ501886 (study PRJEB25962, sample SAMEA2042452) | human gut metagenome | biome: human gut; feature: human-associated habitat; material: faeces... | reverse complement strand
GCATCTGCCGCACCTCGCTCGCCGTATCGGCACTTAGAATTATGCGGTATTGCCTCAGAAGAATTTCAAGCTCTCTGCCCCCACTTTGGGGTAGAGAGTTTTTTACTTTGCCGCAATTTTTCTGCTTTTTATTTGGGCAGGTGCTACCCAAATGCGGTATTATCTGCTATAATAAACGTGATTTTGATAATAAAGAGGGGTGCCTGTCATGAAAGCTGTTATCACTGTTATCGGCCACGATACCGTGGGTGTTGTTGCCCGCGTAAGTGCCGTGTGTGCCGAGCTGAACATCAACATTGAGGATATTACCCAGAGTATCCTGCAGGATATGTTCTGCATGATTATGCTGGTGGATATCTCTGCCTGCGCAAGCGAACCGGCCGAAATCCGCGCCCGTTTTGACACATTGGGCCAGGAGATGGGAATGCAGGTCACTGTGACTCGGCAGGAAGTCTTTGACGCGATGCACAAGGTGTAAGGGGGCACACGATGAAAATTCTGAACAGCGGCGATATCTTGGAAACCATCGAGATGCTGACCGCAGAAAACCTTGATGTGCGTACCGTTACCATGGGCATCAGCCTGTTGGAATGCATTGATCCCGATGGCAAAAAAGCCTGTGAGAAAATCTATAACAAAATCACCCGTCTGGCGGGGAACCTGGTTCCCGTTGTCAACAAGATCAGCGCGGACTATGGCATTCCCATTGTCAACAAGCGCATCAGCGTAACGCCCATCGCCATGCTGCTGGGCGCTGCACCGGACGCCGACCCCGTGTGGTTTGCCAAAACGCTGGATGCTGCTGCCAAGGCGGTCGGCGTCAACTTTATCGGCGGTTACGGTGCTTTGGTGCATAAGGGTTTTTCCGCCGGCGATGTGCGTTTGATCGAAAGCATTCCCCGCGCACTGGCCGAAACCGACCTGGTCTGCTCCAGCGTCAACATCGGTTCCACCAAATCCGGCATCAATATGGACGCCGTTGGCCTGATGGGCCGCGTGGTGCGCCAGACCGCCGAGCTGACCAAAGATAACATGTGCATGGGCGATGCCAAACTGGTGGTTTTCTGCAATGCACCCGAAGATAACCCGTTTATGGCCGGTGCTTTCCACGGCCCTGGAGAGCCGGACTGCGAGATCCATGTCGGCGTTTCCGGCCCCGGTGCGGTGCGCGCCGCTCTGGCCAAGCTGCCCAAGGATGCCCCGATGGATCAGGTGGCAGAGCTTGTCAAGCGCACGGCGTTCAAGATCACCCGTCTGGGCCAGCTGGTGGCCAACCTGGCCAGCGAACAGCTGGGTGTGCCCGCGGGCATCATTGATCTGTCCTTGGCGCCGACCCCGGCTATTGGCGATAGTGTTGCCAACATTCTGGAAGAAATGGGTCTGGAAAGCTGCGGCTGCTGCGGCACCACCGCCTGCCTTGCCATGCTGAACGACGCCGTGAAAAAGGGCGGCGTCATGGCGTCGTCCCATGTGGGCGGCCTCTCCGGCGCTTTCATCCCCGTGTCCGAGGACGAGGGCATGATCGCCGCCGCCGAGGGCGGCACGCTGTGCCTTGACAAGCTGGAAGCCATGACCTGTGTCTGCTCTGTTGGACTGGACATGATCGCGGTCCCCGGCGATACCTCTGCGGCGACCATTTCCGCCATCATTGCGGACGAAGCGGCCATCGGCATGGTGAACACCAAGACCACCGCCGTGCGCATTATCCCCGCCCCCGGCAAGACGGTGGGCGACCGGGTGGAAATGGGCGGATTGCTGGGCAGCGCCCCGGTGATGCCGGTGCATGACAAATCCAGCGAGGACTTTATCGCCCGCGGCGGCAGAATTCCCGCGCCGCTGCAAAGCCTGAAAAACTGACCCAAAGTCGAAAGGAGGGCGGCGTATGCAGACAGAGGGACAGATAGCGTCCCCAACCAGGACCGGAAGGGAAGAACAGCTGCAATTTCTGCGGTTCTGGGCATTTTTCAATGTGTTTGTGTGCCATGGCGAGCAATGGCTGTTTTTCAAATATCCGACTTCTCACTGTTCCACTGCGGCGGTCAGTTTTTTCTTCATGCTCAGCGGTCTGGTGACGGCGCTTGTTTTCTATAACAAGGACGTCCGGCTCAGCTGGCGGGAGGAAGGGAAGTACCTGTGGCGCAAGGTGAAGAAAATCTATCCCCTGTACTTGTTTACGACGCTGTACCTTTTCCTCTATACCAACACGGAGAGCCTGACCGCGCTTTTTGACGTTCAGAGATTTCCGGGGCAGCTTGTGCGGAACCTTCTGCTGGTGCAGTCATGGTCTGCGGAGGGCGCGTTCAGCTACAACGGTGTGGGCTGGTTCCTGTCCACTCTGATGTTCCTGTCTGTTTTCAATCTTCCCGTCATGTTCCTGCTGAATAAAATCAACCGGCGTCCAAAGGGCTGGCTGCTGCTGTCGGGCGCACTGGCGGGAACGTTATTCCTGACGGCTGTTTATTGTTACTTAACAAAGAATCTCGACATGGATTACTGGCAGTACATTTTCCCGCCAGCCAGAATGGGCGAATACCTCGGCGGAATGCTCCTTGGAATGTTGGTCTGCACCCTGAAGCCGCACATGAAGCAGGGAAACACGGTGCGGATAGTGTTCACGGTACTGGAAGTTGGCGCGCTCGGCTATTGGTTTTTCATGCTTTCCCGCGCCGGAAGTCCATGGAGAAGCAGAATTTTCACATGGCTCCTGCCAAATCTGGTGCTGATCGGCGTGTTTACCTGCGGTATGGGTTGGGTATCCAGCCTGTTCCGCTGGAAACCGCTGGTGTGCTTGGGAGACATTTCCTTTGAGTGCTTCCTGATTCACAATGTGTTTCTTGTGCAGTATGCGGTCGTTCACGGAAACGAGACACTTTCTCAATCCGAAAATGCGGCTGTGTTCCTGTTCTGCCTTGGTATGTCGATTCTGCTGGCACTTCTGATTCACAAATTCCCGGAAAAACGAAAAAAAGTACCGCAGTAATGCGGGCTTTATACGAAAAAAACACCGAACGATTCGACGTTCGGTGTTTTTGACTATTTCGGGGAAAGGTCAACGCTTCTTCTGAGCATACTCATGGGCGGGACGGCCTTTGGCAGCTGGATGGTGAATTTCATCTGGGGGGTTCGCGGTTCTTCTACCGGGTTGCCTTCCAGATCGGCCATGATCGGGGCGGTGATGGGGAAGGGGCGCACGTCGGGGCCGACAACTTCCAGCGCGTCTCCCGAGCGGAATTTGTTGTTCAGGCGGCACACCGCCAGTCCGTTTTCGTCGCAGGATTCTACCTTCGCCACGATCTGCCACTCCCGGATGTACCGGGAGGAAGCTACGTATTGCCCCGGTTCGCCGTAATAGAAGCCGGTGGAGTAGATGCGGTGGGAGATGTGATCCACCTCGTCCCGCCAGATGGGGTCCAGCTCTTTACCGGCGGCAACATCGTCGATGCAGTGGCGATAGGCTCCCGTAACGATGGCGGCATAGTAGGCGGATTTTGCCCGACCCTCAATTTTGATGCAGTCCACGCCTGCGTCCATCAGGTCATTCAGGTGGTCGATCATGCACATATCCCGGGAATTTAAGATGTAAGTACCCTTTTCGTCCTCGAAAACCGGGAAATACTCCCCGGGTCGCTTTTCCTCCATCAGGGTGTACTGATACCGGCAGGGCTGGGCGCAGGCGCCGCGATTGCTGTCGCGTCCCGTCATGTAGTTGCTCAGCAGGCACCGGCCGGAGTAGCTGACGCACATGGCACCATGGCCAAAGGTCTCGATTTCCAGCGCGGGGTCTACCTTCTGACGGATGGCGCGGATTTCTTCCAGACTGCACTCCCGCGCCAGAACCACCCGCTTCGCGCCCAGGTCAAACCACGCCTGGGCGCAGACGTAGTTGGCGATGGACTGCTGGGTGGAAATGTGCTTTTCGCAGTGAGGGGCATATTTCCCGGCCAGGGTGAATGCGCCCAGGTCGGCCACGATCAGGGCGTCCACCCCGGCGTCGTCCAGCTGCTCCAGATATTCCGGCAGCCGGACGATTTCGTCATTTCTTGGCATGGTGTTCACGGTGACGTGACACTTGACGCCGTGGTCATGGGCGTACCGCACCGCCTTGGGCAGCTCCTCGGGGGAGAAATTCCCCGCGAAGGAGCGCATTCCAAAGCTTGTTCCGGCGAAATATACCGCGTCTGCGCCGTAGGCTACGGCCATTTCCAGCCGCTCCATGTCCCCGGCGGGGCTGAGCAATTCCAGCTTTCTCATTCGCCCTCCGACTGTGTGGAAGCGGCAGCGGCTGCAGCAGCAAACTGCGCGCGATACTGCTCATGCTCCTCCTGTGTGGTGGAGAACTGATGGGCGCCGGTGGCGGGATTCAGCACGTAGTAATAATAGTTGTGGGATTCGGGATTCAGCGCGGCCTGCAGGCTGGCAAGACCCGGGTTCGCAATGGGCGTGGGCGTCAGACCCACGTGAAGGTAGGTGTTGTAGGGGCTGTCCAGACTGGTGTCGATGTGGTCGGACACGCCGTCCTGCGCGTAGATGATGGCGGCGTCGATGTTCAGCAGGGCGGGGTAGTCCCAGTGGAACAGACGGTTATAAATAACACCGGCGATCCGGGGGCTTTCCGACGCGGAGGCGGTTTCCTTCTCAATGAGGGACGCCACAATGGTCACTTCCCGGACGGTGAAGCTGCCGTCGGTGACGGTGGCGTTCAAGGTGTCGATCTGGGCGCGCATTTCCTCGCTGAACCGGTAGTCGAAGTTGTCCAGCATCTTTTCCAGAACCTCACGGGGAGAGGAATTCTTATAGAAGTCGTAGGTATCCGGGAAAAGGAAGCCCTCAAGGCAGTATTTGTCGCCCCGGGTCACGTTTTCAAGGAACCAGTAGTCCTTCAGCGCGCCGTTGGCGGCGTAGGCGCTGAGATCCTGCGCGGTGCAGATGCGGTTTTCCTCCAGCAGAGCGAAAATCTGGCGGCAGGGGGAGCCCTCGGGGATCAGCAGGTCTTCCACGACCTCACGGGTGGAGCTGGCGGACATCATGTTGACCAGCGCGTGATAGTCGTACCGGGTGTTCAGGTCGTAAATGCCGGGGTCGATCTTCTTCTCGGCGTGGGAGATGTCGGCATAGAAGTTGAACAGGCTCTTGTAGCGGATCAGACCGGCGTCGTAGAGCTTGTCGGTGATGCTGTCCATGGTGTCGGACTCGTAAACGGTGATGGTGACGGGCTTGTTTTCCCGCCCGAAAGCCAGCACATCGGCGGCGCAGACCCAAATCATCCGTCCCAGCGTGACGCCGATGACCACGATCAGCGCCAGCCACACGATGGTGACCAGAATGTGGGGGATGCCCAGCAGACCCTCTCCACGGGTTTTCTTTGGACGTCCCTTTTTGACGGGGCGCTGACGACCGGACGCTTTCCTTTCCGGGGCGGGGGCATCCTCTGCGGCGTCAAAATCACCGTCGCTGTCCCGGTATTCCTGTTCCGCAATCTCGTCCTTTGACGGCTCCGGTTCCGCCGGTTCCCCCGGCAGCTCCTGCAAATCCGGGTCGTCCAGAATGCTGGGGTCGAAGGGCGGTTCTTCCTCGCCGTGCTCCAGCATACCGTGGGAATCCATGGCGCTCTCGTCGGGGATGATCTCGCTGCCGATCTCCGGCTCGGTGAGCCGGTCGTCGTAGGATTCTTCCATGCCGTCATCCACGTCCGGAATGCGATCCATGAAGGAACGGCCTTTTTCGGAGGTGTTATCGGGCGCGGGAATTTCTTCCGCAACAGGGGGGACATCCTCAAAAACGGGAAATTCTTCCTGAACGGAATCATCCTCAAATGCGGAAACGTCTTCTGCCACGGGAGTTTCCTCCGCAACGGGTTCTTCCACCTCTGCGGGGATTTCCTCTGGCTGGGAAGCGGGTTCTTCCCCAATCACGTCTTCGGAGGCGGGGACATCCCCGGCGTCCTCCGATTCCTCGTCGGCGGGAAAGAAGGTCAGCTCTTCGGGAATGATTTCCTCCTCGTCCCGTTCGGGAAACTGTCTGTTATCCATATTGTGTTCCTCCAAGGTCAGCGAATGACGATCTGTTCTGCGACGGCCTGCGCGGCGGCCTGACCCTTCAGGGCGGCGATCAGCGCCAGACCAAAGGGAACGGCGCAGCCCGCGGACGTGCCGGTGATGAGCTTTCCGTCGGTGACGGCGGGGGCGCAGACCATGTCAGCGCTTCCCATCTGGCCTTCACAGCCGGGGTAGCAGGTGGCGCGTTTGCCCTCGGTGATGCCGAGCATGGCAAGAATGGTGGGCGCGGCGCAGATGGCGGCCTTCAAGCCCGACCTGATCCTCGCCATTGGCGGCGGCTCCGCCATGGACGCGGGCAAGATCATGTGGGTGCTGTACGAGCATCCCGAGGCGGATTTTCAGGACATGGCCATGCGCTTTGTGGATATCCGCAAGCGTGTCTTCACCTTCCCCAAGATGGGCGAAAAGGCGTATTTCGTCGCCATCCCCACCACCGCCGGCACCGGCTCCGAGGTGACCCCCTTCGCTGTCATCACCGATGAAACCACCGGCGTCAAGTACCCGCTGGCGGACTACGAGCTGCTGCCGAAAATGTCCATCGTGGACGCCGACATGATGATGAACGCCCCCAAGGGTCTGACTGCGGCCTCCGGCATCGACGCCGTGACCCACGCCCTGGAAGCCTACGCCTCCATGATGGCCACGGACTACACCGACGGTCTGGCGCTGCGGAGCCTGAAGCTGATTTTTGAGAACCTGCCTTCCGCCTATGAAAACGGCGCGAAGGACCCCAAAGCCCGCGAGAACATGGCAAACGCCGCCTGCATGGCCGGTATGGCCTTCGCCAACGCCTTCCTGGGCGTGTGCCACTCCATGGCGCACAAGCTGGGCGCGTTCCACCATCTGCCCCACGGCGTTGCTAATGCCCTGATGATTGACGAGGTTCTGCGGTTCAACGCCGCCGAGGTTCCCGCGAAGATGGGCACCTTCTCCCAGTACGACCATCCTCACACGCTGGCGCGGTACGCCGAGGTCGCTGACTATCTGAAGCTGGGCGGTACCACGGATGAGGAAAAGCTGGAAAAACTGATCGCGGCCATCGACGAGCTGAAGGTCAAGATTGGTATCAAGAAGACCATCCGGGACTACGGCATTGACGAGACCGACTTCCTGACCCGGCTGGACAGCATGGTGGAGCAGGCCTTCGACGACCAGTGCACCGGCGCGAACCCCCGGTATCCCCTCATGAGCGAGATCAAGCAGATGTACCTCAACGCCTACTACGGCACCGACGAGACGAAATAAGCAAAACAGAACCGACGCCCTCCGGCCTAAGACTTCTCAGGCTGGAGGGCGAACTGTTTTGATGAAATCGGAAGGACACGGTCGATACGGGCAGGTTGACTTTTCCCGTTTCCTTGCTATAATGTAGCGGGTAAACCGAGCATCAAACCATTTTCAGGAGGAAGAACATGCTTGAGTATCACAAAATGACCGAAGAAGAAAAATACTGCATCGCCCGGTGGAAATATCCCGGGGAATACGCGATTTACAACAGCCTTTCCTATGAGGAACAGAAAAAGCGGGGGTTTGGGTTTGCGAATCCGGAGAACCATTTGTATTCCTTTTATGACGGGAAAGATCTGGTCGGCTTTATCAATCTGAACGGGGAAGACCCGGAGGTGTTCTTCGGAATCGGGGCGAATCCCGATTGCTGCGGCAAGGGCTACGGGCAGCAGATGACCCGGACAGCGTGGGAAATTTCGCAGACGCTGTTTCCCGGAAAACCCATGTATCTGGAAGTCAGAACATGGAATCAGCGGGCGATCCGGTGCTATGAAAAGGCGGGATTCCGCATTGTCGGCGAGCCGATTCAACAGACAACATCCATTGGAGAAGGTGCGTTTTACCACATGGCACGTCGGGGCTGAACAGGAAAACGGCGTGGCAAAGGGGATGCAGCGTTGCCCGGCCAATTCTATGGGGAAAGAAGCGGATTTTGCGGGTGTTGTCTGGATGGGCGAGGACGGATGCTCTGATCATCGACCACCCTTCCACGAAAAATCTGCGGGGCGGCTGCGTATCTTTTACGACTTCCCTCTTGTTTTTTTCGGCGTGTGCGGTTATAATAATCGCAGATAAAAACAAGGAGGTCATTATAATGGCTGTAAAAATTGAAAAGGATACCATCATCGGGGACATTCTGGACGTCGCGCCCCAGTCCGCACCCCTGTTCTTCGCCATCGGTATGCACTGCCTGGGCTGTCCCTCTTCCCGGGGTGAGACCGTTGAGGAAGCCTGCATGGTCCATGGTGTGGACTGAGAGCCGTTCCTCGCCCAGCTGAACAATTTCCTGGAAGCCTACGAGGCCAACGAAGCCGCGAAGCAGAACGGATAAAATACCGGCAGCGCCATCCCGGACAATTGCCGGGATGGCTTTTTTCGTATAGAAGGAGGGACGCCCGTGAAAATTCCCCTTTCCAACCGCCTGCTGGCCTGCTGCGGCTATGTCAAGCCCGGCGACCGGGTGGCGGACGTGGGCTGTGACCACGGATATCTCGGCATTTACCTTCTGAAAAACGGCATCGCCAGCGCGGTCATTGCCTCCGACGTCCGGGAAATGCCCCTGCAAAGCGCCGTCCGTAACGCGGAAAAATACGGCGTGGAGGAGCACATGTCCTTCTACCTGTCCGACGGCATCCGCGATGTTCCCCGGGAATTTGACTGCATGGTCTGCGCGGGGATGGGGGCGGACACCATGATGTCCATTCTGGACGCCGCAACCTGGCTGAAAAGCGAACGCTACCGGCTGATCCTCCAGTGCCAGAGCAAGCGGCCGGAGCTGCGCCGGTATCTGTACCGTCAGGGCTACGCCATCCGTCAGGAGACGCTGGCGAAGGACGGGAAATTCATCTACCCCGTCATGGAAGTGGTCTACGCCCCCGGGGAGACGCTGACCGACGGCGAGTATTACATCACCCCGGCACTGCGCCGCAGCGGCAGCGAACTGCTTCCGGCTTTCCGGGAGAGTGTGCTTTCCGGCCTTCGCAAGACCGTTGAGGGCCTGTCCGGCGGGGACAAGGAAAAATACAGGCACTACAAAGCGATTTTGGAGGAACTGACCGATGACGACCGTAGCTGACATTCTCAAGTACGTAGAAACCCTTGCCCCAACCTACATGAAAATGGACTGGGACAATGTGGGGCTGCTCTGCGGCAGCCGGGAGACTCCCGTAACCAAGGTTCTCGTGGCGCTCGACCCCTTCGAGGGGGTGTGCCGGGAGGCAGTGGAGTGGGGCGCGGAGCTGATCGTCACCCACCATCCAATTATTTTTGACCCGCTCAAATCCGTGACGGAGGAAACGACCGTCGGCCGGAGCATCATGACCCTTTGCCGCCACGGCCTCAGCGCCGTCAATGCCCACACCAATCTGGACTGTGCCCCGGGGGGCGTCAACGACGTGCTGGCGGCTACGCTGGGACTGAACGACGTGGAGACCATCCCGCCCTTTTTCCGGGACGATCAGGGGCGGCAGTGGGGCCTTCTGCGCCGGGGCAGGGTAGAGGAGCAGCCCCTTTCCCAATTTCTGGAAATCGTTAAGAGCAGCCTGAACGCCGAGGGACTGCGCTACGTGGACGGCGGCAAGCCGGTTCGCATGGTGGCGGTGGGCGGCGGGCATTGCTCCGACGAGCTGATGAGCGCCTTCGAGGCCGGGTGCGACACCTTCGTCACCGCGGACATCAAGTACAATGAGTTCTGGGACGCGCAGGCGCTGGGGATGAATCTGATCGACGCGGGGCATTTTGCCACGGAGAACCCCGTTGTGGCCGTGCTGGCGGAGGAAATCGCCGCCGCGTTCCCGGAGGTTCAGGTGAAAATTTCCGAAACCCACCGGGACTGCATGAAATTCTATTAGGGTCTATCTGAAAACCGGGAATATGACCAACAGCGAGGGATTTTTCGCC
>ENA-OPRV01001910-OPRV01001910.1-human-gut-metagenome-genome-assembly--contig:-NODE-1910-length-9970-cov-3.590721_pt1 | contig 9970 bp, 5 predicted proteins | sample MGYA00241896_ERZ501886 | MGnify/ENA primary metagenome ERZ501886 (study PRJEB25962, sample SAMEA2042452) | human gut metagenome | biome: human gut; feature: human-associated habitat; material: faeces... | reverse complement strand
CTGAACCGTGCACCTACACTGCATCGTCTGGGTATCCAGGCGTTCGAGCCGATCCTTGTAGAAGGTAAGGCAATCAAGCTTCATCCACTTGTTTGTACCGCGTTCAACGCTGACTTCGATGGTGACCAGATGGCCGTACATCTTCCGCTTTCTCAGGAAGCACAGGCAGAGTGCCGTTTCCTTCTGTTATCACCGAACAACCTTCTGAAACCGTCAGATGGTGGTCCTGTAGCCGTTCCTTCACAGGATATGGTCCTTGGTATCTACTACCTGACTCAGGAGAGACCTGGAAACAAGGGTGAGGGCAAGTTCTTCAAGAGTGTCAACGAGGCAATTCTTGCATACGAGAACAAAGTCATCACACTTCAGACCAAGATCATTGTACGTTGCCATAAGACAATGCCGGATGGCACTGTGTTAAGCGGCAATGTTCATTCCACACTTGGACGTTTCCTGTTCAACGAGATCCTTCCACAGGACCTTGGATTTGTAGACAGAAGCGTACCTGGAAACGAACTGCTTCTTGAGGTTGACTTCCTTGTAGGTAAGAAACAGCTGAAGCAGATCCTTGAAAAAGTTATCAATACTCACGGTGCAACAAGAACAGCTGAGGTACTTGACTCCGTTAAGGCTATGGGTTACAAATACTCCACACGTGCAGCCATGACCGTATCTATTTCCGATATGACCGTGCCGCCGCAGAAGCCGGAGATGATCAAGCAGGCTCAGGATACTGTTGACCGTATTACAAAGAACTACAAACGTGGTCTTATCACAGAGGAAGAGCGTTACAAAGAGGTTGTTGATACCTGGAAGAAGACGGATGATGAGCTTACAAAAGCACTTCTTACCGGTCTTGATAAGTACAACAACATCTTCATGATGGCTGACTCTGGAGCCCGTGGTTCCGATAAGCAGATCAAACAGCTTGCCGGAATGCGAGGACTGATGGCTGATACAACCGGTCATACGATCGAGCTCCCGATCAAGTCAAACTTCCGTGAAGGTCTTGACGTACTGGAGTACTTCATGTCCGCTCATGGAGCACGTAAAGGTCTTTCCGATACCGCTCTTCGTACAGCCGATTCCGGATACCTGACAAGACGACTTGTTGACGTATCCCAGGATCTGATCGTTCGTGAGGCAGACTGCTGTGAGAACAGAGCAGAGATCTCCGGTATGGAAGTTCGTGGATTCATGGACGGAAAAGAAGAGATCGAGAGCCTTCAGGAGCGTATCACAGGACGTTTCTCCTGTGAGACAGTTAAGAATAAAGACGGAGAAATCCTTGTTAAAGCAAACCACATGATCACACCGAAGCGTGCAGCCCGTATCATGAAAGAGGGCGTAAGCAACGTGACAGGCGGACCGATCGACAGACTGAAGATCCGTACCATCCTTTCCTGTAAGTGCAAGGTTGGTGTCTGCGCGAAATGTTATGGTGCGAACATGGCTACCGGTGAGCCGGTACAGGTTGGTGAGTCCGTTGGTATCATCGCAGCACAGTCTATCGGTGAGCCAGGTACACAGCTGACCATGCGTACGTTCCATACCGGTGGTGTTGCCGGTGGAGATATCACACAGGGTCTTCCTCGTGTCGAGGAGCTTTTTGAGGCAAGAAAGCCGAAGGGTCTTGCGATCATCACAGAGATCCCAGGTGTTGCCACAATCAACGACACTAAGAAGAAACGTGAGATCATCGTAAATGATCCGGAGACAGGTGATTCCAAGACTTACCTGATCCCATACGGTTCCCGTATCAAAGTCCTTGACGGACAGGTTCTTGAGGCCGGCGATGAGCTGACAGAAGGTAGTGTAAATCCGCATGATATCCTGAGAATTAAGGGTGTTCGTGCAGTTCAGGATTACATGATCCGCGAGGTTCAGCGTGTATATCGTCTGCAGGGTGTTGAGATCAACGATAAGCATATCGAGGTTATCGTTCATCAGATGCTGAAGAAGATCCGTATCGAGGATAACGGAGATACAGAGTTCCTGCCAGGAACACTTGTTGATGTCCTTGATGTTGAGGAAGTTAACGAGAAACTTGAGGCAGAGGGCAAACAGCCGGCAGAGGGCAAACAGGTTATGCTTGGTATTACCAAGGCATCCCTTGCTACAAACTCCTTCCTGTCAGCAGCATCCTTCCAGGAGACAACAAAAGTCCTGACAGAGGCTGCAATCAAAGGTAAGGTCGATCCACTGATCGGTCTGAAAGAGAACGTTATCATTGGTAAGCTGATTCCTGCAGGTACAGGTATGAAGCGTTACAGTGAGATCAGTCTTGATACAGGAATGCCGGAAGTAAAAACAGCTTCCGAGGAGCCTGAGGATACAGAGGAAATTTCCGTAGAGGAAGAGAAGACTGAGACTGCTCCGGAGGAAGAGACCGTTGCTGTTGAAGAGACAGCAGAGGAAACTGCACCGGTAGAAGAATAAGTCAATATACCTTGCTAATATAAATAAATCTCCCCCCGGAAATCCGGAGGGAGATTTCTGTTTATAAGCAGGGATTTTCTGAGAGAGGAGGGATTGCGATGGACAAGGAACTGCCAATTTCCCCGTGGCCGGAATGGAAGATCATAAGTAAGATCGGGGAAGGCTCTTTTGGAAGAGTATATAAAGCTCAGAGAACTGAGAAGGGACGTTCTTTTTACTCGGCAATTAAGATAATCACAATCCCCGCCAGTAAAGGGGAACTGGACAGTGTACGCTCAGAATCCGGTGATGAAAAATCCGTCCGTGGATATTTCGAAAATCTGGTGGAAGAGTGTATTCAGGAAGTAAGCACCATGGAGTATTTCAGAGGAAATTCCCACATTGTGTCGGTAGAAGATTACAAGGTGATGGAATATCTGGATGAGATCGGATGGGATATTTTTATCCGCATGGAATATCTCACAAGCTTCATGGAATATTATGCGGGAAAAAATCTCACAGAAAAAGAAGTGATGAAGCTTGGCATAGACCTTTGTAAATCACTGGAATACTGCGGGCAGCTTCACATTATTCACAGGGATATCAAGCCTGAGAATATTTTTGTATCCAGATTCGGAGATTTCAAGCTGGGAGACTTTGGAATCGCCAGGGAACTGGAAAAAACCATGAGTACCCTTTCCAAAAAGGGGACTTATTCCTATATGGCGCCGGAGATGTACAGGGGAGAAAAGTACGACAGCAGAGTGGATATCTATGCGCTTGGCTTGGTGCTGTATAAACTGATGAATCATAACAGACTTCCGTTTCTGAATCTTGAAAAACAGCTGATCACATACAGAGATAAGGAAAACGCGCTCACGAGGAGGATGTCAGGCGAAACACTGCCTGCACCTGTGGATGCGGGAGAGGCTTTCGGCTCCGTTATCTTAAAAGCCTGTGCTTATGATGCAAAAGAACGATATCAGACTCCTGATAAGTTTCGGGAAGCACTGGAAGAAATCCGGTATGGAACGGCAAACAGAGAACAGGGAGTTCATGAGAAACCGAAACCAGTGGAGGAAAGACCTGTTCCGGAGTCCATGCCGAAGTTTCTCCAGGAGGGTGCAGCCAGACAGCTGGCAAGAACAAGTCAACTGAATACGGAGGCAATCCGTCAGGCACGTAGAAATCCTGCGCCGGTATCTGTACAGCCGGAGAAACCGACAGCCGGAGAAATAGCAAAAAATGCAGCCCGGAATAGGCCAAAGGCTCAGAGTACAATACAGAATCCTCAAAAATCTGCATCCGGAAAAACAGTATCCGAAAGAGATAGTCTGTCCGGTTATCAGTCAGGATTTTCCCGTCAGCCAGAACCCGGTATAAGAAAAACCGGAGCTGTAAAGCCCAGAGTTACTTCTATCACAGATCTGGAAGACGACCGTGACCAGAATCTCCAGGAGTGGGAAGGATCCGTGTCAGAGAATGGTGGAAATACCGATGACGGAAAGAGGCGGAAAGGCATTTTCAGAATGCTCATAGCAGCCGGGATCATTGTTGTGCTGATCGGCGGGATCATTGCGGTACGAACGATACGGAAACCTTCGGACAACGGGGAACCTTCGTATACAGATTCCGATGATTCTGATGCTCTGAACAAAGGAAATTTCGGCACTGTAGACGATGCAGATAAAAGCTTCGCACAGGCAATGGAAACGATACGTGACCATGCGACAACCATAGAAAATGCTCTGGACAGTTATAGACGTGAAGGCACAGAGGGGGATCGCCTGCGCTTTTATAACGGATCAGGAGAGATCGCCAAAGTACTTGTATATCCCGGCAGTTCCGCAGATGGCGTTTATGAGGAATATTTTTACTGGGGCGAGCAGATGTTTTATACTTATGTATGGGACGGAGATGAAAAACAGTATTTTTATTATCAGGACGGCCTTCTGATCCGATGGATCGATGCAGATGGTAAGGTTCATGATAAAGAGAGTGATAACGACAAATATGTAGAACTGGGAGACAAATACTGGAGTAATTCTGTAATGGAGCTTCAGCAATAATGTCGAAGGGGTTTTTACGAAAGGAAAAAGAATGGCCTATCAGATTGATTATGCATATACATGTCACACCGGAAAGGTGAGGACGAATAATGAGGATAATTTCTGGTGCTGCGGAGTGCGGCTGCCAGTGCACAACCAGGGAGTTGACGGAATCCTGGCAGGTCATACGCAGCATTGGCAGCTTCCCGTACTGGCAGTTTTTGATGGCATGGGAGGGGAAAGCTGTGGTGAGATGGCAGCCTCTGCAGCCGTGGAAGCACTGGGTGGTTTTTATGAAGAAAATAAAAAAAGCCTCAAAAAAGAGCCGGTGGTTTTTCTCACAGGAGCCTGTGCAAATATGAATGAAGCAGTATGCAGATACAGCAGGGAAAATCGTATCAGCAGCATGGGAACTACGATGGCACTTTTGTCTTTCAGTGAAAAAGCGATCTATGCCTGTAATCTTGGGGACAGTCGTATTTACCGCCATTTTCAGGGAAAACTGCAGCAGATATCTACGGATCATGTGATCAGTGGAAAAATGCTTGGAAAAGCTCCTTTGACACAGTACCTGGGTTTTCAGGAGGAAAACATGGCTCTGGAACCATCCATTGTGGAGATCGGCTATCAGACGGGAAGCAGTTATCTGATTTGTTCAGATGGCGTAACGGATATGCTGTCAGATGAAGAAATACAGGAAATCCTGAGCAAAACCGGTACCGCGGAAGAAAAAGTAGAAGAGCTTCTTGAAATGGCGCTGTCCAGAGGTGGAAGAGATAATGTAACGATGATCCTTGCCCAGGTCAACGGCTATGAAGAAAAAAATCCTCTCAAACGATGGGCAGAACGGCACAGCACCGGGCGGTAGAAACTCTGCCGGTAATAAAGAGCGGCATTGCTTCCAACCGGCTCAGTCTGCCGGTGAGGAATATAAGGGATAAGGAGAATTTGCGATGAGAAATCGAATGCAGGATCTTGATTTTGAACAGACAGTTGCCTTCGATTCTGTGAAGGATTTTGAATTTACCAGAAAGGCGGCACAGAAGTTCCGCCAGGTTGTCAGTCTGGATTCCTTTGAGGATGAGGATGCAGATGTTATTTTTCATTATCTTTATAAAGAAATGGAACTGGTTTCTTTTGGCGATTATCTGAAAAGATATGTTTATGAGCGTGCAGAATTGGAAGAACCTTTTTCCCAGGTACCCCAGGAGGTTTACAGGGATATTGTGGTGGAATCTTTTAAAGAGACTTACACACCGAAATCCATGTCCCCGACTTCTGCCAAGCTGAGTTCTCTGGTGAACAACTGGCTGACCCAGGCTTCTGTGAAACGTGAGACTGTTTTTCTTCTTGGGTTCGGGCTCCGCATGAGTACGGAGGATGTATCGGATTTTCTGACCAGGGTGCTTCGGGAACAGGATTTTGATTTTCATAATCCGGAGGAAGTAATTTACTGGTATTGCTATCATAACCATCTTGGCTATTATAAGGCAGAAGAATATAAAAAAATCTATAAAGAACTGACACCCACGGAAAAAAAGACCGGTGAGGTTGTATACGGAACAGGTCTCTGTCTGGACAGTGAAGAGAAACTTTTGGAATATCTGGCATTTCTGAAAGGCAGATGCGACGATCCGAAATCGGAAAAGAGTCAGGCTTTTCAGGAATTTATGATCCTTCTGGAACGTGCCCGTAAGATCATTGCAGCCATGTACCAGCAGGATGAAGAGGAAAACGGTGGCAAAAAGATCTGGAAGCCTGAGAATATCAGCGCTTCAGATCTGGAGAAGGTCATCTGCAGCGGTATCCCTATCAACAAGATGGGAAATCTGAAAAAAATGTCCGCTTCTATTCTGGCAAAACATTTCAGCCAGAAGCGGTTCAGCCGCCAGAGGATCAATAACATTCTGAACCATAAGTTTCCGGTAGAACGATTTGATCTGATCACGCTGGAATTTTTTGTGATCTCTCAGGAGATGGCAGATGATGATCCATATACAAGATACCGCCATTTTCTGGATGAGATCCAGGAAATCCTGGCACGATGCGGCATGGGTGAGATCTACATAGTAAATCCATATGAGTGTTTCATCCTCATGTGTCTGCTGACAGACTGTCCGTTGGCAGTTTTTTCCGAGATCTGGGAGAAATCCTATGAAGAAGGGGAAGAGAAGAACTGAAAAGAAGAATAAAAAAGGATGATGCGTGTCTGGTGCATCATCCTTTTTTTAACCAACTGCAGAGCAGTTATTTGGTTATGTATGTGCTGTTATTTTGCTCTACCGGTTTTTGTATTATCCGCCCAGGAAAGGATATAATCTGTACCTTCCTGAAGTGTGGAAGAACCGTATTTTACAACTGACTTCGGAGTTACCGCAGCTCCTTTGAAAATCTGTTCCGGAATATTTGAAAAATTACAGAGTTTTACAGACGTCATCTGTCTCGTTCCGGAATAATTCTGTTTGTAGGAAAGTGAAAAATCAAGGATCTCATTGCTTGCGGAACAGCGAACAGAGGTAATGGTAAAATCATCAGAAGTCAGCTTTGTGCCATTATAAGTGATGATCAGATTGTTTCTCAGATAAGTGGTTACACTTTCGTTTCCGTAGTTTGTATTTGGAAGCTGAATGGTTTCACTGGAGAGTTTCAGCGGATTGATCGTGAAGTATTTGGAAAATCCGCTTCTGTAGATACCAATACCTGTTATATTGACACGGGGCCTGTTAGTTCTGGAACTTGCCATGGTGTTATTGGAATAAGAAAGAGTATAATCAACATCTTTCTTTAAAGTAACACCGTTCAGTGTGACGGTTGGTTCCGGTTTGAATTCTTTGCCCGGGGCATACTCATAATCCGGAATATCACCGATTTCAGCTTCTGTTATCGGTGTAAGGTCGATATAGAAATATTTATTTCTTACACCGGTGAAATTCCCCATACCGGAAACGGTAACATAAGCATTGCCCTGACGTTCATTATCATGCCAGGAGAGCGTATAATCTACATTTTCTGTCAGGGTCATACCATTCCAGGTAACCGCTGGTTTCGGAGTCAGTGCTGTTCCGGTATACAGATAGGAGGACTGGGAAAAAGCAATATTTGCCTGAGAGAGACTGACCTGTCGGATAAAGAAATTATTGGTCAGAGTTCCTGAATAAAAACCAAGGCCTGTGATCGTAAAGCTTCCCAGACCACTGTTCTGATTGTTGGAGAAGGAAATGGCATAATCTTTTCCTTCAGCCAGTGTACGGTCATGAAACTTAAGTACAGGAGAAGATGCATCGAAGTGGAGATCCACCAGATCTGGAAGTGCGGAAATAACAGGAGAGACATTCTGGTTGGCAGGCTGTGTACAGGTTTCTGCTTTGTGAGAAGTAAAACACTGGATCCAGTAGAGATGCCCGTTCTGTGAGTAGCAGCCGATTCCGGCAGAAACATTGCTGGAATTTATGATGTTGGCATAATGTCCGGAAGATTTGACCCAGGTCTCCATAACTTCCTCAAGAGTAGACTGGTTGATGGCAAGGTTTTCGCTTGGATCCGCAAAGTAAGGAAAAGCGGAAAAACAGCTGGAACCATTGGGGCGGTTGTGACTGGCGTAAACAGTCAGTTCTTCTGCTCTGGTCATAGCGCATTCCAGAAGGTTCTTATCCATAGTAACAGGGGACAGGTTCTTTTTGGCACGTTCCTGGTTTACCAGATCAAGGACCTGATAAGCATAATCATAGCGGCGTGTACCCTGGCTGAGTTTCAGCTCAACAGTAGTCTGGTCAGATGCTGCCTGCACACAGACCACGTGGCCTGGCACCAGCAGAATAAGCAGGAGCAGCAGTGCAGGCCAGAATAAGTGTCTTGTTTTTTCTCTTTCGTCTGGTTCATGATGTTTTCCTTCCCGGTAAAAAATGAAGATATTATTTTTTATTATTCGTTGTAATATCCGTAGATCGCACGGCTGTCCTGAGCAATGGTATTCTGTGCCGCGGCGGTATCGTTAAGATCCTGTGACATGAAGCAGATCACAAGGTCGATTCCCTTTGCAGTATCGTAGATGATACCGGCATCATTCTCCACAGTGTCAAGCTCTCCGGTCTTGTTGGCGACTTTTACACCTTCTGGCAGCTGAGCGGGGATTTTGTTAGTTCTTGTCTGCATTTTCAGGAGGTGGTACATGTATTCCGCACCTGCAAGAGTATCTTCTGCCGCGCTGCTCTTGTCCATCTGATAGATGGTCTTCAGGAATTTTCCGCAATCTTTTACAGAGGTGTAATTATCTCCATTGGAATTATCTGCAAGAAGGAGACGTCCCATGGAAGTGTTGGTGTATCCATGATCCTGGCAGAATTTATTGACACGCGCCATTCCGGCTGCGTCATCACCGCCTCCGCCGGGTATCCCGTCAGCTACAAGAAGGGCTACGAGATCACCATGACCCCGGAAGCTGCCGCCCACACCTATGTTGCAGGCGCGAGGCTGGAAAATGGGAAGCTCCTGACCTCCGGCGGCCGTGTCACCGGCACCACCGCCGTGGCCGGTTCCCTGGCGGAAGCCATCCGGGAAGCCTATCGCCTTGCAAGCGGTGTGCAGTTTGAAAACGCCTACCGCAGAAGCGACATCGGCCAGCGCGCGCTGCAAGCTGGGAATCACTGATAAAATCGCCTTCGGCTGAGCAGCGGGTCTTTTGCCCCCATGCCGCAGGCCGAAAAACGGGAAATACATCCAGTATTCCTCCGTTTTCCGGCCTTTGCCTGAGGACAAAATCCCTCGCTGTCAGCTCTCGCCGATTTCATCAGTGCTTCCCTCAACTCTGAATAAATCACATCAGGAGGAATAACCCCATGGTTTATCGGGTATTTGTAGAAAAAAAGGAAGGTCTGGACAACGAAGCCAAGGGTCTGCTGAATGAGGCCAGAACCTTACTTGGCATGGAGCGGCTGGAAAATGTCCGGCTGTTCAACCGGTACGACGCGGAAAAGATCACGGAAGACCTGTTCCGGTACGCCGTGAAGACAGTCTTCTCCGAGCCGCAGCTGGATACCGCTTCTGCGTCCATTCAGCTTCCCGGCGCTTACGTCTTCGCCGTGGAGGCGCTGCCCGGCCAGTTTGACCAGCGGGCGGATTCTGCCGCCCAGTGCATCCAGATCATCTCTCAGGGCGAGCGTCCCCTCATCCGCACCGCCAAGGTCTACGCCCTGTATGGTGCGCTGACGGACGGGGACATCCGGGAATTCAAAAAATACGTCATTAACCCGGTGGAATGCCGGGAGGCGTCTCTGGACGTGCCGGAGACCCTCGCTATCCGCTATGACATCCCCACGGAGGTGGCGACCCTGACCGGCTTCACGGGCCTGAGCCGTGACGAGCTGGCGGACTTTATCGCGAACTACGGCCTTGCCATGGACTTGGACGATATCGCCTTCTGCCAGTCCTATTTCCAGAAGGAAGACCGCGACCCCACCATCACGGAAATTCGCATGATCGACACCTACTGGTCCGATCACTGCCGC
>ENA-OPRV01001903-OPRV01001903.1-human-gut-metagenome-genome-assembly--contig:-NODE-1903-length-9994-cov-25.353557_pt1 | contig 9994 bp, 8 predicted proteins | sample MGYA00241896_ERZ501886 | MGnify/ENA primary metagenome ERZ501886 (study PRJEB25962, sample SAMEA2042452) | human gut metagenome | biome: human gut; feature: human-associated habitat; material: faeces... | reverse complement strand
GCGATTTTATGTTCTCGCTGCAAAGATACGCTTTTCTTTCGTAACTTCCAAGAAATTAACAAGAAAAAATTCTCTAATTCTCTAATTCTTGACTTAAAAACGAATCAAGCACTTGGGTATTTTAAGAGTCAAGAATTTAAGAATTTAAGAATTTTCATTCTTGCTTGATGAATGCAGAAAAAATTCTCTAATTCTTAAATTCTTGATAAAAATGATATGAGAATGCGTTATGTTCAGAAACAGAAGGCTTTCCGATAGGAAAATGTTTCTTTTCGTATGACTCTACAATGTCCGACATTAATGTCAGCTCTATGGCATTCCTGTCGTTAGCAGGCGTTTCATCCGTTATCAATGGCAGCAGTTCATCTATCCGGTTGAGAGCAAACTCATATTGTTCTTTCGAAATCCTTTCCAATTTATGCAAATCCATATTATTGATTTCGTCAAGTCTTTTCTGGTCAAGCACGCCCGAATCCCAAAGTTCATTCAGAGATTCATCCATTTTCTTTGAATAATAAGAATATAACAATTCCTTCAATTCTTCCAAACCTTGCTGAGAATCATCTACTTGAAACATTTGCAAGAGGTGTACTTGTGTACTATTCAATACCGTTGCTGCCATAACCTTCACATTAAAACGTTCTACATTTTTCTGCAAATTTACATTTTTCCTTTGAAAACACAAAAGAAATCCCCCAAAAACTTGCATAAAAGAGAAATATTGCTTATTTTTGCAGCAGATTTAAAACATAAAAAGATGGGAATATATAAGTATCCGAACTTTCGCATGTGGGGAACTTAACTCCAAAACATTTAAACTAGAGGAGGGAAAATTATGAAAACAATAAAAGGTATTTGCATAAAGAAGCGCAACTTCGACAAATTCAAGAAAGTGGCCGATCTTATATATTTCGATGGACCATTGTTGTCACACTACGTTACCAACAAGGGTGACAACTATCTCTTCTATTGGATAGACCAAGATGATACAAACAATCGTTGGATGTTCATCAGAACCGATTACGACAATATACAAAAGTACACGAATAAAAAGCAAACATTGCGTAACGTATTAAGTTCGCCATTAGACGACATAGTATATACTGTCGATATTGATGAAGAAGGCAATCATCACAACTTCCAGGCCCACTCCATAGAAGACCTTCCAGAGGATTATCTCCCTACCGAAGATTCTTATTATGAATTTGAGCCAGAAGATGTGAACAAAGAGAACTTATCCATAGCAGAAATGAGCGGCAAGAAACTCGACTGGTTCCGCAAGGTCTGTGCAGCGGTACTTTAGATACCTTGCCCCACACGGGCTGAAGGCCCAGAAGCTCCTAGCCCAGGGTAACACCCTGGGTATAAGCGCAATCCGCCTTGCGCCCTGTAAGAGCAAAAGCTTTATGTTTTGTCTGGAGTTTTAACTCTTTTGCCCTTACAGACCGAAAAGATTTGCGTATTTTCTAATATTTTCGCTAAAAAGATTTACGTATTTTCTAATATTTCCGCTAAAAAGATTTGCGTATTTTCTAATATTTTTGTATTTTTGCACCGCCAAAAGGCATAAAATCAAGAAGTTAAAGATTTCGTAAACGAAAGAGTCGCCATGTACCCGTTGGATTACGAAGAATTTCGTTGGGCGATGGGAGATACGGCATCAATTCCTTTGCTCAAGCAATTCTTTGATAAACGGCTGATGCTAGGCCAAGCTCATCGAACAAAGATGAGGGAACTTCGTCTATATATGCTTGTTGGTGGTATGCCTCAAGCTGTAAATGAGTATTTGGAGACAAATAATCTCAGTATGGTAGATTTGGTAAAGCGGGATATCATTCGTTTGTATCTAGATGATTTTCAAAAGATAGATCCCTCTCGCAGAATAGAACAGTTATTCTTGAATATTCCTGCCCAGTTGAATCAGAATAGTAATCGATATAAACCTTATTCTGTTGTGGGAAGTGTGGATACGGACAAACTCCAGGGACTACTTCGCGAGATGGAAGATAGTAAGACTGTTTTGTTTGCTTATCATTCCAATGATCCCAATGTAGGGATGTCATTGCATCAAGACAATTCAAAGTTTAAACTGTTTTGTGCAGATACAGGTTTGTTTGTGACTTTGGCGTTTTGGGATAAATCGTTTACGGAGAACGTGATTTACGAGAAACTGTTGAGTGACAAACTTTCTGCCAATCTGGGCTATATTTACGAGAATCTGGTAGCCCAAATGTTGACGGCGAATGGTAACAAGTTGTTTTATTATTCGTGGGCTAAAGATGCAACGCATAATTACGAGATTGATTTTCTTTTGTCTCGTGGAGCCAAGATTTGTCCGATAGAGGTGAAGTCATCTGGCTATAAAACTCATGCGTCGCTAGATGCCTTTTGCGATAAATACTCTAAGGTGGTGTCACAACGCTACTTGTTGTATACTAAGGATTTGACGAACGATGGCAATACCTTATTGCTGCCATTCTATATGATTCCACTCATTTGATGGTAATATTCTTACGAAGATTTTTGGCAATAGGCCCACTCCATAGAAGATCTCCCGGAGGATTATCTCCCTACCGAAGATTCTTATTATGAATTTGAGCCGGAAGATGTGAACAAAGAGAACTTATCCATAGCAGAAATGAGCGGCAAGAAACTCGACTGGTTCCGCAAGGTCTGTGCAGCGGTACTTTAGATACCTTGCCCCACACGGGCTGAAGGCCCAGAAGCTCCTAGCCCAGAGTAACACCCTGGGCTAGGAGCGCAATCCGCCTTGCGCCCTGTAAGGGCAAAAGCCTTAAAAAACATAAGGATATTAAGAATGAAAACAAGAGAAGAATACATAGCCCTCATCACATCTCATGCCGAAGAACTGCATAACACCTTCGGCATCACCTCTTTGCGTCTCTTTGGTTCTGTAGCAAGAAACCAGCACCATGATGGCAGCGATGTAGATATCTATGTAGAAATGCCCCCTAAGTTTTTCCTGATAGTCCGTCTGAAGGTATACTTGGAAGAACTTTTAGACAGCCCTGTAGATATTATCCGGAAGCACCAACACCTCAATCCCTTCCTACTCAAGGAAGTTAAGAGAGAGGGGATTGAAGTGATAGCAGAGCGATAGATGCGATAAACTACCTTATCCTATATTCATCAAATCACGCAATGAGACGATAGTTTTCGTCTCGCACTCAGCAACTTCCCTGAAACCGAATCTAAAGCTCTGGTAATCTGTTAGCGACAGGGCTAAAACCAGTTTATCATCCTTTATTCTCAGTCTTGAATTTGTCACCCGATAATATCCTTCAGATGCATTCTCAACTATAAACATAAAATAGTCGATAGAATCTATTTTGAACATACCTTTATTGATGTCCAGAGGGATTTCCATAGAAAGCCTATTATGCGCATAATCATCATAAGCATCCCTATCGACAGCTAATACAAATACGTTCTCGACCTTATATACCAGTCCCTTTTGAGGGATAACATCCTTAACATGCTCATAAACACCCTCTTCAGGCAAGACTTCATGCGGATCGGTACCCAGACTGCACTCCTTTACAGTAAAATTCTTCCTAAGCTCTGCAAGCAATGCTTCATTATTTTTTTCGTCTTTTTTATCGAGAGCAAGAGAGAAGATATTTTCTTCCTCAAATGGGGTATACACCTTACCCAGAACCTGCCTGAAATGTGTTTCTACATATTCTTTTGCATTCACAGACGGAAGCGGACGCATGGCATAGAAGCTGAAATCCTGCTGGAGCCAGTTGCGTATCTCTGAACAGAATTTAGCCCTGATATTCTCCTTCCATTGCTGCTGTTCTCCCTTATTATTTCTTGCATAGAGCGAGAGAACAAACAGAAAGTTAACATCATAATGGAACAGAAGCAGCGTATCACGGTCAAACAATCTGTTCTGAAACTGCTTGGAAATGTATCTGTTGTTCTTTCTGTCAGTTTCCTTAATACCGTCTATGGCATAGCGAAACTTTTCGTCCATAGTAGCAGAAATGAAGAAGTTAGGAATGATGTTATATCCTTCTGTTTCATCATCCCGAAGCTTTATACCGGATTCAGGCTTTCTGCCGCTGTTAAAGATATCCAGGTTCCACTGTATCACGTTTCTCGCATAGGTGTATTGCTTATAAATGGACTCCTTCCCGAGTTCGTTGCCCATCTTATAATACTTGCTGTCACCGATATAATAAGTATTGCTTGATTCGTCATTAATCAAGCTCTTCGCCGTAAAGAGGTGGTCCACAATCTTACCGTCTTCCTGTTTCTTGTCCATTCCGTCAGGCAGCGGATTATCGCCCACCAAGGCATCAATAATTGCCTCAAACACGATATGAAAACTCTTGACGAGCAGATACTCTTTCTGGCTGGTATTTACATATATCTGATGCGACTTGTCGAAGAAAGCATAGCAGAGCTTCCAAAGCTGCAACGCCTTGTCTGAAAAATACTTATACTTTATCTGATTCAAGCGTACTTTGCCGTATCCGTTTCTGTATTTCTCAAACTGTTTGCCCTTTATCAGGTCAAAATTACAGTTAATTTCTTTAGGAAATCCGTATGTATCGCCAATATAATTGAGAATCGAGAAGAAGATGACAAGCAGTTCTTCATCGAAGTTTATCTTGCGTTTCTTGTTGACAGGGTTTAAATAGATGGCATCTCCACCCTGAATGATTGCAGAAGTGGTACTGATAGTGCGGGTCCAGTTTATCTTGTTCAAGCCTGAATGGAGGTTCTTCAACACGAAGAAGAAGAAACTTTTATTGTCCTTATTAAACTGGATTAGCGACAGGAGAATATCAAGGAATGTATTGCTCTTTCGCTTGCTGCTACCACCCACCTGATTAATCATCTTCTGATAAACAATAGTCGAGTCGTTGCTCTTGTCGTTCTTATATACAACGATGGCTCTATATATCCATACAGCAAAACCATAGAGGAAATCACGCTCCTCTTTTGTCAGTTTTTCCTGACCTTCAGGGTTGATAATATCGTATGGCAGGTACTTGCCAAAAGCAAGTTCCTTGCCATCCACATCACGCAGCAATACTTTAGGAAGAATAAACACGCAGTCTCCTAATAGGGCATTATAATAATACCCTACATAATGGATGGACACCTTGCCCTCTACGTTCTCCATTGCATCGATGCCGTATAATACATCGTGCACATCAGATACATTGTATTGATATTCTTCTATCAGGATTCTCATTTTCCTACTTTTTAAATCGATTATTTGCAGACAAAAGTCTTATTCATAACATACTTTCAGCTGCAAGTCTAAGCGGTTATCCAACAGCATTACCATATTATACATAGTAATGTCATTAAGACCCTTAATAATAAAACAATCGCCCTCCTGAACATAACTAAAGGTTGGATCATTCAATATCACCTCATATTTACTCTTTGTTACCAGAGGCGTATGGCGGCGATGATACTTCATTTCTGCCGCAATTTTCTCCACCTGTTCTATTCCGATTTTAGAAAGCGTCTTATGATAGGTATCAAACTTATTATTCTCGTTTATTACGGTTCCGTCAGGGAATTCTACAGAAAACACTTTAGAAGTTTTTGGAAGTTTCTTATCGCCCTCGGTCTCAACCCCCTCTTCACTGTTGTCTTCATCAGCTTCAGAATCAGGTTCCAAATTCAAGTTACTCAGGAATTTAACGATTTTCGTTCCATTCACTTTTACCTGATTGTTTTCTACAGAGTAGAACTTGTCAAATGAGAGTTTTTCTCCATCCTCATCTTTAAAGGTATCTCCCTCAAATTCAGAGTCTTTGAACACATCATTCCAAAGATAGAAGATAACCTTGCTGACAAATTTATCGGCACTTATTACACCATCTTTAGCCTTGCAGAAGAAATAGCCTAGCTTCTTGTCTTCTGAATAGGTTGCATGGTAAACTTTGTCGTTAATAGCCTCAAGGAAATTCCACCAATCATACTGGGCTCCGTTCACTTCAATCATCCAGTTCTTACCAGCATCACTGATTGGCACATAATTCCAGTCCCAACGGCGCTTGAAGGCAGAATCTATCGGGAAGAGAGACTGGTCGCTGGTATTCATAGTTGCCCAGATATAGAGGTTGTTAGGAAGCAGCAGGACGTCTCCAGCCAACACTTCGGCTACAATGTCCTTGCCACCTTTAAACAGAGCGTTAATACCCTCCTTATTCTTGATTTTCAGTCCTTCAAATTCTTTTTCGAGCAGTTTCTTCATGTCAGAATCAGCCTTGATAGGATACTCAGAGAATCCTTCATCGCCACGGTCGAGTAACTGGAAGAGATCACCGAAAATCTGGGCGCAGTTGCCTCGGTTAATCTCTTCTATAACCAGGAATTCGTCCACAGGCTCTTCGCCCTCCTGTACGTCACAATACTTCCTCCATGCCGCAACGTATGCCTGTAGGAAGGCCTGACTCACATACTCGTAGACGATTTTATCCTCCATCATTCCCTTGCCGTTATACATTACTGGGACGGCATTAGTACCAATAACAGTCGTTACAGGTACAGACTTAGTGGTAGGCTTATATGCGCCTACAAAAGTGGAATAGTCGGTATCAGGATGGAACGTTGTTCTGATAACATCCTTGCCCGCTGTAAGCTCGTTTATAGCGTGACTCTTGCCGGTGCCAGGGGCACCGTAGAAGATTTGCTGGAGAGGTATATCAGATTTACTCATTTTCTTCAAACTTTCTTTCATAGATAATATTTTACTATCGTCAAATTCTATCGTATTGAAATCACTTTTAGGCAAAGTCGCCAATATATTCTTATCGGAGCCAACGCCCAATGTTAAATAATAAGTTCCATTAGGCAAATCAACTCCATCAATACTTACATGATAAAAATCTGTCATGTTCGGAGAATCTGCTCTTTTAGCCTTAGCACCATCAAAAGAGATATTAAGAATATCGTTTTTGCCTTTATCATAGACATTTACTTCATATTTCTTATCCCCTTGTTCGAAAGCTTTAAGTCTATCTATATTGATAATTTCTGCTAATCCTTTTTTTACGAGCAAAACTACCCTATGGTATTTCTTTACTGTAAAACATAAATCACATACGTTATCTTTCTCTATTTGACTAATCACAATTTCATCCCCTGGAATAACATTATAATCTCGGTAAATGTCTCCCATTTGGTTAATTCTAAACTCTCTATAATTAGAAGACTTTAGAACATATTCCTTACGGGTCAATGCATCATATATAGAAACACTTTCCCCAGGTGGAAATATACCAGACATATCAATGTCCGTAGCCACAAGCATATAGCACTCATGGGTATTACCTAGCCCCAATTCTGTACTATTGGGTCTATGCGTATATTGTGTTATTTTTACTATTCCCATTATTATAGATATTTTTTTATGACATTAGCTATTCCTTTTGCCATAAGACACGGAACAGCATTTCCTATCTGCATATATGTTTTAAGATAAGGTCCAAGAAACAAATAGTCGTCTGGAAATGATTGACATCTTGCTGCCTCTCTTGGAGTTATTGCCCTTATTTGATATGGATGTATATGCGAATGACAATCCATTCTCAGATGAGCCGTTATCGTTCTTGAAGGCTTATCAGCAACTAGCTTAAAATACTTATCTTTAAAACAATGCAATCTGTTACTATATGGCATTATGCCAGATATTTTTGGATCAGAAGCATCATCACCCTGATTAAGCAAACGATAAATTTCATAATTTATATCATTTACGTATCGCGCTTTGTGATTAAAAAGAACAGGGATGCTACGCCCATCATTTATTAACTTAAGATACGGACTTTCGTCGCCAGAATAATAATTTACATCGATTTTCTTACCTGTACGCTCATCGTCCTTCTCATTCGTATTTTTTATCCTTGGAGCATCCAACGGCTTTATATATTCCAGTGCATCACGCAATAAATAATGCGGTCTATCTTCATTTTCCCCGCAGATTTCTTCGAATATAGCCTTAGGAGTTATATCTTTTTTTTCTGCAACATCATTCCTAATAGCTATATATATTAATCGTTCTCTACTTTGAGCAACAGAGAAATCTAAAGAATTTAGAATTTTATAAGATACGGTGTAGCTATAAGTAAACCCATTTTTCTTTTCTTTGATGCTTTCGTAGTCTTCTACAACCTGGTCAGCAACCTTCAGCATTCCTCTAACATTCTCCATCACAACAAACTTCGGTAATATCTTCTTTACGCATTCAATATAATACTTATATAGTTCATTGCGAGGATCATCTATTATTCGTTGCTGATTAGCACTACTAAACCCTTGACATGGAGGCCCTCCAACAACAACATCAACATCTTCGTCTATATAGTCCTGCACATTATTTGCAATTTTACGTATATCATCTTTAACGACTTTATCAATGGGTATTTCTGGGTGATTGTACCTATATGTTCTTACACAAACTTCTTCAAAATCATTAGCAAAACAGACTCTAAAACCAGCTTGAGTAAAGCCACAACTTAAACCACCAGCACCTGCAAAAAAGTCTGCAAATGTAGGTCTATGCTCTTTTTTGAATTCGCTCTGAATTTGCTCACGTTTTTTATTACTCAACTTGTCTAGCTGATTACCATACATTTTTTTGTTAGCAATATAAAACGATACACAGTTTATTAACCTAGCATAAAGATCTTTTGTTGCTTTTTTTAAAACAAGCAAATCCTCCTCTGTATCGATGACTCCCATATCTTTAAGCTCGGTTATGATTGCCTCCGACATAAATGCAGATGGAATTAATGCATTATTTTTTTCAGCAATCACTTCCACTATTCTTATATACACAAGAATTCTTTCTAATATTTCATCCTTGTTATTTGTATTCTTTATTGAAGAATATATCATACTCCTAATTTATCTAAATTTAATTTAACAGACTTAGCCAACGCCTCTGCAAACAAAGGCGGGACAGCATTGCCTATCTGCTTATATTTTTCGCCTCTTGACCCAGCAAAAACAAAATCATCAGGGAATGACTGTATTCTTGCCGCCTCACGAACCGTAAATGATCTAGCTTGCTTTTCGTCTGGGTGAATAAATTGAAATCCATCCTTATGGATATGAGCCAAAATTGTTTTAGATGGCATATCCCACCATTGTACAACATAGCTATTGTCAAATACACGAGCATGTTCATGTTCGTATTGAGGCATATTCTTACGCAACTGTCCAAATGTCCAATGATTATGAATCATTACAGTAAAACGTTCTCTGTCTAGAGCATTGTGTCGTCGAGCGATATGGTCTCTTAAAGGATAAACTCCCTTTTTGCCTATTCTTTTCAAGAAGGCATTATCACAAGGATAATTAAATGTCTCTGTAGATGCATCATTACCTGGCTCTACTGCAGGCAAATCACCGATAGCTTGCTTTACATCTACAAACTTCAGCCGTCCTTCACGCTCATCTAACGGAGTTTCAGGATTCCAATGAGTTTTTATGACATCATTATAGAGTTCAGCCACAGATGTTTTGTCTATGTCTTTTCTTACCCCCATTATTATTACCCTTTTTCGTACTTGTGGTACTCCGTAATCTGCGGTATTATGAATTAAAACCGTAGGATCACTTATGACATCATATTTGTTTCCCAACGCTTGAATAATTCTAGGAAATATATGATTGCCATTAACCTTAGCAGACAACACTCCAGTTACATTTTCAAATACAAAAAACTTCGGAGAATAATATTCTAGTATTTCTACATACTTCTCAAACAAAAAGTTTCTTGGGTCTGTAGCCATTCCTTTACCATCACGAACACGACCTGCTGTAGAATAGGCCTGACAAGGAGGTCCACCTATAATAACATCAACAGTTCTTCCAGCTACTGCTTCATCTATTTTATTAATAATATCAGGGGCTGTTATATCATGTTCTATAACTTCTTTATCCTCAATTCCGCAACTGTTTCAAAAAATCGCTTGTTGGACTCAAAATTGTTATT
>ENA-OPRV01001898-OPRV01001898.1-human-gut-metagenome-genome-assembly--contig:-NODE-1898-length-10021-cov-5.178607_pt1 | contig 10021 bp, 9 predicted proteins | sample MGYA00241896_ERZ501886 | MGnify/ENA primary metagenome ERZ501886 (study PRJEB25962, sample SAMEA2042452) | human gut metagenome | biome: human gut; feature: human-associated habitat; material: faeces... | reverse complement strand
GGTTCTTCCGTCGCCTCGGGTTCGGCGGTGGGTTCTTCCGTCGCTTCGGGTTCGGCGGTGGGTTCTTCCGTCACAGCGGGCTCGACAGCGGGTTCTTCCGTCACAGCGGGCTCGACAGCGGGTTCTTCCGTCACATCCGGCTCAGCGGCGGGTTCTTCCGTCGCTTCGGGTTCAACAGCGGGTTCTTCCGTCACATCCGGCTCAGCGGCGGGTTCTTCCGTCACTTCGGGTTCAACAGCGGGTTTTTCCGTCACATCCGGCTCAGCGGCGGGTTCTTCCGTCGCTTCGCCGTTCAGCGCGCTCTGCGCCAAGCCAAGGTTCTGCATCAGCTCATCCAGCTGGGCGGACACGTTGTCGAGGTAGCCCTGCGCCGCCGCCTGATTCGCCTTTGCGGTGTCCAGTTCAGCGGTCAGCGTTTCCACCTGCGCCTTGTTCGCTTCGTTTTCGTCGTTCAGCACAACCAGCTGGGCTTCCAGCTCCGCCACCTTTGCGGTGGATTCTTCCAGCACCAGCTGCGCTTCGCGGAGGTCATTCTGCGCGGTGGTCAGTTCCGCCTGCGCCGTCTCCTTGTCGGCAATGGTCTGCTGAAGTTCGGTGTTGCTGGCGGCCAGCTGACCGTTGACCTCATCCAGCTGACTGGACAGGTTATTCGACCGCACGAACAGGGCGACCATCACGATGACCGCCACGACCAGCACGACGATGAGTGCAAACAGGGAGACTTTCTTCTTCTCGCTGTTTTCCGGCGTGTTCTGTGCCGGTGTCTGGGACTTGTTTTCGGACATGGGAACTTCCTCCTTGCTTTGTCAGTCGAATCTCAGGCTGTGAATAAATGCGGCTGTCATCCTATTTCCAAATGCGAATGCGCAAGCAGATAGCGCAAGTGAATTGGGGAATAGGCTCACTCCTCTGCCTGCCCAAGGAGCTGCCGTGCGGCGTCCACCTGCGCCTGAAGGGATGAAAGCGTCTTTTGCAGCGTCTCCACCTCTCCGATCAGCTCACTGTCCGGGGTCCGAAGGAGAGCGAGCTGCTGCGTGAGCGTTTCCGCCTGCGCCGCTAATTCCGCATTCTCGCTGCGGAGCGCCTTGCGCTGGGCGCGGAGTTCCTGCTCGCGCGCGGACGCTGCATCCGCTTCGGGCTGCACCGCCTGCAATTGCGCCAGCGTTTCCGGCAGGTCAACGTCGATTTGCGCGCGCTGCGTCTGCTGGAGCTTCAACCGCGCCAGACTTGCATCCAGCTGCAATTGCGTCAGCCGAAGCTGCTCGCCCTGCTGCGCCAGCCGAACCGCCAGCACACACAGCGCCACGCACACCACACACATCACCGCGACAAAAATGGTGCGGAATCCCTTGGAAACTTTCGGCAGCATGCTGCTTCCTCCTCTTCCAGTCTCGCCAACAGGGAGCCTTTCTATTCACTATTGTAGCATATTCCGGTACAAATTGCAAAGCAAAAGCGCTGAAAAATGCCGTTTGTTCGGCAAATTGTTACAAATCATTCATTTTTTGAGCCGCGTCAGCGAGACTTTTGGCGAGATAGTCCAAATTTTCCTGTCGGCAGACGGTATCGCGGGAAGTGTGGATGCGCCCGGTGATGAGTCCCACCCCCGCGCTGTGGTGGTATGCCGATACGCCCACCCCGCACACGAAGCGCCGATAATCGCCCGCGCCTTGCACGCCCGCGCGCCCGAAGAACTGCGTCGACACGCCGGATGCCATTGCGTTTTCTTCAAGGGATTCGCGGACGGCGGCGTATTCCGGCTTATCCTGCGCCATTTTCGGGGCGCTGATGACAAACGTGTCGCCATCCCCGACGCAGTTGAGGTCAACAAGCAGCTTCATCGTCTGCACTTCGACGTGCTGTGCGCCGTAGCTCTTTGCGCCGCGGCTGCCCGTCTCCTGATGATCAAAGAGGATGAACGCCGTCTTTTCGCGCGCTTCAGGGGACAGGCGCTGCATCGTCTCCAGCAGGGCGGCAATGCCGGATGTGTTGTCATTGACGTTATGCTTGTTCGCCGCGCCGAACATCATCAGCAGCATCAGCGCCAGATAGGCAAAAAAGAACGTCAGAATCAGCAAATCGCCGCTCTTTGTCGCCAGCCCGACTGCCGTGCCAATCAGCAGGGAAATCAGCAGCATTCCCAGCAGCACCGCGCCCTGTGCGAGGATATACACTGGGAAATTCCGGGGAATGCGCAGATCGGGCACGCCGATGGTCGCCGCCGTATCGTAGTGGGCGCTGATGAGCAGTTCGGCATTTTGAGGGTCGCCGGCGACGATATTGCGGTGGCGCAGCTTGTCCTTTCGGTTCATGCCGTCCACATAGGGGCGATACCCCATTTCGCGCATCTTCGCCATCACCCACTTCTCGAACGCCCGCTTCTGCGCCGTCGTTTTGCGGATGGGGAACTGCGCGTCGATTTCTTCGCGTATGGTCATGCTTGCTCCTTCCCGACGACCTGCCGGAGGACGGCTTCCACCGTGTCCGCCACGCCCTGCAGGGTAATTTCGTCGTACGTCGTGTCATGTTTGGTATGAATTTTGCTGCAGTACCAGCCTACATGCTTTTTCTTGCGGCAGGCACAGATACCCACGCCGAGCTTGAAGTGCTTCTGGTCGGAGGAGAAATTGCACTTCTCCATGTCGCCAAGGACGACCGGAATACCGCTGCTTTTCCGCGCCGTCTCGCCCAGTGCCGGATACTTCTCCCGTGCCGCTTTCGGCACAAGCATCAGCATGGCTTCCCCCACGCCGATGCAGTCCATGTTCAGCACAAGCGTCTCTTTTGCCACCTGCTTATGCGCTTTCGCCAGCCCCGATGCGCCGAGCAGCCCCTTCTCCTCGTTGTCGAACAGCACGAACGCAATCTCCTCCGGCTTTTCCGCCGCGAACGATTCCATCAGCGCCAGCACCCCGCACACGCCCGACGTGTTGTCATTGACGTTGTGCGGATTCGGCACGCCCGCCAGCAGCAGATACATCATCAGGCAGTACAGCCCAATCAGCGTCGCTTCCGTGCAGAAGATGCTGCCTGTGAGCTTTTTCACAATCCCCGTCGGTACGAAATGAACACCACCATCACCAGCGCAATCAGCGCCTGAACGAGGTAAAACATCGGGCGATTCATGGGCAGCATGACATTCGGCAGCCCGACGGTTGCGGGCGTATCGTAATGCGCCGTAACAAGCACTTTCGCCTTGTCCACATCGCCCACGACGATATTGCGGTTCGTGCAGATTGCCTTGTTTTCCTCCATCCTCGCCGCATAGCCCATTTCCTGCGCCTTTTGCAGCACATACTGGCGGAACTGCGCCTTTTGTACCTTGCTTTTGCGTACCGGAAACCGCGCATTGACCTCCTGCATCCAGCGATTCGTATTCATTTTTTCTGTTCCTTTTCCGTGTACGGCACGACCTCCACCACCGTCAGCGTGTCTCCCTCGACGACAAAGCGAATATCCACCTCGCCATACGGCACGCCGTACACACGTTTTCCGTCATGCTGATACGCCGGGCGCGGGTCTTGCGCGAGCAAGCCCATCACGGCGGGCAGATTCTGCTTGGGAACATACTTTTTGAGCTTCTCCGGAAAATCCACCGTCAGGCGATGTCGTTCGGTCTGCTCGGTGAACCCGCCGACCGCGTCCGGCACGCTGTCCACATACGGCAGGTACGGCTTGATGTCCACAATTGGCGTGCCGTCCATCAAATCCGCGCCGGAGACGACGAGCGTGATGCGCCCGTTCTCCTCCTCCATGCGAATCAAGCGGACAACCGTCAGACCGATGCGGTTCGGGCGGAACGGCGAGCGCGTCGCGAACACGCCCAATCGGGTATTGCCGCCCAGCCGCGGCGGACGCACAGTCGGCCGCCAATCGTCCTGCTGCGCGCGGTCGAACTCCCAGAGCAGCCACAGGTGGGAGTAATCCTCAATGCCGCGGAACGCCTCGCGGACGCTGTACTTTTCCGCCATCACGACGCGGGAAATCACCTCCGGCACAAGCCCCGACTGCCGCGGCACGCCGAATTTCTCCCGAAAGCCGTTTTCGATTCGTGCAATGATTTCCATCCAGATTCCTCCCCTTTTCCATACGGGATAAGTATAGCCCACCCGCGCCCTCCCGTCAAGGGGCGGAAGCAGAAAGGAATTTCTGTCAGTTTTGCATTTGGCAAGAGGATTTTTCTTGGCTGATGGAGAATTATATTCGCAGGATTTCGCGCCCGCGGGCGCGAGGAGGTGAATCCCCTTGGTAGAAGCCCGCCACATTACGATGGATTTCCGCATCGACCAGAACCGCACCACCAACCTCAAGGAGTTTGTCGTCGACGCCCTCCACCGCCAGACGCATACCACCACCTTCCGCGCCCTCGATGATGTATCCTTCACCGCCGAAAAGGGCAGTGTCACCGGGCTGATTGGCCATAACGGCGCGGGAAAATCCACCCTGCTCAAAATCATCAGCGGCATTTACCCGCCCACCAGCGGCAGCGTCGCCCTGCAAGGCACGCTTGTGCCCATGCTCGAACTCGGCAGCGGCTTCGACGCGGAACTCACCGGGCGGGAGAACATCTTCCTCAACGGCGCAATTCTTGGCTACCCGAAGGATTTTCTGCACGACAAAGCGCCGGAAATCATTGCGTACAGCGAACTCGATCGTTTCATCGACCGTCCGCTGAAAACGTACTCGTCCGGAATGCTCGCGCGTCTGGCTTTCTCCATCGCCACCGTCGTTCAGCCTGATATTCTGATTGTGGATGAAATTCTTGCCGTCGGCGACGAGCGTTTCCAGCACAAGAGCCGCGCGCGGATGCTTGAGCTCATGTCCGGCGGCGCGACAGTGCTGTTCGTCAGCCATAATTTAAGCCAGATTCGCGAACTCTGCGACCGCGTGATTTGGCTGGAGCATGGCAGAATCCGCGCGCAGGGCGACGCAAAGTCCCTGTGCGACGCATACGAAAGGGAGGCAGCCCCATGAGTGAGCAGACGCCGCGCCGACGCCGGGCTGACCGGGCGTATACGCCGGAGGAAAACGAAGCCGCGCCCTGCCGCCGCCGCATGAATGCGGACGAACCCCCGCGCCGACGCCGAACGCGCGAGTATTATTCGCCTGAGGAGTTCATCCCGTACCCTGCGGCGGATTCGTTCGACACCATGCCGCCAGACATCCCGTTCGATGTGCCTCCGGACACGCCGTCCGCGCCCCCGAAACGGAAATTCCGTCTGCCGCCGCTGGGCGAATCGCTGCGCAGGACGATGCAATTGCTCCGTTCTGCGCGCCCGGATTTCCCCTTCCGCCGTCCGCATGGGGTCGGCGACTTGCTGAACATGCTGCTGGATGCGCTGCTGTGGCTGCCGAAACTGACGGTGCATTTGACGCTGTATGCCTGCCGTTACCTGCGCGCATCCGTCCGCTATGCCGTGGAGGGCGCAACGCCGCTCTGGCAGGCGTTTCTGCTCCGCCCGTACAGCTGGGCGGGGTTCTATCTGCTGCTTGGGGGGCTGGCATTCGGCGGTGTTCATCTGATGTCGCGCGGGTCAACGGGCGCATCGTTCGCCGGGTTCGTGCTGCTGCTCGCGCCGCTGGCGTGGGGCATCGTGCTGGGCTGGGCGGCGGCGAACGCGCTGCACCGGCACTGCTTCTTCTCCCGTTGGACGTTCGTCGCGCTGGAAGTGTTGTGCGCCATCGGCATTGCGGGCGCGCTGCTGGGGTATCCCATTGCGCTGCTTGCGTCGGCGCCGCTGCCGCTGTGGATGCTCGCGGGCGCTCTGCTCCTGCGCCGCACGACGCTGCAATCCTTCTCCCCTGCCGCCATCGTCGATTTCTTCCAGCGCCTGAAGCCGCGCTGGGAACTGCGGCGAATCGGGCTGCACACGGCGGCGACCGTCAGCTACACTGCACCTGTCAAACGCAATCGCTTCTTTATTGAGCTGCAATGTACGCATCCGAGCACGGGGAATGTGCTGATTTTGTTTCATACGTCCACCATTGAACCGGCGCTGGGGCAGAAGGTGCATGTGATTCTGCATCCGACGGAGGAAGACATCTATGAGGTGGACTTGACGACGAACATTCCGCGGGTAAAGATTCGCAAGAATGACTTGTGGCGGAATCGGGAATAGGATAGCATCGGAGGTATCACCATGGAATCATCCCTCAACATTCAAAAAATCGTCAAGCCCTCCTTTGCCGTTATCGGCATCGAAGGCTCGACAGACGACGGCGAAGGCTTCATCCCCATGCTCTGGTCGGACGCAAACGCCCACTTCGACGAAGTCTCCCCCGTCGCCAGCCGCGACGAAAACGGCGCGCTGCTCGGCATTTGGGGCGTGATGAGCGACGAAACCCGTTCGTTCCTGCCATGGACAGACGGCTTCTCGCACGGGCTGTACCTTGCGGGCGTGGAGTGTCCCATCGACGCGGAAGTGCCGGACGGATGGACGAAGTGGGTCGTGCCGGGGTATGAGTACCTCGCCATAGAGAATCGCCGTGCGGACACGTTCAGCCGCATGGTCGATTACTTCCGCGAAAACGGCGTGAAGCTCGTCGGCGCGGTGCAGGAATTCACCGACCCGAAAACGCAGCAGGAGTATCTGTACTTCCCGATTCGGGCATTATGACAGCTTGACGCATTTCCAAACGGATGCTATAATACCCCATGAATCTGATGCAGAGGTGAACATGATGGCAGAAGAATGTACGCATGACTGCTCCTCGTGCGGGAGCGCGTGCGCATCGCGGCAGAAGCCGCAGAGTTTGCTTGCCCCGGCAAACGCGGGCAGCCGGGTGAAGAAGGTCATCGGCGTCGTCAGCGGCAAAGGCGGCGTGGGAAAATCACTGGTGACAGGTCTGCTCGCGTGCGAAACGGCGCGGCGCGGGAAAATCGCCGGGGTACTGGATGCGGACATCACCGGGCCGAGTATGCCGCGCATTCTGGGCATCCGCGACAAGGCGGTCGGCAATGAGCTGGGCATCCTGCCGCAGGAAGCTGAAAACGGCGTGAAGATTATGTCCATCAACCTGCTGCTGGAGCACGACACCGACCCCGTCATCTGGCGCGGCAGCCTGATTGCGGGCACGGTGAAGCAGTTCTGGACGGATGTGTGCTGGGGGGATGTGGACTGCCTGTATGTGGACATGCCGCCGGGAACGGGCGACGTGCCGCTGACAGTGTTCCAATCGCTGCCGGTGGATGGCATCGTGATTGTCTTAAGCCCGCAGGAACTGGTCGGCATGATTGTGGAAAAAGCCGTCAAAATGGCGCAGATGATGAACATCCCCGTGCTGGGCTTGGTGGAAAACATGGCGTACATGACCTGCCCGGACTGCGGCAAGCGCCTGTATCCCTTCGGCGAAGGGCGCACGGCGGATGTCGCAAAGCAGTACGGACTGCCGATGCTGGCGCAATTGCCGATTCAGCCCGAACTTGCCAAGAAGTGCGACGAAGGCCGCTTGATGGATATTCAGCTGCCGGAAATGGGCAAAGCAGTCGATGCCGTGCTGAAATGCAAGGTTCGCAAGCATGAATAATCGAATCCCGTCGGAATCGTCCGGCGGGGTTTTTCATATCGAAACGGTTTTCGCAGCAGGAAAATCCGGCGTCCATGTCGAATTATAGTTGATTCAGCGGAACAAATCCGCGTTTTTCTCCGTCTAATCCAGCGGAAAGGGAGGAAAAGCGCCGCTTGTTTCGTTATATCATTGGAAGGCGCGGGCTTTTCGCCACTTTCCGGCAGGGGAAGTGCAATTTAGCCCTTGCACACTGCCCGATAAATGTGTACAATATAGATGGGCGATTGCCCATACGCCTCTTTCCGGCAAATCCGGCGGGAGGATAACGCTTGCTCCGCTCGCCCTGAGTGTGAAGGAAGGGAATTATCATCATGAAGAATCATGCCGCTGCAACTACTCGCAACCGCATTTTCAAGGGTGCTGCCCTGTGCGGCGTTTTGGCGCTGTCCATGACGCTGACGGGCTGCTTTGTGCCGCCGGACGACCTGTCAGGCGACCTGTCCAATCAGGGTGTTGTTTACAATACGGTTGCTGTCACAGCGCCCCAGCGCACCGCCACGCCCACTCCTTCGCCCACGCCGACGGTTGAATCCGTTTTCAATTTCGGCACGAACACCGTCATGCCGACGACACAGCCGGGCGTGATTACGTCCAACGGCATTGTCACCGTGGTGACCACGCCGCCCGGCAGCGTCGCCACCACCGCGCGGCCGACCGCAACGCCCACGCCGACTGCGGCAGCCGTTCTCAAAAAAGGCTCGTCCGGCGCTGACGTCAAAACACTCCAGCGCCGCTTGAAGCAGCTGGGCTACTACACCGGCAGCGTTGACGGCGATTTCGGCGACGCGACGGAGAAGGCGCTGCGCGCGTTCCAAGACCGCAACAATCTGCTGGTGGACGGCATCGCGGGCAAATCGACGATGGCAAAGCTGAACAGCTCCAACGCTGTCAAGGCAGCCGCCGCAACCGCTACTCCGCGCAAGACCGCAACCCCCAAGCCGAAAACCACCGCGACCCCAAACCTCTCCACTGAGTATTATCTCCAGAGCGGTTCGTCCGGCACACGCGTCCGCACGCTGCAGGCGCGCCTGATTGAACTGGGCTGGATGGCGGGTTCTCCGGACGGCAACTACGAGGGTGCGACCGAATACGCCGTCAAGGCGTTCCAGAACAAGTACAAGAGCCTGTACACCGACGGTGTCGCCGGGCCTTCGACGCTGCAAACGCTGTATTCTTCCTCCGCGGCGAAATCCTCCACGCCCGTTTCCTCCATCGGCACGACGCTGGAGTCCGGCATGAAGAACAGCGGCGCCGTCAAGGCGATGCAGACGCGCCTGAAATCCTTGGGCTACCTGACCGGCACGGCGGACGGCTCTTTCGGCGACGCGACAAAGGCGGCAGTGATCGCCTTCCAGACGGCGAACGGCCTGAAGGCGGACGGCAAGGCGGGCACATCCACCCTGAACCGCCTCTATTCCGACGCGGCGATTGCTGCCAGCTCCATGCCGACGGCGACCGCTTCCACCTCTGTGGACGGCTACGCTCTCCGAGGGCGACACCGGTACGGCGGTTCGCAATCTCCAGAAGGCGCTGAAAAACAAGGGTTACTATTCCGGCAGCGTGGACGGCAAGTACGGCGCGGCAACGACGGCGGCAGTCGTCGCGTTCCAGTCGGCGCAGGGCTTGCGCGTGGACGGCAAGGCAGGCCCCGCGACCCAGCGTGCGCTGTTCACCACCTCCAGCAGTACGGATACCTCCAAGTACACCACGCTCCGGCCGGGTGACAGCGGCGCGGCGATTCGCCAGCTGCAGACGACGCTGAAGCAGAAGGGCTATTATACCGGCACGATTGACGGCGATTACGGCTCCGGCACAACGGCGGCGGTCAAGGCGTTCCAGAAGAAGATGAACATCACGCCGGTGGATGGCATTGCGGGCGACAAGACGCTGACGCTTCTGTACTCCTCTGACGCGGTGGACAGCGACGAATATGCGACGCTGCGCCCCGGCGACACGGGCGCGGCAGTGCGCACCATGCAGGCGACGCTGTACGAACTGGGCTACTACGACGGCTCTCGCGACGGCGTGTACGGCGCAACGACGCAGGATGCTGTCCGCGCATTCCAGATTCGCAACAAGGTGACGCCGGTGGACGGCATCGCGGGCAACAAGACGCTGACAAAGCTGTACAGCGGCACTGCGGTTGCGGCGGCGGCGAAAACAACGGAGTACAAAACGCTCCGCAAGGGCGACCGCGGCGACGAAGTGGTGCAGATGCAGGACAGCTTGCAGCAGCTTGGCTATCTGGCAGCCGTCACGGGCTATTACGATGATGCGACCGTCGCGGCGGTTCGCTCCTTCCAGTCCCGCAACGGGCTTTCCGTGGACGGCTCCGCGGGTCAGGAGACCCTCGCGGTGCTCTACGGCAGTAATCCCCGTGCGGCATATTAAGGGAGAACCCAAGGGGCGCTGCCCCTTGACCCTGCCAAAGGGTCTTCGACCCTCTGGACTC
>ENA-OPRV01001886-OPRV01001886.1-human-gut-metagenome-genome-assembly--contig:-NODE-1886-length-10039-cov-2.122596_pt1 | contig 10039 bp, 4 predicted proteins | sample MGYA00241896_ERZ501886 | MGnify/ENA primary metagenome ERZ501886 (study PRJEB25962, sample SAMEA2042452) | human gut metagenome | biome: human gut; feature: human-associated habitat; material: faeces... | reverse complement strand
ACGGGAAGGTCACAACAGGAACATCACCCGAAAAACTTGTTCGAGGCATATAGAAGCAATCGACACCTAAATATGATGCAAGCCTGCCATCGATTATTTTTTGTCCCTTCTGTTTCCAATAGGAGATGTCCAGAATCGTAACCGAGTCCTTAACCGCATCGACCACTGATCCGGGGCCAAAGGTGGTTATAATCTGGTTTGGACGTAACTCTCCAAGTTTATTATTATCAAAAGCCATGTCAATCCTCCGTGTAATAGAACATATTCGCAGAACTCTCAACCTCACGCATTGAACGAAGTGTAGCCTTTTCATTCTCATCGTGCGGCTGGTCATACGGATTCATCAACCTGTTATAGCGTTCAGTTCCGACCACGTAATACCGCAACGGTTTCGTCTGTGCCGCCTGCAGTTTCCACCAGTCAATGAAGCGATCTATTTCTTCCTCCGCATCTGCTCGTGCTGACGGCTTTATGATATTAAGCCGGTCAATAATCAGTTTCTTCACCGAATCGAGCTGCTCTGTAGTTAGTGAACCGATAGCGGCCGCATCCGGATTATTTGCCATGTTCGGGAAGTTCAGGCGTATTGCAGATATTATCAGCGCATGCATGACGCGGTCTCTTGCTCTGGCGGAGAACGGCGTTGCCGTTGTTCCCTCGACAAAACGATAAAGCTGCGAATGATAGCCTGTAAAATTCTCATAGTGCGATAAGTCGCGAGGACGGTACGCATTGTAGAGCGTGACCACCAGTCCGGGGAATGCACGACCGATACGGCTTGTTGCCTGGATGTATTCCGAGTTCTGTTTCGGCTGACCTGTTACAACCATCAGCCCAAGGCGGTCAACGTCCATACCAACAGCAATCATATTTGTAGCGATAGCCGTATCCAGACAGTCTTTTGAAGCACAAGTCGTTTCAAGCTGATTCAGCTTTTCAGGTATCTTGTATGATGACATACGGGAAGTGATCTCCACGTTGTGGTTCAGGTACCGCTGCTTATCCAAGCCATACTTATTCTTGATACGATAAATTCTCTTCGGAATGTCGTCTTGCAAAAGTCTGACCGCACCGCCAAGCTCTCGGATACTGTTGAAATAACCAACAAGAGAATAATACGGATCAATCACATCCTTATACTCATCCTGCAGGGAATATGTATAAGCAGCCTGCAGTATAATGGCGTAAACACGAAGCAAAGCAGTCTTAACAGATTGACCGGGTGCGCATACACCCACATATTTTCGGAACGGATCATCATCTACGGAAATCTCTCTGATGAAGAAACTGTCCCCAATTTCAAAGCCATTCGGAGGGAACTGTGTTGTATTCTTTCTTGCGTAAAGGCATCTGGTCTGTGCCTCCGCATTTTTGATTGTAGCTGTTGAAACGACATACTTCGGCTTAATACCATCGTGGATACACATATCCTCGATAATCGTCTCGTAGGCACCGTAAACCGTACCAAGCGGTCCCGTGATAAGATGCAGCTCGTCCTGAATAATAAGTTCCGGTGGCAGGAACGGTCTGATGTTTACCATCGTTGACGCAGGCAAAGAAGCTGTTTTGTTGTGGCGGCCGTGTTCCGCTCCAATAGCAACATAACCATCTCGGCTGCATTTCCTGTCCACTCTGCCAAAAAGTGCATTTGTATTCACATCCCAAGGCAGGCGCGCAAATTTATCAACAGTCGACAGAATAATAGTCGGACACTTGGCGTATATTTCCTCATCGACAAGATAAACCGGGATTGGTATCCTGTCGTTTTTGTATCTGTAAAACTGACAATCCCGATCGGAGCAGAAAATCTCGATAGACTTCTTATCGGTGTCAATGTTAAAGTTCTCTTCCTTGAGAGGCTTTCCGCAGAACGGGCAGGTTAAAAGCTGCTTATAAACATGGTTCCTTGCGCTCCTTGCTGCCTGCGGATTATCAGCCTTTTCGATAAACTCATCAAATTTGTTAGGCGTTACTCCGCCTCCTACCCAGAAACCAATGCTGATAGGTTCTTTACCAAACTGCGGGTATGCCTGCCGCCTGATCATTTCGGCTGCAAGCACCATCTTTGTAATACGGTCTCTCTGCTGTGTGGTGAGCAAGCGGAGCGTATAACGGAGCATAACGGTCACGCCGCCATCTCGATTGTATTCCTCTCCATCAGACGCTCTAAGCCTTCTGTTGGCGATAACGAATGCCATAAGGCCAAGGTAAGCCTCTGTTTTACCTCCGCCTGTAGGAAAGTAAAGCAGGTCAACAACCTCACGATCTTTATGTTTCGGATCAACGATTCCCGCAAGATTCATCAGAATAAAGGCAATCTGGAACGGACGCCATCCGAAGTTGTTATCAGGATTCTTCGGATTAATGAAGTCTTGGAAATTGCACTCTGTCCCTGCGCCGTGCTTCTTTGCGTAGCCCTTGATACTATTCTGCAAGAAGATTACACGGTTCATGAAACAGAAAGCCTCAAATGAGGTGCCGTCATTCTCAATAATGCTTATGCCTTCGCGGATACGCTTCAGAGCGTCTTGACAGCGGTCAATGACCTTGTTGCCGATCTTATCCTTAAAATCGGGATTGCTCATTCTTGCGTTTCCGAGAAGCGTAGAGTTAATCCACTTCTCATAAGAGTCAGCCAGGGTATTAAGTTTACCGATGGTTTCTTCCTTTTTCGATTTTACAGACATGGTAAATGTCGAGAAGAAGTATCGGTCAAATCCATCCAAAGCGGCGCTGACACCCGGAAATTCATATTCTGGTATAAACGCTGATTTCACATATGTTGTTCTGCCATCAACCGGGGTATCCCACACCGCTGCGCAGCCACGTCCGCGTCCCATGATCGGGCGCTGCTCAAAATAAAACTCATCGGAGGCAAGTATCTCTCTGCAAATATGTTCTGCAATAAACGAGGCAGAACCGTCCTCCGCAAAAGCCTTGATTTCCACCTGGAACATAATGGCCTCTGCACTATTGGCAGGATTCTTTCTCTTGTTAATGACATATGCCGTTACAAGAGAATATCCTCCCTTCAAAGGAATACGGGACACATGAACATGAACATTGGAGTCGCAGACAAGCTGGTAATCCTTTGTTCGTGTAAAATCCTTAAACTGGACACAAACCGTTTCTTCCATAGGCTGGCGCGTATATATAGCACGGCTGTGTTCTTTTTCATCCTTACCGGTATATTTTTCAGAGGATTTTACATAGTCTCCCCATGTCACATCCAAGTTGATACTCTCTGTATCGCTTTGGATGTAGAAACTGATACCGATAGAGGACGGCAGCTGAAAATGTGTAGTGGATATAGGCTCGTTGTCATCATCCCCCCTGCCGTAAAATCCTCGCCATCCTCAAATGCCATATCAGCATCAACTTCCTGCTCTCCGGCGCCAGAGTAATCCTCGTCATCGCTCTGAATATCGAGCATACCCACGAGATAGGCATAGCGTGGATTCTCTTCAAGAACCTCTTCCTTTTCTCTGGGACCGATGAGATCAGTCCTTATGGCATCAATGATTTTCTGCCTGACTTCTGAATACTTAAATCTGTCAGCCATTATGCCTCCTCCTTCACGGCATGAGCCGTACCGAGTGTATATTTACAGGTATTACCAAGATGAATGTTGTCATCTGAAATCAGCTTGTACTCCCAAGGCTTATGATCTGGGTCTGCCGTTGAAGCAAAGCGACACCACTTTATGCCTTCTCTTGCTTTCGATACGACCTCATCTGATGTCACTTCATTCAGAGCCTTAACCTCGACCATGAATTTTCCCGCAGTTGTTTCCACGAGGAAATCAGGATTATACTGCTGACCTGCTTTCCAGAACAAGCCAAGCTGGTTAAGCGGAGGCTTGATCCAACGGATAACATCCGGATCTTCCTCCAGAATAATGGAGAACAGACGCTCCGTGTCGCTGTCAAAAGCATTCGCCGGATAATATGACTTCTTGTAGCCGGTAAAAAGATACTTCTTGATGTTGCTCTTGTCAGAGAACGGTTTATCATACTTAACCTTTCCGTCCTCTTTGACGTTCTTCACGAACTTACGGAACAGAATAAGGTCTTTCTGAATGATGTGAACATCCTGCGTTTTCCTGTCCATATGCTCATAAATCTGCTTGCGGATATCCGCCACGATCAAAGAAGCATAGCGGCGAACGATTCTCCGCTTGTTTTCTTCATCTCCGGGTATCTGGCTTAAATACTGCTCAACCACGTCAATAACAAAATCCGCATCGTCATAAGACAACTCGCTGATGGAATCGAGGAGCATACAAGCAAGAGTGTTCATGGCGTCATTGACTTCAAGAATCTGCGCATCCACGACAGAAAGAAGCTGCTGATTGATAGCGTCAAAACGCTCAATCTTAGCCATAGCCACTTCAAAGTCAGCGATTGTGCGCTTCACCTCAAAGCGATTAAACTTCACCTCCGAAGTGGTCTGCACGAGGATTTTCGGGACAGAGATAGCCTTCGCCGAATACTCCGAAACCGCCTTTACAAACTCATCCTTGGTAAGAGGCTGTTTGCCGGGTTTACCGCTGGTAGCTGCCTGCGGTTGTTCCTGTGCAGGAGCCGTTGTCTTGGCAGAGTCGCCGGAAAGCATCTCAGGATGAAGGTCAAAGAGGGTCATCTGCCCAGGGTCTTCATTTTTGTCCTTCTTCTGTGCAGCCATAAAGTTCTTCACATATTCCTGATAAATCTCAAGCTGCGTTTTCGGATTGCTGACCTCGGCAAAGGACTTCACGCCGGATGCGGTAATCGCAAAATCCAGCAGAGAAAGTTGGCCATCGTCTACGGTAACAGATACACCTACGGACTCCGAAGGCTCCACAGTTGCCTTATCAAGATCACGATAACGGAAGATATCACTGCTCTTAATCTCGTCCACGAGTTCTCTGTAGTGGTCATGGGCAACGATATCAAGAGAGTCCAAGTCCTCGTTGCCGGTCTGTTCGCCGAACGGAAGTCTTAAACCACGACCAATAGTCTGCATAGCGAGAATATCACTCTTTGCCGCGTTGAGCGGAATTATTGTAAAGAGGTTATTGACGTCCCAGCCCTCCTTCAGCTTGTAAACGTGCAAAACAATCTCGACCGGGTTAGAAGCACTCTCTATAGAGAGCAAAAGACGGATGTTTTCTTCCGACTCCTCGCCGGTCTGCTTTGAATGTATTTCGATTACCTTGCCCTTATACTTTCCGCCTTGGAAATCATCGCTGTCTATCAACGCACGGATTTTCTTGGCGTGATCCGTATCTTTGCAGGCAACAAGAACAATTGGTTTTACATAGTCAAGGTCGTTTTCACTGCAATATTCACGCAGTACAGCCTTACGATGCTCATGAAGCGTAAGACCGTCTCGTATTTTCATTTCTTCGATATCGTCCTGGTTATAGCCCGCCATGTTAGAACGTCCCATAACAACAGGGATTTTCAGATAGCCCTCGACAGCGCCACGAGCCAGATCATAGGCATAGATGACGTTTGATGTGGACTTCGGCGTAGCGGTAAACTCAAGACCGAGAACCGGTTTAAGATAATTGATTGCTTTCATTGACGCCGGAGCATAATAACGGTGCGCCTCATCCATGCAGATAACGAGATCGTCAAACTGTGCCAATACATCGGCAAAGGAAGCACCCAGCGTTTCCTTGAATTTATGGAAATTGAACTGCGTGTCCGTCTTGCTGTTAAAGATTTTCCCAATGTTGAAAATGAAAAGCTGAATATCAGAAGTCTTTTCAACAATCAGAGTCATCTGGTCATACTTTATGGGATAGGTATCATAATTCTCACCATCGTAAACCTTCGGCCTACCCATTTCTGCCTCAAGTCCTTTGAAGATATACTTCGGATGGTTTGGATTGGACTCCTTGCGCAGCTTTTCGTAGATGGTGTTTCCGGGCGCAAGAATGAAGAAGTGTTTGTATCCCTTCGTTTTGTACAGATAATAGATGCTTGCTCCCATCAGACGGGTCTTTCCGATACCCGTGGCCATAGCATAACAGAAGGACGGGAACTCAAACCCGGCTTTGACCTTGCGCTGTTTCTCGCAGTACTCCGATGCGGCTGCCTCAATAACATCCTTGCTGTCCTTCTTATAATCACAATACGAACTGATGGCATCGAGGTAAGAGAGAGCCTCTTCCTGTGGAGTTCTCAGACTCATTGCGTATTTGATCTTGTTTACTATCTCAGACATTTACTGCACCTCGCTTTCAAAATCGCATTTTTCCAGAAGGTCTTTCGGAATCTTCTTGACCTCGATGTTATCGGGCAAGACCATATCCGACTGTACTTTTGTTCCGTAGATCAGGAGCGACTGACCTTCGGCAAGCCGCGCTGACAGCGATTTTATATATCCGGCGTTAATGAATTCCGTAGTGATGTGAATAAACCTCTTCTCCGAAGAATGACCGTGGAACACATCCTGCGGTTTATAGCGGAATCCTTCAATCTTACAGATTGCCTCGCAGAGCATCTCGAAGGTGTAGGAAGGATTGATCTGATAAATCGGCAGCTTGTCGTTCTTTACAAGAAGGCTCGGTGCCAATTCATAGAAGTGGTATCCACCGCCACCTTCCCAATGATAATCCTTGGATATCCCAGTTTTGTCGCCATTTATTACATTATCCATGCGAACCTTACACAATGTATAAGCGTGGTCTCCAAGTTCGACTCCAACCCATTTCCTTCCCATCTTGTGAGCAGTCGCAATAGTAGAGCCACTTCCCAAAAAGGAGTCTAAAACCCAGTCTCCATAGTTTGAGAAATAACGAATAATCATCTCAATTAAGGCTTCTGGTTTTTTCCCACTTCGGAACTCCACTCCGCCTTCGTGTCTACAGTTTCCAAAGTTTCCTGCGAGATCGTAGAAACCGCCTATCGGTTTTTTACGTTGTACAGTTTCGCTTTCAAGCTGATCCACAGGGACTCCTTGATAATATTTCCCTTTCGTAGCTCCTGCACGTTTTGGACCGGTAAAATAGCGGTAATCATATCGGTCATCGCCTATACCATAAACCTTGTATAAAACTCCGTATCCATCAGCTTCATAGCGACCAGTTAGGTAATCTCTAAAGAATCGTCCCGATGAATTCCCATCCAATATTGTGCCTGTAGCCCAGATCTCTTTGAGGCCGTATTCATCGCCTACATCCTTCTTTACTATCTTGTACTCATTGCTTTCAAAAACAACGACACGCTTACCACCAAGTTCTATTTCTCTGCCTTCGCCGGTTTCTTGAATTTCATATATGAATTTTTCGTAGCCTACATCATCATGGTCGAAATTTGGTGTCGCACCGTAACTTTTTCTATATACCAATACCTGCTCAATTTCCTTATGAAAATCCATGTCGGATTTTAGGGTCTTATCAGGGTATCTTACTCTCACATAAAGCGTAGTTAGGTAATTTGATCTACCAAAAATCTCATCAAGAAGAACCTTAACATAATGGCTTTCAGAATCGTCAATATGACAGCACAAAAAACCATCATCACTCAGTAATTCTCTGAGCAGAATTAACCGCTGTTTCATAAGCGACAGCCAAATGCTATGCTCCAAATTGTCATCATAATACTCAAACGCACTACCAGTGTTATAAGGCGGATCGATGTAGATACATTTGATGCGTCCTGCAAAATCCTGTTGCAAAGCCTGTAAAGCGATTAAGTTATCTCCGTGAATAAGCATATTATCACTGGTTGGATCGCCATAAGACTTTTCAACATCCTCCATCAGGATTCTCGGCTCAACGACTTTATCATCGTATTTTCCAACCCAAGTCAATTCCAACTTTCCTGTCTTTTGCATAATGATCTCTCCTAAAACTTCAGCACGATGTTAACCAATAGAATCGGGTTAATATCAAACTGTTTTTCAAACTCTGCGATTTCTCGTTCACCCTCGGCTTTGAAGCCGGTACCTTTCTCGTGAAAGGACTCCTGCAGCTTTTCAAGTGCCTTGGACTTCTCGGTTATCTTTTTTCGTATGTCTATCTTCTCATAGAAGTTGTCTGAGGCTCGTTCTTCTTCCCTTAGAACATCGATCTCGGCGTTCATGTCCTGATATGTCGCTATCAGCTGTTCCATCTGGATGCGCTCCCAGTTTTCGATCTTTCTGCGGTTATAGGCTTTTATCGATTCCGACTGCTCCTGATAGCGTTTAACCATCTCCGCGTTCAGATTGTCGTAAATACGCTGATAGAGCTTCATCTCGGATTCTGTCGGCGTGAAATAGCGCACATCCATATCGTCAATCTGTTCCAGTTCGGGAACAAGGTCTGCTTCGTCAAAGTCTATATAGGCTCCTTTTTCATCACAAAGCAACAATACCGGGAAGAGGAGTTTCGAGGAATCGCAGAAGGCTCCGATGAACAGGATGCCGTGCGATCCGAGGACTTTTTCTCCCCAATTATCGACCTTCCAGTAATGAAGACCGCTGTCAACCTCCGGCTCGTCAAAAGCACTCCAGTATTCTACGTCGTGCAGATACCTTGCAATATCGGACTTTGTGGTATCAAGTGCCTGTTCCTTTGCGCCGCTGCTTTCAGTAAGCAGAAGGGAGCGGAGTTCTCTGGCTTTCTTGTCCCGCTTTGCGTTCAGCTTGCGATCCAGTTTATCAAAGGCTTTCTTGAATTCTGCCGTGGTGTCGCAGGTCTGATAAATCTGCAATACCATTTTTTCAAAACTTGTGCCTGACTCCAATGCGCCAAGAGCAATATCCGATGCGCCGAAGACACCTTCGAACAGTTCAAACTTCTTCGAAAGGATATCGTAAACACGCTGGTCAGCGGCGTTCTGTGTATTCAGCAAATTGATTGCCACAACGTCATGTTCCTGTCCGTAACGGTGGCAACGGCCAATACGCTGCTCAATCTTCATCGGGTTCCACGGCAGGTCATAGTTGATTACCGTGTTGCAGAACTGAAGGTTCAGACCTTCGGAACCTGCATCCGTACAGATCAGCATCTTTGCGTTATTGCGGAAGTAATCCACAATGGCGTGTTTATATTCCACGCTACGGCCGTAGTTTGCCTTGCCGAAGTTCTTGACCTGCCATGCCTTGTATATTTCCTTCGTCATGGCGTCATCAAAATCACCATTGAAGAGGAGAATATCCTCGTCCTCGAATCCTGTTTTACGAAGCTCTGCGGCTATGTACTTCTGTGTACGCTTTGATTCCGTGAAGATTACTACCTTCTGCGGGATTCCTTGTTCCAGCTGGTAGTCGAATGCAACCTGTATGGCAGTCTTCAGCGCATTGACCTTTGCGTTTGTCTTGATGCGCTTTGCCACATCAATGATAATATTCACCTCATTGAGTTCGGCCTGGATGAACTGTTTCTGAACAATGGTATCTTCATCCTCGGTCTCCTCAAAGCCCGACTCATCAATCTCATCCTCCACATAGCTCCAGAAAAGGTCGAAGCCTTCCTGCGCATTTGCAGACTTGCTGCCCTCGTATAGCTTTTCGAGTCTGTTCTTCAGAATTTCAAAGGTTTCTATCAAAGCGAAACTCGAAGAAGCAAGCAGCTTTCTGATAACAAGGATGATCAGCCCTCGGTTTGAGGTCGGTATGGAATACAGCAGCTCACGCTTCAAAAAGTCGTTTACCCGCTGATATAATTCAATCTCATCCTGCGACAGGGTGAAATCCACCGTCTTGCAGGTTCTCTTTTTGAAATTCATGTACTTTGCCACATCTTTGCGGAGCGTCCGATAAAGAACAGGCGAAAGCTCACGCTTAAGGTCAGAGTAATCCTGTCCCTCGATGTAGCGTTTGTTAAAGACCTTCTCGCTGCCGAAAATCCGCTGGTCGATAAAAGATACCAGCCCGTGAAGGTCTGTCAGCGAATTCTGAAGAGGCGTAGCAGTCAGCAGAATCTTCGGTATGCCCTTTGACAGTTCATACAGATTCTTTGCGCGTTTAGTTCCATGAAATACATTTCTCAGATTATGTGCCTCATCGATAATGATGAAATCCCATTTCACCTCCGGGAAACGTTTCATCAGCTTGGATGAAT
>ENA-OPRV01001879-OPRV01001879.1-human-gut-metagenome-genome-assembly--contig:-NODE-1879-length-10064-cov-12.416325_pt1 | contig 10064 bp, 7 predicted proteins | sample MGYA00241896_ERZ501886 | MGnify/ENA primary metagenome ERZ501886 (study PRJEB25962, sample SAMEA2042452) | human gut metagenome | biome: human gut; feature: human-associated habitat; material: faeces... | reverse complement strand
AACCACTTTGTGCTGCTCTGATGGAAACAGATGGGTAGTGAACGACAATTGAAAGCCTTCCGTAAGGTTGGCAAGGTATGTGTCAAGGAGATGAACGCAAGGCAGAAAGTACTGATGTCCATGTCTGTGGCGGACTACCTCGTAGTAGTTTTGAAGTCTCTGTGATGGGGATGGAGCGAAGGGGGTAGCGTGCTTAGCCAGATTTAAAGTCCAACTTAAGAAATTGAGGGTGAAACATTCCCTCCACTTACTCGACCAAATCAAGTCGTCCTTTGCATTATGTTCGTTTTCGGCCGCAAAATAATACATTTTATCAGTATTCTAAAACAAACGAAAGCGTTTTGCTTCTATTTTTTTATGATTATTTTAAATTTATCCAGTCGCATCGTTTTCTCCTAGCAATTTGCAAGCAATCAAGCTTTTCTTCATCACAAATTGAAAAAAAACTATTTATTTTATTATTTCCTGCATATTTTTTTCGTCTATTCCAACAAAAAGTCGTATCTTTGCAATCGAATTGCGTGTCCTGAGACAGAATGAAGTCTGATATTGACTATATTTGATAGATTTCTGTCGTAATTTCTAAAGAGATGGTGGCAGACCCACTGCATTCGGCATGCAGGTGCTGATTCTTCAAGGTGCGCTCCAAAGCACTATCCGAAGATAATTCAGGACGTTTACAATGAATTCAAGTGGGTTGCGGCATAGCGCTGCTACCACATAACTATAAACTTACCAAAGTATTGAACAAATTCGTATGATGTTAAAAATGCTCAAACCTCGGGTCGCTACGATGACCCTGCTCTGCGCCATGATGTTCGGCGGACTGCCTTCAGCCGCACAGAACACAGCCGCGCAAGGCAACAACATCACCGTTAGGTATGACAAGAAAAGTCTGCAAACACTGCTCGGCGAGGTTGAACGGCAGTCGGGCTACTACCGCGTGTAGTATGTCGTTGACGATGTAGCACCTTACACCATCAGCGGCAACATTGACGGCCTGTCTGCAGCCGATGCCGTGCGCCGCCTGCTGTCAGGAACACCCCTGAAGATGGAGGTCAACGGCCACCTCATTCACGTGTTCAACCCGCAGAAAACTTACGCACAGCAGGGTGCGTCAGGTCGCACAATCAAGGGCCGCGTCTTCGACAAGAACGGCGAGACTCTAATCGGTGTCACCGTCCGCGACAGGCAGACTGGTGCAGCTACCGTCACCAACCTCGACGGTGAGTTCTCACTGCCCGTAGCAGCCAAGGGCGATTACAGCACGCTCACGCTCAGCTACATAGGCAAGAAGGATACCGAGGTGCGTGCCTCACACCGCAAGCCTGCCAACATCGTAATGGACGATGACGACAAGATGCTCAACGATGTGGTCGTTACTGGCTACCAGACGTTGTCCAAGGAGCGCGTCACAGGTTCGTTCGACAAGGTCGGACAAGAAGTGCTGGCCAACCGCCCCACCTCCGACCTCTCCTCAGCCCTGCAGGGCCTCGTGGCAGGTATGCAGGCCACCGAGAATCAGGACGGTTCCGTTGACTTCCTCATCCGAGGCACCAGCTCGCTCTATGCCAACACCCAGCCCCTCATCGTGGTTGACGGTTTTCCCATTGAGGGCACCTTCAGCAGCATCAACCCCAACGACGTTGAGAGCGTGACGGTGCTCAAGGACGCTGCTGCCGCCTCCATTTGGGGAGCACGCTCGGCCAACGGTGTTATCGTTGTGACAACCAAGAAAGGACAGAAAGGCAAGCTGCGCGTCGATGCACAGGCCTTCTACCGCATCAATACCTCGCCCGACCTCGACTATATGCTCGCGCAGGCTGACAGCCGCACCACCGTCGATTACGAGCTGCTGGCACTCAAGAACGAGTGGTCGCTGTCGCCATTCTCCAACTCAATATGGAACATCACCTCGCCGCTCTCCATGGTGCAGGAGTACTACTATGCCAACAAGTACTTCGGCATGAGCGACGGCGAGATGAACCAGAACCTCGACCGCCTGCGTGCCACCAACAACCGCGACCAGATAAAGAAGTACCTCCTGCAGACACAAGCCCTGCAGCAGTACAACATCAGCCTCTCCGCCGGGTCTAACAAGCACAGCACCTACGCATCCGTGCTCTATGAGAAGAACGACGAGGCCACCGTCAAGAACGGATACGAGCGTTTCATCCTCAACTTCAACAACAGCTATAAGTTCAACTCTTGGCTCACAGGAACCCTCTCGGGAAACTTCCAGCGCAAGCAGCAGCAGAGCGGTGGACCGTCATACAGCGAAATCGCCTCGCTCTCGCCATACGAGATGCTCGTCAATGCCGACGGCTCATACGCCAAGAACATCGGCTCATGGAACACCCTCATAGCCGAGAATTACCCGCTGCCGAACCTGCCCTACAAGGATACGTCCTACAACCTGCTGCGCGAGGTGCGCGGACGCAACAAGAAGACCGAAACCACAAGTTACCGCGTCAACATCGGCCTCAACGCAAAGGTTTGGCGCAACCTCGTCTTTGACACCAAGTTGCAGTACGAGCGCAACCAGTCTGACGTGAGGGAGTATTACAGCGACGACACCGAATACGTGCGCTACATGGTGAATTATTACACCGAGTACGACCTCAACAACGACAAGCTCCTCACCCAGTACATTCCCAAGGGCGGCATCATCAAGCCCGCCAAGAGCAGCAACGAGAACTACGTCTGGCGCAATCAGCTCAGCTGCAACGAGACCTTCGGCAAGCATGACGTCTCCGCACTAGCCGGCATGGAGATAAGCCAATACAAGACTTCCTCCACCACCTATCCCTACGTCTTGGGCTATGACCCCGACAAGAATACCTCGCAGCCCGCCTACTACGGCAGCCAAACTTTGGCCAACACTCTGATCGGCTATCCCGACTACTACGGCACGCTGTCCTCCATGGTGAAAAACGTCTTCTCTGACCGCAAGGACAAGTATGCCTCCTTCTTCGGAAACTTCGGCTACATCTACGATTCGCGCTACGGTGTGTCGTTCAGTGTGCGTTCCGACGGCTCCAACTTCGTCACCCAGGACAAGTCACTGCGCTGGTCGCCAATGTGGTCGCTCGGCGGCAGGTGGAACGCCTCCAACGAGAGTTTCATGAAGGGCACCCGTTCATGGCTCGACCGCCTCACGCTCAGGCTGACCTACGGAATTAACGGTAATGCCGAGAAGAGCACCTCGCCACAGACGCTGATAAGCACCTCGGTCAGCTCAATCACCGGCACCAACGTGTCAAACATATCCAGCTACGGCAACCCACTGCTGCGCTGGGAGGAAACCTACACCACCAACCTCGGTGTTGACTTCTCGCTCTTCGGCGGCACGCTTTCAGGAAAAATCGACTACTATGACCGCCTCGGCAAGTACATCGTCGGCACGGTCACCGTGCCGTCAGTTTACGGCAGCACTATGCAGAGGTACAACAACGCTGAAATACAGAACCGAGGCATCGAGACCGAGCTGACAGGGCACTTTCGCATCCGTCCTGCCGACATCGACATAAGCTCGACGGTCACCTTCTCTTACAATGACAACAAGGTAAAGAAACTCTTCTACCCCGACCTCTACTGCAACGTCCTTGCTGCGGGCACCTTTGTTGAGGGCAAGCCTGTGGGTGCCATCTACTCCTATGAGTACGCCGGAATGCAGGACGGCGTGCCCTGCGTCAAGACAAAGGACGGCACCGTCTGGCGCTTTGACGACCTCATGCTGCACAACCGCACCCTCGGTCTCGACAAGATGACCTACAGCGGCACCACCGTGTCTCCCTGCACCTTCGGCTGGGCCAACCGCTTTGAGTGGAAAGGCATTGCGCTCTATGTCTTCCTTACTGGCAAGTTCGGCGGAATGTTCCGCCGCCCTGGAGTTGACAATGTGCCGCTGACCGACTCCAAGGCCTTCATCTCAAAGTACATAACCGAACTTATGCAGAGCGACGGCACCACCTCGCCCGCCCTGCCTCAGGTCGGCGACTTCATGTGCTACCGCTGGGGCCGCTACCTGCCCAACCTGCAGAGCAACATCGAGAATGCGTCGTTCATCAGGCTCAAGGAGGTCAACCTCTCTTACACCGTGCCGGCATATTTGCTGCGCCGCTTCCACTTGCAGGGGCTGAAAGTCTTTGCCCAGGCCCGCGACCTCGGACTGCTCTACACCGCCAACTCCAAGGGCTACGACCCTGAGTGGCTGCCCGGCAGCCTGTACAAGCCGTCCGCAAGCGTAATGTTCGGACTTAGCATCAGTTTCTGACAACCCAACTTAACACATTGAAAGTTATGAAAATTAATATATTGAAGACTTCATTGCTGCTTGCCGCCGCCCTCTCCGTGACGGCCTGCGACTCCTTTCTTGACGAGCAGCCCTCGGCTTCGAGCAACGCACCCATAACGTCGGCATCGCAGCTGCTCTCGCTCTATGACTACGCCTCGGAGTTCAACTCGCACGTGCAGGAGGATGACTATGTGGGAGCCAACCTCACCGACGACACCGGCATTCCCACCGACTTGTACAAGGCCGCGCCCAGCCAGTTCCAGGCAGGGTCCATGTGCTTCTATGCCGTCGAGAGCAGCGTCATGGCTACAACAATCATGAACAACACCTGGAGCAGAGAGTACTCCAAGATGTTCGTTGCAAACACCATAATAACAAACATGCCCTCAGTCAGCGGCACCGAGACCGAGAAGAACGAGGCTCTCTGCAACGCCTATTTCATGAGGGCGTGGTCACTCTTCAAGCTGGCCACCATTTACTGTCTGCCTTACTCTGAGGCCAACCGCAGCAAGCTCGGACTGTCCCTGCGCCTCGGAACACTCTTCAACGAGGACGTGACACGCTGCACCTTGGGTGAGACCTTCGACCAGATCCTCTCCGACCTCGCCAAGGCCGACGAACTCTGCGCTGAGCAGAACGTGCCTTCGGGCAAGGCATGGCGTGTGTCAAAATGTGCCGTCTATGCCTTCTATGCACGCCTCTACATGTACATGAACGACTACGACAAGGCCCTCGGTTATGCCGACAAGGCTCTTGCGCTGGCTCCGGCACTCTTCGACTACAACACCCTCAAGTGGGGCACGTCGCAGATGTACCCCGCCGCTGACGGAATGCCCGAGCAGGAAATACGCTACTGCGAGACCAACAGCTGGAACATGCAGAAAATTTACCAGTGGAAGGAGTGGGTCTTCATCCGCTTGCAGTACAGCGGCTTGCAGTGGTTCATTCCGTCGCAGCAGCTGGTTGACAGCTATGACCACGACAACGACATGCGCTTTGTCTACTTCTTCAATGAGCACGGCAACCGACGCTTCTTCGTGCCTTACGATGCTTACCGCTACAACCCCTTCTCCGACGGATGCTACACCATCTCCGGACTGACCACCTCGTCCATAATGCTCGACAAGGCCGAGTGCATGGCACGCAAGGGCGAATGGCAGGCTGCACTGCAGGTGCTCACGCCGCTGCGCCAGGCACGCTATGCCACCGGCACGGCCACCCCGCTCACCGCCACCACACAGCAGGAGGCTCTCAAGCAGATTCTGGCTGAACGCCGCCGCGAGTTCCCTTTCGCGCTGAGGCTTATGGACATAAAGCGCTTTGCCGTCAGTGAAACCACCGATGACGACGTGACCATTGACCGCGACTTCTTCAAGGTGACCGAAACCGGCATTGACGACGGCACGCCGGTGCACATCACCGTCAAGGGTGACAGCCCCAAGCTGGCTATTCCTGTTCCTGTGCTCGACATTCAGAACTCGAAGGGCGTAATCGAGCAGAACCCTTTTGAATGATAACTGTAAAAATAGCCGCGAGCTGGTGGCCCGTCACGGGCACAGCCAAGAGCAAGGCAACGTTTGAGGTTACATACCAGTGCTGCGACGACCAAATCTGCTTCCCGCCGACAACGAAGACCGTGGAGGTCAGGTGAAATATAAAAAACTAAAAATTATAAATAAAGACTATATGCAAAAGACATTTTTCACAGCCGTGCTGACAGCGGTCATGGCTGCTATGAGTTGCACAGAGACAAGTGCACAGACGCTGAAGGCATCATTCACTGATGTTGGAAATGACACAATTCTTGTTAGCGTAATGGGTGCCGACCCCAAGACTGGCAGCCGGCGCGACACCCTGCTGGCCAAGGACGGCAAGTTTGAGTACACCCTTAAGGACAACAAGCCCGCCCGCGCACAGTTCTACGCCATACAGCACCTCACGCCCAACAAGCCTGAATACAAGCCGTTCGGCATGGTGCTCGTGCCCGGCGAGCATGCCGTGGTGAGCGGTACAACCGATAATTTCACCATAACCGGCTCTGCCTTCTACATTGAGTATGGCAAGGCCGTGGCACCGCTCGGCGCCTTCGACAGGGAGCGTGCCGCCGTGATTGCCAAGTACCGTCCGCAGCTCAGCGACGAGAAAGCTGACCCTGCCACCGTCGAGAAGTTGCGTGCGGAGTGCGCGCAGCTGGTGTCTGCCATCAGCGAAAAGCGCAAGGCGGCCACGATTGACTACATCAAGGCGCACCCCAGCAGCGATGTGTCGGTGGCTCTGGTGGCCGATATGGGCTTGAACAGCATTGAGGAAGGCGTGAAACTGCTCACCGACGCGGCGCGTCAGAGCAGCATTTCTCCTCTCTACAAGAACGTGCTTGAAGAAATTAAGGCATATAGGGAGAAAAAAGCCAAGGGAATGGCTATGGAGGGCAAGCCGGCACCGTCGTTCACTCTGAACGACATTAACGGCAAACCGCTCAAACTGGAGAGCCTGCGCGGCAAGTATGTGGTGCTCGACTTCTGGGGCTCATGGTGCGGATGGTGCATAAAGGGCATCCCCGAGCTGAAGAAGTACTACGACAAATATAAGGACAAGATGGAAATTCTCGGCATTGACTGCAACGACACCGAGGCTAAATGGAAGGCTGCCGTGGCAAAGCACGAACTGGCTTGGAAGCACGTGAGAAACGCCGGACAGACCGATGTAGCCAAGCTTTACTACATCCAGGGTTATCCTACGAAAATCATCGTCGCCCCTGATGGTGTGGTCAAGAAGGTTGCTGTCGGCGAAGACCCCGAGTTTTACAAGTATCTTGACAGCTTGTTCAAGTAAAGGTGAAATATGACCAATAGGTCTGATAGGACAAATCAGTTTTTACAAAAAACTGATTTGTCCTATGAAGAGCTGTCAGTCTTACGGACGTACTAGTTTCGCTTATGAATTATGCCAGTGCAAAGGAAAGTTTGACCAGTGCAAAGGTAAGTTTAACCAGTGCAGCGGTAATTTTACCAGTGCAATGCCGGGTCAATGATGAAATCAGCATTCATTATATGTATTTTTGCCATGTCTATCGTTGAATTCTCTTGTTTGTTTTGCAACACTAAGATAAGTGAATTCTTCGACATGACAAAATCCTGGACAACTTTTTGTTGCTCAGGTACTTAAAAAGTTTTATTTATAATTGTGTTGCGGAATTATGATAAAATAAAAACAAAACCATGAAACGTACTTGTTTTGCATTTCTTTCCCAATGCCTGCTGGTCATCATTATACTGACATCATGCAGTGACGACCAAACTGATCTCTCCCCTGATATTAATACCCCGATTACCGGTTATTGGCAAATAGCCGATGGTGACATCAATGGCGATGGTGCCATTCAGGGCATCGTGGTACACAGTGACGAGACTGTCAGCGAATGGTTATATACCGGTGAAACCGCTAATCCTTATCAACTGGGTTTTAAAACAGGTAAATGGAGCGTGAACGGCAACCACTACGAGATGCAACTTCCTATCAGCAATGGCACCTATTATAATGTGACAGTGGCGGGAAACAATGACAGAACAATGTTTCTTGCGTATAAAGGAAAAACATCCGTAGTGCCTTTCTATAAGCTGACATCACTCCCTGGAAATGGAAACGAGATGATCAGCGAACTTGAGGGCATGAAAATGTCGGGTTACACGATGGCTGATATCACGGGTTATTGGGAACAGGATAACGAGAACGGCACAGGCTTCTATATCGATAATGAAGGAAACATCTCTGATTTGACATGTTTGTATGGTGTGGAAAAATATTATTCCGTGGAATATCATTCGGCAGAGGTGATACTTGATGGCAATAGCTGTGTCATCTCTTCTTTGGGTTCACAATGGATGGTGTATGCCGTAGGCAGCAACTCATTGCTTGCCATTGACCGCAATAACAACAGTCAGCAAGTGGAACACTTCGTGAAGAAAGATGTTCCTGATGAGATGATGCGAGCCGACGAGATCATGAAGACCCCTGTGCCTGCAGGACTGCTTGGCAAGTGGGAAACCATCCACTATACGCACATGATCAATGGTGAGAATGTTACCGATATTGACATTCTCAATGGTGATGATTGGAACAAGCAGTTTTACCACACATTAGCTTTTTCAGAAAATCACAAAATATGCAAATGGGATAGGTTTGGAAGTCAGCTCTACGACCAATGCTTCATGTTGAAGGGTGACAACATCACTATTGCAGGAGACTTGACCAATCTCCTTTTCCCAAAATACAGTTATACAGAAACATGGACCATAAGCGACAAGACTGAAAACAGTATGAAGCTTACGCGCGAGCAAGGTAATACAACAGAATGTTATACTTATAAACGAAAATAATTTCAATGAAACATATCATAACAGTCGTTATCATGATGTTGTTGCCTATGTGGGCAACAGCCCAAAACGAAAGTCGCCACGTGTCTGTCATTCCACATGCAGGCGTAACAATAGCCAAGATGAATGGCGATGCACTAACGGCAGCAGAGAAATGGAAAGCCGGATATACTGTTGGAGCAAGCGTTGAGTTTCCTTTGTCGCAGAATTTTTCTCTGCTTACGGGAGCAGACTTCAGCCTGATAGGTACTGGACTTGAGAAACAGAAAGAGAAATATGCGTCTGCCGATGAAAAACTTGACGTGACGTATCTCTCCGTGCCTCTGCAAATCAAGACATACTTCTCTGGTGTGAAAGGATTGGCTGCACATATTGGTGTGCAGGCTGGCATACTCCTCTCGGCAAAGGATAAGATGACTATACACAGCATACGCACGATGAACCTCGGCAACGACGTATCATCAATGTACCTATGGGAATCGTACAAAGAGAAGAAATCGGAGGATGTAAGCAGCAAATTCCGCAATGTTGTTATTGGCATTCCCCTTGGAGTGAGCTACGAATGGCGACACATCACCCTCGACGCCTCCTATTGTTTCGAACTGCGACAGGCTATCAGTCTGAAGACAGACAACCCCGGTAGCTGGGGCTTCGACAACTCTCCAACGGCACGCAACCATGCCATATATATCACGGCAGGATATAAGTTCACGCTATAGATAGAAAGGCGCACCCGACTAACCCTGTGGAAGGCTTAGTTGCGGATTTGAGGGTTAATATGTAGATAGCATTATGCGTAAAAATCCCTCATTGAGGGATTATTTGTATCTTTGCTGCAGTTTTAAATGATTAATTTTGCACTCAATTCTTAATAGTAACAATATGAAAAAAATAATTATACGATTTCTGAAAGTAGCAATTTTTTGTACGGTTTGTGTGCTATATAATGCATGCTCATGCCTGATAGGAAATCCTGGTGAGGACGTGTATTATCAAGATGTTAAGGTTATAAATAAATCAGGGGAAACGATCTATGCTGCAGATTTTATGTTTGGGGATACTACTCTTTTAACACCAAAACATGTGTTTAAGATGTTTGATCCTAGAATATTGCGAGAAGCATACAATGATAGTTGTTTTATAGGGAAAATAGCAATTCCGGAAACAGAAGATGAAGCTAATAGTCTATACCAAGTGATAATATTTAAACAAAGTACTATTGATAAATATTCCAAAGAAGAGTTGATAGAAAAAAATATTTTTGATAAAAGGTATTTATTGAACTACAATGAATTAAAGAAGGTAAATTTTAAAATGACCTATTCGGGGGATTAATCTTATTCAAGTTTCGCAAGTGAGGGAATTGATTGAAGTTAAAGAAGTTATCACTCCCT
>ENA-OPRV01001875-OPRV01001875.1-human-gut-metagenome-genome-assembly--contig:-NODE-1875-length-10071-cov-4.025359_pt1 | contig 10071 bp, 9 predicted proteins | sample MGYA00241896_ERZ501886 | MGnify/ENA primary metagenome ERZ501886 (study PRJEB25962, sample SAMEA2042452) | human gut metagenome | biome: human gut; feature: human-associated habitat; material: faeces... | reverse complement strand
TGGCAGTGGGCCTTTTCCCCGCATACGCGGGGGTGATCCCATCAAAACCGTTGACCTGCCGGTCACGAAAGGCTTTTCCCCGCACACGCGGGGGTGATCCTGGTATTTGCAGGGCGAAAGTCCCGCACCTGCTCTTTTCCCCGCACACGCGGGGGTGATCCCACCTACGAAAAAATCCAGAGCTTCCGTGAGGCTTTTCCCCGCACACGCGGGGGTGACCTCAAGGGCAAGCGGCGCATGGTGTTCCTGCCGGGGAGACTGGTGACGGACCGGAAAGCCGCGGCGGATGAAAAATCAGGTTGTACAAATTCGATGGAAAAAGTTTATGCAAGACTCCATATTGCAATATATAAAATTTTGTATTATCATAAATCTGCAAGCGATCTGTCTCTTGTGAGGAGGGGCGGAACGCCCAAAATACGCTTCTTTCCTGTGGAATTTCCCACGGTCCACCTGATGCGGATTGAAAGATAGGTCGAGAAGGGAAGAGCAACCATGATGAACACAAGTCTGCTCCAGAAGTCTGGTCTGGCAACGCTGCAGGTCGCGCAGATCCTGGCAGGGCTGGAACCGGGAGACCGGATCCCCACGGTGACGGAACTGAGCGAACAATGCGAGATGGCACGGGGAAATATCCAGATCGCGCTGAACAACCTGAAACAGAATCATGTGATCCGTCTGGAATCCCATGGGCAGAACGGCACCATTGCAACAGAGATCGACTATGTGGCAATGGCGCAGTATTGCAGCAATACGGGTCTGACCTGCGTGATGCCTATGCCGTATGGCCTGCGCTATGAAGGTCTGGCCAGCGGACTGTATGAGGAACTGAACCAGAAAGGGGTCACGGGCGCGATCGCATTTATGCGCGGTTCCGGCTACCGGCTGAACTGTGTGGAAGAAGGGCGCTTTCATCTGTGCGTCATGAGCCAGCTTGCATTTGAACACTATGCGCAGGAGGGCAAGGACATCCAGCTGATCGCGGCCTTTGGCCCGCAGAGCTATGTGGAACAGCATCGGGTCTTTGTCCGCCCGGACTTCAAGGGCGACTGGCAGAACTGCAAGGTGGGCGTGGATGCCTCCTCGGTGGACCAGGAGATGCTGACCCGGTTCTGTTTTGCCGATAAGCCGGTGCAATATGTGCCCATCATCTATAGTCAACTGGTGCCGTTTCTGCACAGCGGCGTCATTGATGCCGGCGTCTGGAGCGCCGATATGCTGCCGGAGGGGCTGAGCTATTATCCGATGCCCCGGCTGGATGAGCAGGAAAAAGATACCGTGGCCGTGCTTGCCTGCCGGAAAAGTGATAACATCACCGCGCAGCTGGTGCGCAAGATCCTGTCGGTGGAGCGTGTGGACCACATCCAGCAGCAGGTGATGCGCAAGCAGATCATTCCGCGCTACTAAGCAAAGGTGCGGTCAAACAGAAGTCACATCTGCATGGAGGACATGCGGATGTTTCTTTCGGGATGAAAATACAAAATATTGTATAAAACATTTTCTTCCGAAAACCGATACAGGATGTCTGATTTTTTTGCAGAAAGAAAAGGAGATCTCGCATGAAAAAGATCACTCGGCGCAACTTCCTGATCGCATCCGGCAAAACCGTTGGCACACTGGCAGCTGCCTCTGCCTTTATGGGGTGTGCCAGCCCGGAGCAGGCGGAGAACTGCTTCCCCCGGTCTGCAATGCCCGTCCGGACCGATGACCGCCTGACGGCCATCGACAACATTGTGGAAAACTACATGGGACAGGGATATTTCCCCGGCGCAACGATCGTGGTGGCACGCGGCGGCAAGATCGTGTATGAAAAGGCATACGGCTACGCAATGCTCAACGACATGGGCGTGCGGATGGACGATCCCCGCCCCATGCAGATGAATACCATGTTCGACATGGCATCCTGCACCAAGATCATGGCCACGACACAGTCCATCATGAAGCTGTACAGCGAGGGCAAGATCGACCTGAATGCCACGGTAGCAAGCTACATTCCGGAGTTTGCCAAGAACGGGAAGGAAAACGTCACCGTGCATCAGCTGCTGACCCACACCTCCGGTCTGCCGCAGTGGAAGGCGATGTTCCTCTACATCGAGAAGGACAAGGCCAAGGTGCTGGATTACATCTGCAACTGTGAGCTGATGTTCGCCCCCGGCGAGGAAAAGTACAGCGACCTGGGCTTTCAGATGCTGGGCTTCCTGGTGGAGCGGATCACCGGGCGCTCGATGGACGAATACGTCAAGAACGAGATCTACAAGCCTCTGGGGCTGAAGCGCACCACCTATCTGCCGCTGGCCAACGGCTTTACCACCGAGGATGTGGCAGCCACCTCCTTCGGCAACCCGTATGAGTATGCCATGGTGGACGAGATCGACTACCCGGGCTTTGGCTACGACTGTACCGCCGATCTGGACGCGTTCCGCACCTTCACCGGCTGGCGCAACTACACCCTGCAGGGCGAGTGCAACGACGGCAATGCATGGATGGCAAACGGCGGCGTGGCCGGTCACGCGGGCCTGTACTCCGACGCGGAAGATCTGGCCGTGCTGTGCCAGGCCATGCTGAACGGCGGCATCTACAAGGGCGTCCGCCTTTACAAGAAGGAAGTCATCGACGAGTTCACCAGCGAGCAGAACGGCAAGCCGTCCCGCGGGCTGGGCTTTGAGCGGGGCTCCTCGTTCATGGGCCGCGGCGACCGCCACTACGACGCCTTTGGCCACGCAGGCTTTACCGGCACCCATGTGGTCATGAACAAGACCAACAAGACCGCCGTCATTTTCCTGACCAACAAGCAGAACGTCGGCTTCAAGCCGGACTCCACCTCGTACTACAGCCCCTATAGCTGCTGCGGCGAGATCTGTGAGCTGGTCTGGAACATTTTTGGAACCGAAGCTCCGGCTGAGACGCTGGCCGACAAGATCGGCACCTGGCTGTAAGCAAAACAAAAAATCATTGGGAGATGTCAGAGATGGATTTTGAACCGAGATTAACGATCCTGCACCAGGCAGGGATGCTGTCCGAGGAGGATTGCCGGAAGGTACAGGATGTGATCCGCTTTTTTCAGGAGAAATACGGTCTGACATTGACCGAAGAAAACGCCTCCGCCATGATCACGCACCTGTGCGCTGCGCTGGGGCGCATCCACCGCGGAGAGCCGGTGGAGCCGCTGGACGAGGAGGTCTACGAAGAGACCAGCCAGGAGCCCACCTTCCCCAAGGCACTGGAAGCAACGCAGGCGCTGGTGCGGGAGATCCTGCCGGACCTGCCGGAGGACGAGCAGAAGTTCCTGACCATGCACATCGGGGTCGTGCTGGCACAATCGTGACAGCATTTGCATAAAACCCACATCAGAAAGGAGGGCTAGCTTATGAAAATCGTAGTAGGCGGCCAGATCGACAAGCAGAAGGTTTATGACACCATCAAGGGTGTTGTAGGCGACCGTGCCTCGGTGGAGATCAAGGATGACATTGCGGCGGCAATGGCGGTCAAGACCGGGCAGGCAGATTACTACTTCGGCGCCTGCAAGACGGGCGGCGGCGGTGCGCTGGCAATGGCCATTGCCCTGCTGGGCATGAACCAGTGCGCAACGGTGTCCATGCCGGGCAAAATGCTGAGCGAGGACGAGATCCTGGCACAGGTCAAGGCCGGCAAGAAGGCATACGGCTTTACGGATCAGCACATCGAAAAGGTCGTGCCGATCATTCTCAAGGGTCTGGGTTTCTGATCCGGATCGTCAAATAAGGAGGATTACATATGGAAACCATTCTGCGCTACGTTATCATCGCGGCAGTTGGTGCGTTGGCATCGATTCTGGCAAACCAGAGCATCGCCGTGTTCAACGACGGCCTGCGCCCGGTCCTGCCGGAGTATCTGGAAAAGCGCATGGACCGCAAGGCTCTGGCAGCCACCAGCTTTGCCATCGGCTTTGGTCTGGTCATCGGCTACGGCCTGCCCACGTCCATTGCCGCAAGCATCATCCTGATCCACTGCATCCTGCTCACCACCGACATCATCGGCACCTGGTGCCCGGACACCAAAAAGGGCATGATCGCTTCCGGCGTCATCGGCGCTGTGTATGGCGTGGCCCTGCTGTTCGGCCTGCAGGTGATCATCGACCTGTTCAACCTGCTGCCGGTCAACTTCCTGGGCAGCCTGGGCCAGGTCTCTGCCGGTATTACGCTGGCCTTCGCCATCTTCCCGGCTGTGACGGTTGCCCTGCAGTTCGGCGCTGCCAAGGGCATCATCACCGCCGTTGTGACCCTGCTGGTCCGTCAGATCGTTGAGACCTACGGCAAGATCGCACTGGACGCTGAGCACACGATCAGCCTGAACAAGGACGGTATGGCCCTGCTGGCCGGTATGATCATCATGCTGGTGTTCGCTGCCATGGATAAGGAAGGCAACGACCAGAACTCCAACGAAATGCTGACCCAGATCTTTGCCGACAAGGTCGCACGCATCCGCAAGTATATGCCGGTTCTGGCCCTCATGGGCGGCCTGATCGCAGCAGGCACCAGCATGAGCATCATGGCCGGTGACCCCATCAGCCTGGGCCTGCTGGCCGAGGGTGACCGCGTCAACGCAGGTCTGACCGCTCTGGCCCGTGCCATCGGCTTTATCCCGCTGGTTGCCACCACCGCCATCACCACCGGCGTCTACGCTCCGGCCGGCATGACCTTCGTCTTTGTGATCGGTCTGCTGATCCCCAACCCCTTTATCGCCCTGATCGCCGGTGCAGCCTGCATCTGCGTGGAGATCCTGCTGCTGAACGTCATCGCAAAGGGTCTGGACAAGTTCCCCGGCATCAAGCGCTGCGGCGACAACATCCGTACCGCTATGAGCTACGTCATCGACATCGCCCTGCTGATCGGCGGCATCCTGGCTGCTCAGGCGATCATGCCCACGACGGGTCTGTTCATCATCGTGGCATTCTGGTGCATCAACAAGTGCAGCAAGAAGCCTCTGGTCTCCATGGCGGTCGGTCCTCTGGGCGCGATCCTGGTCGGCCTGATCGCAAACGTGCTGTTCCTGCTGTCTCTGTACACCCCTGCCGCCTGATCCCCGGATAAAATGAGCGCCTCCCGGCCTGCGTCGGGAGGCGGCTCTGGTTAAGAAACAATACAGGAGGCGAATCCTTTTGAAACTGCCTGAGAAGATTCTGTATGCGCACGAGCATACGACGATCGACCTGTCCGGCCCGAAGAAGAACATCGACTGCAGGCTGGATGATTTTGACGCGACCGCGGCAGAATACCGGCGGCTGGCGGAACACGGTGTGGTCGGCATCATCGACCAGACCAACCGCGGGATGGGCCGGAACGTGGCCTATGTGCAGAAAATGGCTGCACAGGCGGGGGTGGAGATCACCCACGCGACGGGCTACTACAAGGAGCCTTTTCTCCCGCCGGAGTGCTATACGCTGACCGAACAGCAGCTGTGTGACATCATGGTGAAGGAACTGACCGAGGGCATTGAAGGCACCGGTGTCCGGGCGACCGTCATCGGCGAGATCGGCACCTCGAAGGACATCACCGAGACGGAGGCCAAGGTGTTCCGTGCGGCATCCCGCGCCCATGCAGAAACGGGGGCACCCATCTGCACCCACACAACGCTGGGCACGCGCGGCCTGGAGCAGCTGGAAATCTTCAAGAGCTTTGGCGTTGACCTGAGCCGGGTGGTGCTGAGCCACATCGACCTGTCGGCCGATCTGGATTACATGAAGCGCCTGCTGGATCAGGGGGTCAACATTGCGTTCGACACCATCGGCAAGTGCAACTACCAGCCCGATGTCTCCCGTGCAGACTGGCTCAGCCGCCTTTGTGCGGAAGGGTACGACACGCAGATCGTCATGAGCATGGACATCACCCGCCGCAGCAACTTTGCAGACCGGGGCGGTGTGGGCTACAGCTACCTGCTGGACACCTTTGCTCCGCTGGCAAGCGAGGCAGGCGTGCCGGACCGCGCATGGGAGAACCTGCTGTACCGCAATGCACTGCGCATCTACAAAGGACAGAAATAACAAGGATTCGAGGAATTGACAATGAAAACCTATCCCCTGCATTCTATCTCGTTGGAACAGGCAAAACAGCTCCAGTTCAAGGTCATTGACGCAGTGACCCGCAATTTTCAGGGAGAGGAAGTCCTCTCGCTGGGCGACCTCGGCGTGGTGAAAGGGCTGAACAAGCCCCGCTGCACGGTAAAGGTGGAAAAGGTCTTTGCCGACACCTTTGATGCCCCGGCGGCGCTGCTTGTGCGCGGCTCCGGCACGGGCGCGATCCGCTGGGCTCTGACCGCCTGCCTGAAACCGGGGGATGCCATTCTGGTGCACACCTCGCCCATCTATACGACGACGCAGGTGACCATCGACGCCATGGGGCTGAAACCCATCCGCGCGGACTTCAACGATCTGGAACAGCTCAAGGCCGTCTGTGCGCAGCACAAGGACGAGATCCGCGGCGCCCTGGTGCAGCTGACCCGGCAGAAGCCGGAGGACCGCTACGACTACAAGGCCGTGATCGCAGCCATCAAGGCTGCGCTGCCGGGCATCCCGGTGGTGACCGATGACAACTACGCCGCCCTGAAAGTGGACGCCATCGGCTGCCAGGCGGGGGCCGACCTGTCCACCTTCTCCTGCTTCAAGATCCTTGGTCCGGAGGGCGTCGGTGCAGTGATCGGCAGCAAGGAGCTGATCGACCGCATCTACAAGATGCAGTATTCCGGCGGCAGTCAGGTGCAGGGACACGAAGCCATGGAGGCCCTGCGCGGCCTGATCTATGCGCCGGTGGCGCTCGCCATCCAGAGCGAGGTCAACGAGGAGCTGGTCCGCCGCCTGAACGCCGGCGAGGTCCCCCATGTGCGGCAGGCGTTCCTGGCAAACGCGCAGAGCAAGGTGCTGCTGGTGGAGTTTGATCAGGAGATCGCTGAAAAAATTCTGGACGCTGCCCCGAAGTTCGGCGCAGCGCCGCATCCGGTGGGCAGCGAGAGCAAATACGAGTTTGCCCCCATGATCTACCGTGTCAGTGGAACGTTCCGTGCGCAGGACCCGACCATTGAACACCGGATGATCCGCATCAACCCCATGCGCAGCGGCCCGGACACCATCATCCGCATCCTGCGCAGCTGCATGGAGCAGGTCGAGGAAAACTGAACCGCTGAAAAAACGAGAGGAAAAGGAGAGATGCCCTGTGTTTTTAAAGACCGTAATGGAGCGCAACCAGCCGTTGGTGCGTCTGGGCATTGAATGGCAGCAGAATGGCGTGATCCTGCCGGACACCTATCTGCTGGATTACGACACGATCCTGGAAAATGCCCGCAGCATCAAACAGGCAGGCGACGCAAACGGCGTGCAGAACTTTTTCATGCTCAAGCAGATCGGACGCAACCCCCTGATCGCCCGTGCGCTGACCGACATGGGATATGTGGGCGCTGTGTGCGTGGACTTCCGCGAGGCGCTGACGATGGTGGAAAATCAGATCCCCCTCGGCAACGTAGGACATCTGGTCCAGATCCCCCGGGCGGCCCTGAAAAAGATCCTCCGCGCAAAGCCGGTGATCGTAACGGTGTACACGCTGGAAAAAGCCCGCGAGATCAGCGCAGTCTGCACCGAGCTGGGCCTGCACCAGAAGCTGATGCTCCGTGTTCTGGGAGAAGGCGACATGCTGTATTCCGGGCAGTACGGCGGCTTTGAATTGCAGGAACTGGACAGCGCAGTGCGTGCGATCGAGGCGATGCCGAATGTGGAGGTGGGCGGCGTGTGCAGCTTCCCTTGCTTTTTGTACGACGAAGCGGCACAGGACATCCTGCCCATGCCCAACCTCCGGACCGTGCAGACCGCAGCCGAAATGCTGCGCGCCCGCGGCTACCGGGACCTGATGCTCAATACGCCCAGTGCCACCTGCACCCACAGCATCCCGATGATCGCGGCGGCAGGCGGCACCCACGGGGAACCGGGACACGGCCTGACCGGAACGACACCGTATCATGCCGGCCACCCGGATGCCGAGGAGCGCCCCGGCTACCTGTATGTTTCGGAGGTCAGCCACAATCTGGGCGATAAGGCGTACTGCTACGGCGGCGGGCATTACCGCCGCGGCCATATGAAGAACGCCCTGGTGGGCACGACGCCGGAAAATGCAAAGGTCGTGCCGGTGCTGCCGCCGGACGACTCCAGCATCGACTATCATTTTGAACTGCAGCAGAACTGTCCGGTCTCGGCTGCGGCGGTCATGGCGTTCCGGACACAGTTCTTTGTGACCCGGAGCCGGGTGGCAGTGGTCAAAGGGCTGTCCTCCGGCAAGCCGGAGCTGGCGGGCCTGTACTCTGCGCTGGGAGAACCGGTCCGGGAATGACAGAAAGGATAATTCGCAATGGGAAAGTTTGTTGTAATCGTTCTGGATGGTTTTGGTGTGGGCGCAATGCCGGATGTGCCGCAGGTGCGCCCTGCGGACTGCGGTGCCAACACCTGCGTGCATATCTTTGAGCGCACGCCGGACCTGAAGCTGCCCAATCTGGCAAGCCTTGGTCTGGCGAACATCGTGGGGCGGGAGTTCCCCGGCCTGCCGTTTGCGACGGATGCAACGTTCGGCCGTGCCGAGCTGATGCACGATGGTGCGGACACCTTCTTCGGCCATCAGGAGATCATGGGCACCCGCCCGGCAAAGCCTTTCGGCGAGCCGATCTGCAATAAGATCGAGCTCATCAAAAAGACGCTGGAGGATGCGGATTACCATGTCCGGTATTACACCGGAACATCCGGCAAGCGCCTGCTGATCGTCAACGAGGCCTGCACCGTGGCCGACAATGTGGAATGCGATCCGGGTCAGGCCTTCAACGTCACGGCGGCCATCGACGACCTTGATTTTGAGGAAGAGCTCAAGATCGGTCATCTGGTGCGCAGCGTGTCGGTCGTGCCCCGTGTCATCACCTTCGGCGGGCGCGGCGTGCACCTGCAGAACCTGCTGGATGCCATTGAGGAACACGGCGATTACATCGGCGTGAATGCCCCGGCCAGCGGCGTTTACAACAACGACTACCATTGCATCCACATGGGCTACGGCGTTGACCCGGAGGTGCAGATCCCGACGATTTTGGGCAAGAGCGGCCTGCCGGTGTTCCTGCTGGGCAAGGTGGCCGACGTTGTCACGAACAATTACGGCACCAGCATCCCCATGGTGGACACGGCCAGCGTGCTGCAGCGCACCCTGGAGATCGTAAAGGAGCAGGAGACTGCGTTCATCTGCACCAACGTGCAGGAAACGGACCTGTGCGGCCACCGGGAGAATGTCGCGGCCTACGCAGACCGTCTGCGGGTGGCGGACGAATGGATCGGCAAGATCCGCGACGCCTTGGGCGAGGACGATATCCTCATCGTGCAGGCGGACCACGGCAACGACCCGACCATCGGACACCCGCACCACACCCGTGAGATGGTGCCGCTGATGATCCACAGCGCCCACTCCACCCCCAAGAATATCGGGATCCGCAAGACCCTCAGCGATGTCGGTGCGACCGCTGCGGACTATTTCCACAGCAAGGCACCGGAAAACGGCACCAGCTTTCTGCCGCTGCTGCTGAAGTAAAAACAAAGGAGCGGAGAACCGATGAAGATCATTCGCGCAAACGATTACGCAGACATGTCCCGCAAGGCGGCCAACATCCTTTCGGCGCAGATCATCCTGAAACCCGACTGCGTGCTGGGTCTGGCCACCGGCGGCACCCCGGTGGGTGCCTACCAGCAGCTGGTGGAGTGGTACAACAAGGGTGACCTCGACTTTTCGGGGGTGACGACCGTCAATCTGGATGAGTACCGCGGCCTGCCCAAGGACCACCCGGAAAGCTACTGGAGCTTCATGCACCGCAACCTGTTCGATCATGTGAACATCGACCCGGCGCACATCCACCTGCCTGATGGCACCAACCCCGATGCAGACGATGCCTGCGCCCAGTACAACCAGATCATCCACAGCGTGGGCGGCATCGACCTGCAGCTGCTGGGCCTTGGCCCGAACGGCCACATCGGCTTCAACGAGCCGGGCAAGGCGTTTGAGCTGGAGACCCACTGCGTCGATCTGA
>ENA-OPRV01001871-OPRV01001871.1-human-gut-metagenome-genome-assembly--contig:-NODE-1871-length-10084-cov-2.774554_pt1 | contig 10084 bp, 10 predicted proteins | sample MGYA00241896_ERZ501886 | MGnify/ENA primary metagenome ERZ501886 (study PRJEB25962, sample SAMEA2042452) | human gut metagenome | biome: human gut; feature: human-associated habitat; material: faeces... | reverse complement strand
CCTACCGCGCCAATTCCAGTCCAGACAGCGTAAGCCGTTCCGACTGGCAAGGTTCGCATCGCCCATGACAGCATGACGATACTGACAATCATTGCGGCGATAGTGATGACGCTGGGCGTCAGGCGGGTAAAACCGTGGGTATATTTCAGGCCAATTGCCCATACCACTTCGAGCAAACCGGCAATAACAAGAACGATCCAGGACATATCAGGCTCCTTAACTTAACGACAAGTTGGGGCCGTCCCCGATGAATGAAGCGCTTACGGGTCGTCCCGCAAGGCTGAGGTTGCGCCTTATATTTTGGTTAGCATGGAATTTTTTTTCAAACTTTTTCTGCTGAACACGTTAAGGCAAGAAATAGCCTCAGTAAGGCACGGAGTTCAGGCATTTATGACTCATCCGACTTCTCTATGATGATAGGCTTTCTGATGGCAGGAAGCCAAACCACTAGCCGACTGCGAAAATTATATGTTCAAAATTCTTTTGATTGACCGTTGTCACTTCACCCGCACGGGATTTGAAGCCTGGCTCAATCATTCAGACCTGTTTTCGGGTCATTTCGTCGTAACCGGGGTAAATAATCTTTTCCTCGCCAGAGAGCATATTCTGCAATGGAAACCTGCGCTGGTCATCGCTGATTTATCGGGCTTCCGGCAGGATTTACACCATTTTCAGCAGCTATCTTCCCTGCTTATTGCCAGCGAAACATTGCCTTTTATTATGCTGCAATCGGGGCAGGAGCAGGAGATGACAGATTATCTGGCGCAGTTCCCGATATGGTCTTCACTTTCCAAAAATACCGATCTGGAAAAACTGGCGGCGGTGATAAACGACGCGCTAACGACATGCGTAAGCGCGGAGCTTCCGGAAATGGCGGCACCGTTACTGACGCGTCAGGAAGAGAGAGTATTGACCCTGTGGATGGATGGTGCGAGCAACCAGAAAATTGCCAGCAATCTGCGCATTAACGGAAAAACGGTGTATACGTACAAACGCAATATCCGCATGAAGCTTCATATGGATACGCGTTACTCCCCGTTTTTATCGCTACAGGAAGTGGAGAATTGACGGTACGGTGAAGTTAGCTGCCGTACCGTCGCTTTCATTAGTTCTGAGCTTTAGTTGCTGCGCCAGAAATCGCGTTACCACCGTCGGAGATATCTTCCCCTACGCCACGGGTGGTGTTACATGCAGTCAGTACCGAAGAAAGCACCAGAACAGAAAAGATCGCTGCAATTGTTTTCTTAACCATAATATCTTCCTTTTATAGCCAAAGTTATTTTGTGTATAGCAACTTAAGAATAGACAAGATCTTGTCGTTTGACGGAAAAGGAAGAATTTTTAGGAAAATTAGACGGAATTAGCTGGCCGCATGGGAAATGATATGGCCGAGATCCTGAATATCTTCGCCCACGCCACGCGCGGTGTTGCAACCGGAGAGAATTGCGCTGGAGAACGCTAACAGAAGCAGAATTTTAACGGTACGTTTCATCTTCCCTGCCTGCAAAATCAGGCGCAGCGGGCGCTGCGCCTTTAATCATGACGTAAATTACTTCACGCGGGATACGTATTCGCCGGAGCGGGTATCCACTTTGATCACTTCACCGATCTGTACGAACAGTGGCACTTTAACCACCGCGCCGGTAGACAGGGTGGCAGGCTTGCCGCCAGTACCTGCGGTATCACCTTTCAGACCTGGATCGGTTTCAACGATTTCCAGCTCAACGAAGTTCGGAGGCGTAACCGCGATAGGCTGACCGTTCCACAGGGTCACGATGCCCTCAGCCTGATCCAGCAGCCACTTCGCGTTATCGCCAATCGCTTTCGCGTCAGCAGACAGCTGCTCGAACGTTTCGTTGTTCATGAAGTGCCAGAACTCACCGTCGTTGTACAGGTAAGTCAGGTTCATATCGACAACATCAGCGCCTTCAGCGGAGTCAGTAGATTTGAAGGTTTTCTCAACACGGGTACCGGTCAGCAGGCGGCGCAGCTTAACGCGTGCGAATGCCTGGCCTTTACCTGGTTTAACGAATTCGCTGGCTTCAACCGCGTACGGTTCGCCGTCCATCATGATTTTAAGACCAGCACGAAAATCGTTGCTATAGTACGTTGCCATAAGGCCCTCTAAATTTGTTAACTGGTAGCTAAGCCACAAAATGGCGCATATTGTAACCCTAAACACCCCGTCCAGAGAAGATTGGTTATCGCAACTTGCCGATGTAATCACCAGTCCTGATGAATTGCTGCGTCTTTTAGACCTCGATCAGCACCCAGAGTTGCTTGCAGGCCGCGAGGCAAAGCGCCTTTTCGCCCTGCGTGTTCCCCGCGCGTTTGTGGCGCGGATGGAAAAAGGCAATCCCGACGATCCTCTATTAAAACAAACGCTTACGTCGCAGGATGAGTTTATCACCGCGCCGGGTTACAGCACCGATCCGCTGGAAGAGCAGAACAGCGTGGTGCCCGGCTTACTGCACAAATATCTCAACCGCGCCCTGCTGCTGGTTAAAGGCGGCTGCGCGGTAAATTGTCGTTATTGCTTCCGTCGGCACTTCCCGTATGCCGAAAACCAGGGAAACAAACGTAACTGGCAGGTCGCGCTGAACTATATCGCCGACCATTCAGAGCTGGATGAGATTATTTTTTCCGGCGGCGACCCGCTGATGGCAAAAGATCATGAGCTGGACTGGCTGCTGACGCAGCTGGAAGCCATCCCGCACATCAAGCGTCTGCGCATTCACAGCCGTTTACCGATTGTCATTCCGGCACGTATTACCGACGGGCTGGTATCACGCCTTGAGCAGTCCCGTCTGCAGGTGCTGCTGGTGAACCATATCAACCACGCAAACGAAATTGACGATGAATTTCGCGCGGCGATGGCACGTCTGCGTAAGGCGGGCGTGACGCTGCTGAACCAGAGCGTGCTGCTGCGCGGCGTGAACGATAGCGCTCGCGTGCTGGCAGACCTTAGCAACGCCTTGTTTGATGCGGGCGTGATGCCCTATTACCTGCACGTTCTGGATCGCGTGCAGGGAGCGGCGCACTTTATGGTGACGGATGACGAGGCCCGACAGATTATGCGCGAGCTGTTAACGCTGGTCTCAGGGTATATGGTGCCGAAGCTGGCACGCGAGATTGGCGGAGAGCCGAGTAAAACGCCGCTGGATTTACAGCTGCGGCAGCAGTAGAAAGGCAGGTGGCGCTACGCTTAACTGCCCTACGGGTCCGGGCGCAGCGCCATCAGCAAATTAACTCAGTTCGGGCACTTGTAGACCTGGCCACTCATCTGGCTGGCCGTTGGCACGAAGCTGGAAAGCATCCCTTGCGTCGGGCTGCTCACGCCATAAATCACGTTTCCACCCATTGCAGCAGCCTGGTTACGCAGGGCATTCGCCGCGCCGCGCATAGAGCCGCCTTCCTCACCGTGCTGACCCGACATCCAGTTGCTTTGTTCACCGGTGGCCGTGCCTAACAGCTGGCATTCGCTGCCTGGCTTATCTTCCACAAAGCGAACGCCCTGGCCCGCTGCCGACAGTTCATTGCTGGAGCTACACCCCGCCAGCAGCAATGCCGCTCCTACGATCCCTGCACAGACTTTTACGCGCATGTTATTCCTCGTTTTCAATAAGCTGGACAGTAGTTGCATCATCTCGGTCAAGCGCAACTACCCCAAGGGTGATCCCTTCAGCATCAAGGCTTTTGTCAAGCAGCTGGGCACTTCCATCTGGGCACTGGCCGCTGTCATCATCGTGGTGTTCGGCGTTGTCGGCGGTGTGTTTACCGCTACCGAGTCCGCTGCTATCGCCGTTATCTACTCTCTGCTCGTTTCCGTGTTCGTCTATAAGGGTCTGGACTGGAAGGGCGTGTGGCACGCTCTGGACGAGTGCGTCAACACCCTGTCCATCGTGCTGATCCTGATCGCTACCTCTGCAGTGTTCGGCAACTGCCTGACCATGCTGCATGTGCCTGATCTGGCAGCAACCGCCATCACCGACCTCACCGATAACCCCTACATCATTGCACTGCTCATCGACCTGATCCTGCTGGTGCTGGGCATGATCATGGATATGGCTCCCATCATCCTGATCGCTACCCCCATCCTGCTGCCCATCGCCACCTCCATCGGCATCGATCCCATCCAGTTCGGTATCATCGTGGTTCTGAACTGCGGCATCGGTCTGCTGACTCCTCCCGTTGGCTCCGTTCTGTTCATCGGCTCTGCCGTTGCAAAGCGTCCCATGGAGAAGGTAGTCAAGGCAACCCTGCCGTTCTACCTGTGCATGTTCATTGCACTGCTGCTGCTGACCTACATCCCCGACATCAGCCTTGCTATCCCCAAGCTGCTGGGCGGCTACGTCAGCCCCATTGCAAACCCGCTGGGCCCTGTGTTCATCCACTAAGCGCAGCATAAGGGAAACCCCTTGCATCTTTAAGACCGGAGCCTGTCAGCCCTTTGGGCTGCGGGCCCCGGTCTTTTTTGCTTTTGCACCAAAATGCGGACAGCTTGCACGGCGGGGAACACTATGATACAATAAAGTGTATAGAAGCTTGGAAGGGGAGAGAACACTATGGAGCAAAAACGCCTGTGTCCGTTCTGCATGGGGGAACTGCCGCCTGCGGCGACCGTCTGTCCCCATTGCGGGAAGATCTTAGAGGGATGCAACCCGGCGGGCTGCCTGCCGGTGGGCACGGTGCTGGCCGGGCGCTACACCGTAGGGGAAATGCTGAGCATCGACGGCGAGGGCATCCTCTACCGCGGCGCAGAGAATCTGGGCCGTTTCCGGGTGACCATCAAGGAATATCTGCCCATTACCCTCACGGCAGAGCGCACGGCAGAAAGCACCCTGCGGCCCAAGACCGGCAGTGAGGTGCTGTTCAAGACCACCCGCATGGACTTTGCCGACCTGTACCGGGCGCTGGAGCGCATCACCCCGGCCACCGGGCTGGAAGCCGTGCTGGACGTGGTGGAGGCCAACAACACCGTGTATGCGGTGATGGAGAATCTGGGCGGCACCCCGCTGGATCAGTGGCTGGAAAACCACCCCGGCACCATCCGCCCGGACGATGCCTGCACCATGCTGCAGCCGGTGTTTGAGGGCGTGGCCGCCATGCACAAGATCGGGCTGGTGCACCGGGGCATCTGCCCGGAGAACCTCCGGGTGATGGCCGACGGCCGGTGCCGTCTGGCGGGTTACGCCACGGTGGGCCTGCGCACCGCCGGAAGCGGCCTGCGCGAGCAGCTGTACGAGGGGTATTCGGCCCCGGAGCAGTATTCCACCGCCGAGTTTGAGGGCCGCTACACCGACGAATACGGCCTTGCAGCGGCGTTCTACCGCATGGTGTGCGGGCAGGCCCCGGTGCCGGCCGCCCAGCGTATGGTGTCGGACTCCAACCCCCGCGCCCGCACCGTGAACAGCGCCGTGCCGGGCTATGTGTCGGACGTGCTGCAGATGGGTCTGCGGCTCAAGCCCATGGAGCGCATCCAGACCGTGCCGCAGCTGGTGCAGGCGCTCTCTTCCAAAGAGTACACCGAGGAGCTGGGCCGCACCATGAAGCCCGAGACCCCGGTGGGCCAACCGGAAGAAAAGGCCCATCTGCTCAGCATCAAGGGCCTGCTGGCGGGCATCCTGATCCTGCTGGCCATTCTGCTGGTGCTCATGGTGTGGACCATGGTGAGCCACAACCTGCCCTCGGCGTCATCGGGATCGGTGGAGCCGGAACCGGCCAGCAGCGAGGTGCTGGAACCCCAGAATCTGGTGCCCAGCTTCATCGGCATGGATTACGCCCAGGTGCAGAACAACCGGGAGTACACCGGCATGTACCTGTTCTACGTCACCGAGGAGTACAGCGACACCGTCCCGGCCGGGCAGATCATGACCCAGGAACCGGCGGCGGACACGGTGCTCAAGGCAGGGGAGACCATTCGTCTGGTGGTCAGCAAGGGCCCGCAGAAGGTGGAAATGCCCACCATCATCGGTTTCAGTCAGGACGCCGCCGTGCAGACGCTGCAGAGCCGCGGCCTGCTGGCCAGCTGCTTTATGGTGGTGAACGATGGCTCCTATGCCGCCGGATGCGTGGTGTCGGCCAGTGAACCGGCGGGCGCACAGGTGGACGTGGGCACGGTGATCACCGTGTATATCGCGGCGGACCCCAGCGTGGAGATCACCACCCCGCCCGAGGAACCGGCAGCCACCGAACCCACCACGACCCCGGCTGACCCGGAGCCCCCCGCAGACGGCGGGGACCCTGCCGCCGACCCGGAGCAGGGGACCAAGTGAGCACGGAAGGATCGTTTTAAATCTGCAAATCCGGCAGGGCTGCGGCCTTGCCGGGTTTGTTTTTTGCCGGAGGGGAGCGCCGTTGCTGCGGCAGGCAAAACGGCTTCTGCGGGCAGAACGGGCGGCGGCCCCAGTGCTCCCCATAGTTCCGGGGTGGGAAACTGCGGCGGGCCATTTGTCCGCTTTTTTGTGGTTGCAGTGCAACAAAAACGTTCCCGTCCGCAACAAATGTGCAATTCAAAAACTGCGAAAATCGTTCATTTTTTCGTGCAATTTTGCCATTTTGGGGCCGGTCTGTCCGTCAATCAGCCGAAATTTCCGTGCAGGCTTTTTTTCGTGCAATTTACCCCCTTGAAATTTTTGGAAAACGTATATAATATAGGTTTATAAGGACTGCCCAGCGGGCGTCTATTTTGTGCTGTAGTTTCTGAAAAGTTGCGCGAGGAACACAGTCTCTAGTGAAGTGAGGATGACGATTATGAGAAAAAAGTCTAAGAAGAAGCAGATCGTTGCGATGACGTTGGCCCTTTCGGTGCTCAGCAGCTCGGTTGGCATGTGCGGTGCCTCCGCAGCCGAAGCCCTGCCCGACACGGATGACTCCGGCCTGCGGGTGACCGTTGTCCCGCTGGCTGACAGCAATGCGGACACCGACACCCCTGCGGATGACACTAAGACCGAAAAACAGCCTGTCGCTTCCACCGGTGACAACACCGACCAGCCCACCGACGGCGAGGGCGACGGTGACAATACCTCTTCTGACGATAAACCCACCATTGAGCGCCCGGAGCAGTCCGAGACCGTCGAGACCCTGCCCGGCACCGCCGAGGACAACAAGGACCACATCAAGGGCGAGGACAAGGACGACACCGAAGATAAGGGCGATTCCGGCGAGGAGACCCCCGGCACCGGCGATACTGACACCGGCGACACGGAGGAAAAGGGCGAGGAAGGTTCCGGCTCTGAGGGGACCCCGGAGGAAAAGCCCGAAGAGAAGCCCGAGGAAAAGCCCGAGGAAGATCTGGACTATTCCGTTGCCTACGATGAGGACACCGGCCATTTCAAGGTCACCTTCAACATCAAGGAAGATGCCGAGGGTGACCAGACCGTTGAGCTGAGCAAGGTGCAGGAAGTCGTGGAGAAATACGGCGAGAAGCAGTTCGACGAGTGGCTTCAGACTGATACGGGTGCCAAGTGGATGGATGACGCCCGGTGGTACGCACAGTACGGCGAGTCCAGCAAAAAGACCGTTGATTTTAACGGTGCATCTTACACGCTCTATGTCTACTACGATGAGGAAACCGGTTCGGTTGCTCAGCGTGTTGCTTTCAACAACGAGCCCGGTTGCACGACCATGTTTGATATTTCCCTGTCCAACGGCTCCAAGCATACTTATGTGTACAAGGACAACAGCCTGACTGTTGCCACCCCTGACCAGACCGGCAAGGGAAATACCGGCATTGAGGGCTTTGATGGGCAGGAGCTGCCGAAGGAATATGCTGGCAATACGAACCTTGAGCTGAAGTACGATAAAAACGCTGCGTCCGGCTGCATGGAGGACTTGGTGGATGCTGCGCTGAAGGAGTACGGCGGCAACCATGATCAGAACCAGTTCCTTGATTCGGAAGGAAAGCTGACCACTCAGTCTACCAGAACGGATGTGCCTGCTGGTACCGAGGTGGAACTGTTCGGCGGTAAGTATTATGTAAAATCCGGCGATCATTACTACGGCGGCTTCTACAAGAGCGATGTCAGACCACCGAAGATGGAAAGACCGTTCTGAACAAAGACAAGAAGGGCACGTACACCATTGCCTATAAAAAGACCAAGAACGGCAAGAATGTTGAAAAGGATTATTACAATGGTCCCTTTACCCACTCCAGCGGTGCCCTGATGAACCAAGATATCCGGGATGCTCTGGAGCAGTATATGCCTGCCAAGGGTTATGAGACCTACGATGACTACATTCTGGACTACTACCGGAAACCCGATGGCTCCAAGTATGACAGCGTAAGTGAACTGCTGAAAAATGATCCCAAGGCTCTGAAGGAGCTGAGCCGTTCCGGTTCTTCTATGCCCAACGACCCCAATACCGGAAACAACACTGTTAAGATGGACCCCTCCACCCTCTATGATAACTTCTACCAGAACGTCCTGAGCTTCAAGGTGGGTGACCCGAAAAAGGTCGATACCGAGGCTGGCGGTAATGTTGACCACAACCACAGCCACGGCCAGTGGGCTGCCGACGGCACTCAGGAAACCATCGGCGATTACATGGCCGACAAACTGAACGAGACCCCCGGTGCATGGGACAAAGCCAACGCCTACTTCAACACCCTGCTGGCCAGCGGCCTGACCTCTGAGGAAGCCACCTGGGCAGCATTTGCCATGGCCACCAACATCGACTTCCAGAACGCAGGCAACGACTACCAGAACACCGCCTGGAACTGGTACGCCTCCATGGTGCTGCATCAGGCAGACGGCACCCTGGACCTGACCAAGACCGACAAGAAAACCGGCGAGATCATCGGTGACGACGCGGGCGAGGGCCAGACCAGCTTCTACCTGTGGAAGTACGAGACCGACAAGGAAACCGGTGAAAAGGACACCATGTACTGCACCTATGTGGAGCCTACCTACACCACCAACGAGGCAGGCGAACAGGTGCTGGAGAAGGACGGCTTCTACTGCTGGGTCAAGTACGACCCCTCCAAGGACAAGCTGACCTACACCGTCACCACCACCAACGGCAAGCTGAACATCGACTATGCTCTGCTGGAAAACGTGGTGTACTACCTGCAGGAGGCCATCGCCCCTGACGGCTACGACACCGACCCGGAGATCTACGTCATCTGCGATGAGGAGTCCTACAAGGAGCTGGAGGGCACCGAGGTGACCAACCCCGCCACCGGCGCCACCAGCAAGGTGACCGAGTCCAGCTGGCTGGGCTCCATCCTCGGCGGCAAGACCCTGCCCATCAACTTCATGAACACGGCCACCGTGGTACCTGACCCCGATCCGGAACCCACGCCGGATCCGGACCCCGTGCCGCCCGTTGATCCGGATATCCCCGTGGACCCCGAAAACCCGAATACGCCCCCTGTGCAGGACAAGACCCCGAGCGGTGAGACCCCTGTGGACCCGGAGAACCCCCAGAACCCCGCCGTGCAGGACACCACCCCGGACGCCGCCGCCCTGCCCCAGACCGGCACCACCAGCTGGATGGCCGGTGTGCTGGCAAGCCTGGGCTCCCTGCTGCTGGCCTGCGGATGGTTCTTCACCCGCAAACAGGTTTCCCCCAAGCACTGAGCACCCCTGAACCGCAGGAATCTCCGCACTGACGCATAAGAACCGCCGCATCCTGTGCCTTGCAAAAGGCCGCCGGGTGCGGCGGTTTTGGTTGTGTGCCGCGCACAGCTGCGGGGGTTCGCGGCGTTTCGCACAAGAAGCGGTGCAAAGCGGCTGTTATATTTGGCGCAGCTGTCACTTGAACATTTTTCAGCGCAGGGTATAATAAAGCTATCGGAACAAAGGCGTTCCGCAGGGGCATCGTCTGCCCTTGCGGGGCGCTTTTTTTCGTTTTCCGGGGTGCGGAGGGTGCCGCGCCCGGCAGAGCACAATCTGGAGTGTCAAAAGGATGGGAAAGACTATGCAAAACTTTACAGAGCAAACGCACACCCTTGGCCTGTACGATCCACAGTTTGAGCACGATGCCTGCGGCATCGGCGCTGTGGTGGACATCAAGGGCCGCAAGAGCCATCAGACGGTCAGCGATGCCCTGAGCATCGGGGAGCGTCTGGCGCACCGCGCCG
>ENA-OPRV01001865-OPRV01001865.1-human-gut-metagenome-genome-assembly--contig:-NODE-1865-length-10099-cov-2.641577_pt1 | contig 10099 bp, 6 predicted proteins | sample MGYA00241896_ERZ501886 | MGnify/ENA primary metagenome ERZ501886 (study PRJEB25962, sample SAMEA2042452) | human gut metagenome | biome: human gut; feature: human-associated habitat; material: faeces... | reverse complement strand
ACTTCACCCCGCCACAAGATTTTATCCTCCCTTTACGCCGTGCAATCAGCGAAGGAAAAATCTCTTTGCATACCCTCGACCAACGTGTAGGTGAAATCTTACGTGTCAAATTTATGTTGGGGCTTTTTGATAATCCGTACCCCGGTGATGATCGTCATCCAGAAACAGTAGTACACAATGCCGCTCATCAGGAGGTATCTATGAAAGCGGCTTTAGAGTCTATTGTTCTTCTGAAAAACGAGAATCAGATGCTTCCGTTGTCCAAGAGCCTCAACAAAATAGCAGTTATCGGTCCGAATGCAGAAGAAGTGAAGGAGCTGACGTGCAGATACGGCCCTGCCCATGCTCCTATCAAGACTGTATATCAGGGAATCAAAGAATATCTGCCTAATGCAGAAGTCAGCTATGCAAAGGGATGTAACATCATTGACAAGTATTTCCCAGAAAGTGAATTATACAATGTTCCTTTGGATACACAGGAACAAGCTATGATTAATGAAGCAGTAGAACTGGCAAAAGTTTCGGACATCGCTATTCTTGTATTAGGCGGAAATGAGAAGACGGTTCGGGAGGAATTTTCCCGTACCAGCCTCGATCTCTGCGGGCGTCAGCAGCAATTGCTGGAAGCTGTATATGCAACAGGAAAGCCAGTAGTTTTGGTAATGGTAGACGGAAGGGCAGCAACAATCAACTGGGCCAACAAATACGTTCCCGCTATTGTGCATGCCTGGTTCCCCGGTGAATTTATGGGGAATGCTATTGCTAAAGTCCTTTTCGGAGATTACAATCCGGGCGGTCGTCTGGCTGTAACTTTCCCGAAGTCAGTAGGACAGGTTCCATTTGCATTTCCATTCAAACCCGGCTCCGATTCAAAGGGGAGAGTCCGTGTAGACGGAGTTCTTTATCCTTTCGGATATGGGTTAAGTTACACTACTTTTGAATATTCAGCCTTGAAGATCTCCAAACCGGTTATAGGTCCACAAGAAAACATGACCCTTTCGTGTATCGTAAAGAATACCGGGAAAAGAGCTGGAGATGAAGTAGTTCAGCTTTATATTCGGGATGATTTCAGCAGTGTGACTACCTACGACAAGATGTTACGTGGCTTCGAGCGTATTCATTTGCAACCGGGAGAAGAACAGACAATCAGCTTTACCCTTACTCCTCAAGGCTTGGGGTTATGGGACAAGAACAATCAGTTTACGGTAGAACCGGGTAGTTTTTCAATAATGATAGGAGCTTCATCACAAGATATACGGTTGAAAGGAAGTTTTGAAGTGCAATAAACCCCAATCAATAATATAAATCCATAAGAACCGGTAATAATTTTGTTTTCCTCACTAAAAAGTGAAACAGAAATTATTACCGGTTCTTCAGATATCTATTTTCATCTATCAGTTCAACAGATTGATTCTATTAAAGTTTACTGACTTCACTATCTATATAGTCTGCTCTATTCCTTAACCACGTCTTCAACTCTTTCACTTTTGTATCGAATGAACGAGTATTTTCCCATAATTCACTATTCCTTTCCACAGAGGGTTTAAGCATTACAGCATAATCATCTACATATTGTAACAATGCATCTAGCTTATTATTCTTGAAATCTTGCCAAGTTCTCTTATATATCGCTTTCACACGGCTATCTTGTAGAAAGCGTTGGAAAAATGCCGTACCGACTCCATTCATGCTACTTGAAAATAACGGTGTGTTGTAACGTCCAAAATGATTACTCGTACCTTCATAATCATACGCCCAATCAAAATCCCAGATAGGTCCCATTACATACTTGCCATTTCCTTCTTTATGGAGAAAAACACTTTTAGGATGATTTATCTCCATGTTGTGTACCAAGTTAAAGGTTATCAGAAATTTGGCAACCGATTCAATATCAATCATGTCTACATAGCTATTTCCTTCTAACGGTTCTTTTGCAAATTGTGTCGTGAATGCATTAAAGTCCTTCTTCCAATATTCAAATTGCTCTGTGGTCAAATCAGGGTCTTTCACCATTACAGGGAGGTTAAATGCAGTCGATTTAAACTTAGGCTCATCATCCCAATAAGAATCAAGTTCCCACATGACACTGTTGTTTTCATCCAAATCTACACGGTTTTCTTTAACCTCTATCTGTTCGGTCAACAAGTAAGAACCTTTATAAATTCCGTTTAAAACCACATCTACAGGAATTGCATGATTGGTAAAAGGAAGTTCCAGCAGCCGACCTATCTTGAATGCAACCGAATTAAGCATTAACGTAGGATCAAGATGATTTGCCAACAACACATAATTCTTGGCTTTCCCCAAACCACAGATCTCTGCTTTCTTATTAAGTTTCAGTCGATAAGGCTTTTTAGGATATCCCCACGTTGAATTGCCACGTCCCTTCACCTCGGTTTTCCCTGTATAATCCTCATAGCCCCCTCTACCGTTAACAGCCAAAGTACCCTCCAGATAATAATCCTTACTTGGTATTTCCGCTATAGACGGATCTGTCGTCGTAATAGTCAATTCAGGAATAGCAGATAATAAGAATTCAGCCTTTACTGTATATTGAAAAGTCTCCCCATTTCTCATTATAAACTGATAAACTACGGGAGATGAAAAATCATTCTTTGTCATTCCACTTTTCTGTTCTACCTCGTCCACCAGTACTTTTACAGCATTCGTGGTAAATGTAGGGATAAGCTCGGATTGTGAGAATGTAACAAGGGGTATTATACTTTCTTCTCCAATAGAAGAGGAAACATCAGCAGTCAAGAATACATTATTCTTTTTCAAAAAGCGGAAAGCAGAAAGCACTCCGGTATCTTTCAATGCAATTTCCACTGTATATTGCTGTTTACTGCCATCTTCTGCTTCCACAGTAAAAACCAATGGCTGCGAATAATCATTTGAGGTAACTCCGGATTCCTGCTCAACTCCATTTATCGTGATAGATTTTCCATTATATTCGAATACGGCAATTAATGATTTCAAATCATCATACTTATCCAATGGCAATGTAATCACACTCCCCTGAATAGAGGCTTCCACATCATTTGCGACCTTACCTTGATTATCACTTTTCAAAATAGAAAAGTTCAGCAATTCCTTCGTTGAAGAGATTGGGGGTTCTTCGTCTTTACAGGCGGAGAATAGTAAGAGAATAGTTACTAAAATTCCTAAAGTATTGTTTAACATAGTATTAAATAAAAATGGTTACTTGGCAAATATACGATTTTGCCAAATAACCACCCGATTATTCTCTCTCTTTTTTCTAAAATTCAGTGTATCATAAAGGATATTCCTCAAAAGCATACAAAATAGTAGACAAATAACGTTCGCCTGTATCGGGCAGCAACGCCACAATCATCTTCCCTTCATTTTCCGGGCGTTTTGCCAGTTCTGTCGCCGCATAAACAGCAGCACCCGAAGATATGCCGACCAGCAATCCTTCCAGCTTCGCCAGTTCACGGCTTGTACGAATGGCATCATCATTCTGCACCCGAATAATTTCATCTACGACGGAAGCCTTGTAAGTCTTCGGAATGAAACCCGCACCGATTCCCTGAATCTTATGAGGCCCAGGCTTTCCTCCGGAAAGAACCGGCGAATCAGACGGTTCTACCGCTACCACCCTCACACTGGGGTCGCGCATCTTCAATGCTTCACCTACTCCGCTAACTGTCCCGCCAGTACCCACGCCGGCCACAAAGATATCGACTTTCCCCTCGGTATCTCTCCATATTTCCAGGCCGGTAGTACGTAAATGCATGGCGGGGTTAGCAGGATTCTCAAATTGTTGTAAGATCACCGAACCGGGAATACTATCACGCAACTCCTGCGCCTTGGCAATAGAAGCAGCCATCCCGCCCAAGCCATCTGTCAGCACAATCTGCGCCCCCAGTGCTTTCAACAGGTTTCGCCGTTCCAGACTCATCGTTTCGGGCATAGTCAATATGAGATGATAACCTTTTATAGTAGACACCATTGCCAGCCCGACACCGGTATTTCCACTTGTGGGTTCGATAATCGTCGCACCGGGTTTCAGAACTCCGCGAGCTTCGGCGTCTTCAATCATCGAAAGAGCCACCCGGTCCTTCACACTTCCTGCTGGATTGAATGCTTCCAGCTTGGCGATAATATTTTGTTCCATACCATATTTCCCGCAATAACCGGAAAGTTCCATTAGAGGAGTATTACCTACCAGATCGGTTAGTTTCTTTACTATCTTTGCCATTTTATTACATTTTATGTCACTTGTACGACAAAGATAGAGAAAAAAAGGTATGTTTTATATCACATCATGAGAAAGATAAGGAAAAGTATAGTAACTTTGTATCCGTTCAATCTTTTTAAGTTTACAGATATGAAAAAGAGAATCATACAATTTCTCACGACTTATTTTTTGTTTGTCCTCTTATTTGCACTTCAGAAACCTATCTTCATGGTTTATTACCGTGAATTATATATCAACGCGTCTCTCGGAGACTATTTCCGGGTCATGTGGCACGGACTTCCCTTGGATTTATCACTGGCGGGATATCTGACCGCTATTCCGGGCCTGCTGCTCATCGCCTCCGCCTGGACCGATTCATCCGTGCTCCGCCGTATCCGCCAAGTCTACTTCGGACTGATTGCTTTCATCATGGCTTGCATCTTTATCGTCGACCTGGGATTGTACGGCTTTTGGGGATTCCGCCTGGACGCCACTCCGATTTTCTATTTCTTCTCCTCTCCCAAGGACGCCATGGCAAGTGTCAGCTTTTGGTTCGTACTGCTGGGGATAGTAGCCATGCTGATTTACGCCGGTATTTTATACTGCATTTTCTACTACGTACTGATCCGCGAGAAGAACCCCATGAAGATACCTTATCGCCGGCAAAATGTCTCCCTCGCATTATTATTACTGACGGTAGCGCTTTTCATCCCTATCCGCGGCGGTTTCACCGTATCGACCATGAACTTAAGCAAAGTATATTTCAGCTCCGACCAACTGATGAACCATGCCGCCATTAATCCGGCATTCAGTTTCATGTACTCTGCCACGCATCAGAATAACTTCGAGAAGCAGTATCGTTTCATGGACCCTAACACAGCCGACAAGCTATTTGCGGAAATGGTGGACAAACCCGCCACACCGGCCGACAGTATCCCGCAACTCCTGAATACCCAACGCCCGAATATCGTCTTTATCATTCTTGAAAGTTTCTCCACACACCTGATGGAAACTTTCGGTGGGCAGCCGAATGTAGCTGTCAATATGGATAAATTTGCCAAAGAAGGTATCTTATTCAGTAACTTCTATGCCAACAGCTTCCGTACCGACCGTGGTCTGGCGTCTATCATCAGCGGATATCCCGGACAGCCGAGCACCAGCATTATGAAATATCCCGAAAAGACGGACAAACTTCCTTCGATCCCGCGCAGCTTGAAAAACGCCGGATACAACCTTGAATATTATTACGGCGGAGATGCGGACTTTACGAATATGCGCTCTTACCTGGTATCTTCCGGTATCGGAAAGATTATTTGCGACAAGGATTTCCCTTTGTCCGAACGTACCGGCAAGTGGGGGGCACAAGACCACGTATTATTCCAGCGTCTGCTGAAAGACATGAAAGAGGAAAAGCAACAGGAACCGTTCCTGAAACTTGTCCAGACTTCAAGCAGCCACGAACCTTTTGAAGTTCCGTTTCACCGGCTGGATGACAAGGTTCTCAATGCATTCGCTTATGCCGACAGTTGCGTAGGCGACTTCATCAAACAATACCAGGAACTCCCACAGTGGAAAAATACAGTATTTGTACTCGTTCCCGATCATCAAGGAGCCTATCCATATCCGATCGAGAATCCACTGGACGGACAAACAATCCCTCTTATTTTAATTGGAGGCGCGATAAAGGAACCGCGTGTGATAGATACTTATGCCTCGCAGATTGACATTGCCGCCACCCTGCTTTCACAACTGGGACTGCCACACGATGAATTTACTTTCAGCAAGGATATCCTGAATCCGTCATCTCCTCATTTCGGATATTTCACCCGCCCGAACTACTTCGGTATGGTGACTCCCGAAAATCAATTGGTATATAATTTGGATGCCAACACCGTACAACTTGACGAAGGAACGGAGAAAGGAGCGAATTTGGAAAAGGGAAAAGCTTTCTTGCAAAAGCTCTATGACGACCTGGCCAAACGTTAGAATAACAGAAATACAGATTATTTATTAAGCGGTATAGAACAATATCTTCTTCTTTATTGTATATTTGCAACGTTCAAAAATATAACAATAAAGACTGATGATAAATACCGAAATTATCAATTTCCTTTCGGAAGTGGACACCAATGTCTTCCTGTTCTTCAACGGCATACATTCCCCCTTTTGGGACTATTTTATGAGTGCTTTCACGGGGAAAATTATATGGGTACCGATGTACGCTACCATATTATACATATTGCTAATCAATTTCCATTGGAAGGTAGTCCTGTGCTATGTGGCTGCGATCGCGCTTACCATAACCTTTGCCGACCAGATGTGCAGCAGTATCATCCGTCCGGTCGTGGCACGTCTGCGTCCTGCCAATCCGGAAAATCCGATTGTAGACCTGGTGCATATCGTAAACGGCTATCGCGGAGGAAGTTACGGTTTTCCTTCCTGTCATGCCGCCAACTCTTTCGGCCTTGCCATGTATGTAGTATTCTTGTTCCGTAAACGCTGGTTAAGTGTTTTCATCATAACCTGGGCAGTTCTCAATTGTTACACGCGCATATACTTGGGCGTACATTACCCCGGAGACTTAATTGTAGGAGGCATCATCGGAGGGTTCGGTGGCTGGCTGTTCTGTACGATTGCCCATAAAATAGCTTCTTACCTGCAAGAGCCTTCCCGTGTAAGAAGAAATACTATCAGACAAACATCAGTCATTATGTATGTAGGCTTCCTGACAGTACTCGGCATCATTATTTACTCTACAATCAAAAGCTGGTAGAAACAAAAAACAATCCGAAATATATAAAGAAAAGCCTGACAACCGGGAAAAGTTGTCAGGCTTTCTTATATGAAGGGGTTACCCGATAAAGGGATATTACCGCCTGATACAATTATTCTTTTTATCAAGCTTTTCTAATGTAATCTACAATCCATTGTCCCACTTCTTTGGTTCCGTATTTGGCACCACCGGCAACTTGGATTTCAGGTGTACGTACATTCTCGTCCAGAGAAGCGTCTACTGCTTTACGAATCAACGCTCCTTCTTCTTTAAGGTCGAAATACTCGAACAACATAGCTACGGAAAGAATCTGTGCCAACGGATTAGCAATATTCAGCCCTTTAGCCTGCGGCCATGAACCGTGAATCGGTTCGAACACCGGAGTACTTTCCCCTGTAGAGGCCGACGGAAGTAATCCCATAGAACCACTGATTACAGAACCTTCATCGGTCAGAATATCACCGAATGTATTTTCCGTTACCATTACGTCAAAGAAAGCCGGCTCCTGAATCATCTTCATCGCAGCATTATCCACAAACATATAATCAGTCGTCACTTCCGGATACTGAGGGGCCATTTCCTGTGCAATCTGACGCCACAGGCGGGAAGAAGCAAGGACATTCGCCTTATCTACCACGGTCAAGTGTTTTCTGCGCTTCATTGCATATTCGAAAGCTACTTTCAGGATACGTTCGATTTCCGGACGGGTATAATAGTTAGTGTCATAGGCCTTGTCGTTATCCTGATATTTCTCGCCGAAGTACATACCTCCGGTCAGTTCGCGGATACAGATGAAATCTGCATTTTCTACCAGTTCCGCACGCAACGGTGATTTGTGAATCAAGCATTTGAATGTCTGTACGGGACGGATGTTAGCGAAAAGTCCCAACTTCTTACGCATTGCCAGTAATCCCTGTTCCGGACGGACTTTGGCAGTAGGATCATTGTCAAACTTCGGGTCGCCGACAGCAGAGAACAAGACTGCATCCGCGTTCTTACAAGCCTGATATGTTTCTTCCGGAAACGGATCTCCTACCTCGTCAATGGCATTCGCGCCACAGATTGCATATTCGTAACTTACTTTGTGACCAAACTTCTCGCAAACGGCACTCATTACATCTACACCTTGTACCGAAATCTCCGGTCCGATACCGTCGCCTGCTAATACAGCAATTTTAAAATCCATAATCGTTAATTCTTCTATTTATATATACTTATAAAACATTCTTCGGACAAGCTGATTCTCACCTACTCTTTCTCATATTCATCTTCAATGATATTCAGCATTTTCACGGTTGCCTTAATGGCAGCCTCGGTCTGGTCCGCATCCAGTCCGCGCGTACGGAAAGCACAGTCCTCATAACTCCACATGATTACTGTCTGTACAAAAGCGTCCGTGCGTCCGCCCGGAGGAATTGTTACCGTATAATTGGTCAGCATCGGGAATTTACGTCCCAGTGTCACCTTATATATCTTACGCAAAGCACGCACAAATGCATCATACTGACCGTCACCGCTCGAACTTTCCTCGTACTCCTTGCCATTGATTTCTATTTTCAGCGTCGCCATTGGTTTCAAGCCATGAGCCAGATTGACAAAGTAACTTTTCAGTCTGACCTTCTCACCTATCGCACCATGCTTCAACACATCGGAAACGATATACGGCAAATCTTCCTGGGTCACCAATTCTTTCTTATCCCCCAATTCGATGATACGCTCCGTCACCTTACGCATAGAATCCTCGTCCAGTTCCAGACCGAGGTCCTCCAGATTCTTACGGATGTTCGCCTTGCCACTGGTCTTTCCTAACGCATACTCCCGCTTTCTTCCGAACCGTTCGGGCAACAGGTCATTGCAATACAGGTTATTCTTATTATCACCGTCAGCATGAACTCCGGCAACCTGCGTAAAGACATTCTCCCCCACAATCGGCTTATTGGCAGGAATGACAATACCCGAATATGATTCTACCACCCGGCTGACATCATTCAGGCGGCTCTCATCAATATTGGTCACTGCATTGAAGTGGTCTTTCAGAATAGCCTGCACACTTGAAAGAGGAGCATTACCCGCGCGTTCGCCTAGTCCGTTGATCGTTGTGTGCAATCCTTTGGCACCGCTCAACACGGCAGCCAGCACATTGCTCACCGCCAGATCATAGTCATTGTGGGCATGGAAATCGAAGTGCATATTCGGATAATGCTTCTTCATCTTCCGCATATATTCAATTACCTGCAACGGATTCAGGATACCCAAAGTGTCAGGCAGCATATAACGTTTGATACTGGTATGCTTCAATCCCTCCATGAGTTGAAATACATATTCGGGAGAGTCCTTCATTCCGTTGCTCCAATCCTCCAGATAGACATTGACAGCAATATCCTGTTCATCGGCATAGCGCACCACATTGATGATATCCTCAATATGTTCTTCGGGACTTTTCTTCAATTGCTGCGTACAGTGTTTCAGCGAACCTTTGCAAAGCAGGTTGATGACGCGGCAACCGGTATGCTGTATCCAGTCCACCGAAGTATGGCCGTCTACAAATCCCAGCACTTCCACTTTATGAAGCAGATTGCGGCGGGCTGCCCAGTCGCAGATCATCTTCACGGCTTCAAACTCACCGTCCGACACACGCGCCGAAGCAACCTCTACCCGGTCTACTTTTAAATCCTCCAACAGCAAACGGGCAATCATTAGTTTTTCATGAGGCACAAAAGATACTCCGCTGGTCTGTTCACCGTCACGGAGCGTTGTGTCCATGATCTCTATTTTGACGCCTTGTTTTCCCATTCTTCGATTTTATTTTTATTGCTTAGCAAGAAATCTATATCATCCAGTCCGTTCATCAGACAAAGTTTCTTATAAGCGTTGATTTCAAAATGTTCACTCTTGCCTGTAGCCTTGTTAGTAATGGTCTGTTCGGGAAGATTCACCTCCACTTCCATTTTCGGGTCAGCATAGATAGAGTCGAACAATTCCTGAAGAAATCCTTCTGTAACGACTACCGGAAGCACGAAGTTATTCAACTCGTTATTCTTGTGAATATCTGCAAAGAAACTGGAGACTACCACCCGGAAACCATAACCCGCAATAGCCCAGGCAGCATGCTCGAGGCTCGAACC
>ENA-OPRV01001862-OPRV01001862.1-human-gut-metagenome-genome-assembly--contig:-NODE-1862-length-10107-cov-3.355352_pt1 | contig 10107 bp, 9 predicted proteins | sample MGYA00241896_ERZ501886 | MGnify/ENA primary metagenome ERZ501886 (study PRJEB25962, sample SAMEA2042452) | human gut metagenome | biome: human gut; feature: human-associated habitat; material: faeces... | reverse complement strand
TTATCGGTTCGCTGATGATCCTGACCCCCGGCATCGCCTTCACCATGGGCATCCGCGACTTTGTACACGGAGATTACCTCTCCGGCACCATCCGCATGATCGATGCGCTGCTCATTGCAGCCAGCATTGCCATTGGCACCGGCCTTGTGCTGAGCCTTTATACATTCTTTACGGGGGTGGTCGTGGCATGATGTTGACCAGTACACAAATTGGGGAGCTGGCCGCGCAGTTCTTTATTGCCGGCGCAGGCACCCTGAGTTTTGCCGTTCTGTTCGGCTGTCCGCGCAAAAGCCTGTTCTTCTGCGGGCTGGTGGGTGCCGTGGGCTGGTTTGTCTACGAGCTGGCCGTGATGCTGGGGGCAGACAGTGCCGCAGCCTCCCTGCTGGCGGTCATTCCGCTCACCCTGCTCACCCGCGTGTTTGCCATTGTGCTTAAAATGCCGGTAACGGTGTTCCTGCTGTCCGGCATCTTCCCGCTGGTGCCCGGTGCGGGCATCTACTACACCGCCTACTATTTTATACAGGGCAACAATGCGCTGGCCCTTTCCAACGGCATCAGCACCTTTAAGGTAGCCGTTGCGCTGGCCATCGGCATCACGCTGGTGCTCAGCGTGCCCATTCCGAAAAAGCGGCGAAACTGACTATAAGTGTAAAAAGGCGGCAGTTCAATATGACTGCCGCCTTTTTTGTGAACTTAGTTTTTGAGCTGTAAAAGCCAGCTCAAATTATTTGTGCATCTTGATCGTTGCAGTAACAGCAACTTCGCCCTTGCCACCGCCCAGATCATTGATGCCGAACGGGCCATTATTGATAGCAACAACATCAAACAGATAACCGTTGCTCTCAACGGTTGCACCCGGCAGCTCAGCCTTGGTCAGAAACTTCTTGCTCATGGGAACATCAACGGTAGCATCAGTAATAAACCCGTTAGAGCCCGAAAAACGATAAGTAACAGTAACGTTTCTCATTTCTTCCGGTGCAACAGGCTTAACAGCCATCACAACGCGGTTGTTCTCGCTGATCTGGTTCTTGCCGTTGTCGATGATCTCGTAGCCGGGCAGAGATTCCTTCAGATCGGTCTTGTAAACAAACTCAGCATCCGATGCAACGGCAATCGTCATGGTGGTGCTCAGCATAGCGTTGTTGACGGTGTCGTAGAATGCAACCGTAACATTCTTGCTGGTAGCGATCTTCTTCAGGGTGACAAGCACGCACTCCTTGCCATCGATCTCCTTAATCTTCAGCTCACCGGTGCTCTCCACAGTATAGCCCTGCGGGATCTGCTCAGCCTTAATCTGGGAGACCAGAACAGTCTTGGCGTCCTTTTTAACAACAACAGAACCATCATTGCCAGCAGTTGCGCCGTTGCACATAAAGATGACCTTAACTTCCTTGGTCACTTCGGGAATAACAGGAGTATCAGGAGTATCAGGAATATCATCCTTGGAGCAGCCAGCCAGCACACCGGTAGCCGCAACAGCCAGAGCAGCAGCGCCTGCGCCCTTCAGGAACTGACGACGAGAGATATTAGACATAATAATCAACCTCACGATCTTTTATTTTCAACTCCTACTACAAAATAGGAGCTTGTTCTTCTATAATATACCCCCCCCCGGTATAATTTTGTCAATACTTATTTCGTTTTTTTGCAAGAAAGTTTTTAACGATCACCATCTGTTTATCATTCTTGTTGCAAGATATTGCCGCATCTGTTATATTTTATTATAATGTGATTTATAAAAGGAGTGATCTCTATGAACGCAATGGAACTTCTGACCACCCGCCGCACCTACCGCCGGTTCGAGCAAAAAGCTGTGCCGCAGGATGTGGTAAATGATATCGTACAGGCCGTGCGGCTGTCCTCCTGTGGGGCAAACCGGCAGGCGGTGCGTCTGGTGCTGGTGCAAAGCCCGGAGATGGTTGCCAAAATGCAGCCGCTGGTGCACTGGGCTGCTTACCTGCCGCCGGAGCAGGGCCAGCCCAAACCGGATGAGACCCCGGTACTGTTTGTGGCTGTCTGCCAGGATGAAAGCCTGCCCGGTTGCAATGATACCGATACCGGACTTGCCCTTGCCAACATGACGGACGCCGCCTGGGCGCACGGTGTGGGTAGCTGCATCATGGGGGCGATCGACCGCCCCGCCATCAAGGAGCTGCTGGGCCTGGGCGAAAATCTGCGCCTGCACAGCGTGGTGGCGTTCGGCTACCCCACCCATAAAAGCCACCTGGTTGCCATGCAGAACGGCAATGTAAAGTATTACCTGGACGATGCCCGCGATTACTGCGTGCCCAAACGCCCGATGGAAGAAATTTTGCTCAAGACCCTTTGATTTTAATATAAAATAAACCGCCCGTGCGCTCCCCATAAACGGAACGCACGGGCGTTGGTTTTGCTCTTATTTTGCTTATCGCTTAATAGGCCATGATGTCCTTTACACTGCCGGACATGGAGAACAGCTTGGCGGACAGGTGGTCCAGGTAGATAATACCCAGCTTCAGGCCGGTTTCCTCGTTGTACATATCGGCCAGCTGCGGCATAATCTTGAATGCGGCGGCCTGTGCTTCGGGGGTATTGTCAAAGTTGGCAGTACCCTGCACGCGCAAAAACTCGCCCTTTTCGTTGCAGGCGCAGATTTCCAGGTTGGTGTTGTCCAACAGCTGCTTGTATGCGGCTTTGTGCTTGCCGATGCCCAGGCACAGGTGATCCTTGTACCACATGGCAAAGCCCAGCGGGCGCACGCGCGGCAGATAGCCATCCACCGTGGCAAGATAAAAGGTCGGGTTGTCCTTCAAAAACTGCATAATTTCTTCGCTTGGGGTCATGGTTGCTCCTCCAATCATCCGCGTGTTATCAGGTTCGGCTGCGGGGCAGCCGGGTAATTATTACAGGGTTTTCAGTGCGGCCACAATGCGGGCGGCTGCTTCCTTGGTCTTGGCGGCATCGCCAAATGCGGTCAGGCGGAAATACCCCTTGCCGCACTCGCCAAAGCCCTCGCCGGGGGTGCCAACAACATTGGCAGTCTCCAGCAGCCAGTCAAAAAACTCCCAGCTGCCCATGTTGTTGGGGCAGCGCAGCCAGATGTACGGGCTGTTTTTGCCGCCGCAGTACCACACACCGGCTTCGTCCAGTGCTGCTGCAATCACGGCAGCATTCTGGCGGTAGTAGTCCAGGTTGTGCTGGATCTCTTTCATGCCTTCCTCGGTGAACACGGCTTCGGCGCCGCGCTGCACCACATAGGCAACGCCGTTGAACTTGGTGGTCTGGCGGCGCAGCCACATCTTGTTCAGGCTCTGGCCGTCAGAGACAATGGCCTGCGGCACAACGGTGTAGCCGCAGCGGGTGCCGGTAAAGCCTGCAATCTTGGAGAAGCTGCAAACCTCAACGGCGCAATCCTTAGCACCCTCAACCTCATAGATGCTGCGGGCCAGACCCGGTTCGCTGACAAAGCATTCATAGGCGGCGTCAAACAGGATCAGGGCGTTGTTGGCCTTGGCCCAGCGCACCCACTCTTTCAGCTGGTCCACGGTGTAGGTGGCGCCGGTGGGGTTGTTGGGGCTGCACAGATACACAATGTCGGCATGAACATTGTCATCCGGCATCGGCAAAAAGTTATTCTCGGCGCTGGCGGACATGTACAGGATCTTGCGCCCGGCCATCACGTTGTCATCCACATAAACGGGGTAAACGGGGTCCGGAACCAGCACGGTATTGTCCACATCAAACAGATCCAGCAGGTTGCCCAGGTCGCTCTTGGCGCCGTCGGATACAAAGATTTCGGCCATGTCCAGCTCCACGCCGTGGCCGGCATAGTATTTCTGGATAGCGGAACGCAGGAATTCATAGCCCTGCTCGCTGGGGATATAGCCGTGGAAAGTCTCTTTCTTGCCCTGCTCCTCAACGGCTTTCAGCATGGCGTCGGTCACGCTTTTGGCCAGCGGCAGCGTTACATCGCCAATACCCAGGCGGATGATATCCTTATCCGGGTTGGCTTTCTGGTAAGCAGCAACCTTGTGCGCAATGGTGCTGAAAAGATAGCTTTCGTTCAGCTCGGAATAATGCTTGTTCAGTTTCATCTTTCGCTCCCTCTGCATTTCAACATGGTGGTTAGGAATATTTAATACTATGGAATGTATGTCTGTATGGTACCATAAAACGCCGCCACATTCAAGAAAAACCGCGAAAATCTACCCCTTATGATAAACAGTATTTTTGCCGGATTTTTTTAATTTATATGGCTTCATATGGTTCAGTGTGTTACCGTCAACCTCGCCATACCTCCAATTTCTAATTTGAGAAAACTCCTAACGCCTACTTCCTAACTCCTAACTAACTTTACACTTCCACGCAACCCACAAACGCCGTCTCCGCCGGGCCGGTCATCAAAATGTTGTCATCCGCTGTGATGGTGATGGAAAGGATGCCGCCCAGCAGGTGTACATCCACCGGAACATTGCGGGGGCACACGCCGCGCAGCACCAAAGCGGCCACCGTGGCGCAGGAGCCGGTGCCGCAGGCGAACGTCTCGCCGCTGCCGCGCTCCCAAACCCGCATCACTACGCTGGTGGGGCTTTCGATATAAACAAACTCGGTGTTGACCCCTTCGGGGAACGCTGGGTGGTGCTCAAACTCCGGGCCGATTGCGGCCAGGGCGTGACCGGTGGGCAAGGTGTCGCAATCCGGCCATTCAATGATGCAGTGTGGGTTGCCGGTGCTGATGCAGGCGGCATCCCAGGTTTTGCCCGCTGCCGTCAGCGGGGCATGGACCAGCGGCCCGGCCCCCAACCCAACGGCGGGCAGGGTGTCCGCCATCGCAGAAAAATGTCCCATTTCGGCCTGCCACAGCCCTTCGCCTTTGCGGTGCAGCGTTTTACGGCCCGCCATCAGGGTGTCGATCTCGATCACATCCTTCGGCACGCCGTGCGTGTACAAAAACTGCGCCACACAGCGCACCCCGTTGCCGCACATTTTGCCCTCGGAGCCATCCGCGTTGAACATCCGCATGGTGGCGTCGCCGTCAGCCGTCAGCGGCGGGCAGATGCAGATAATGCCGTCCGCCCCAATGGAAAAATGCCGGCGGGAAAGTTTTTGGCTCCAGACGGCAATCTCCGCAGGCAGGCCGGTTTCGCGGCAGTCAAGATAGATATAGTCGTTGCCGCAGCCGTGCATTTTGGTAAAGTGCAGTTGCATAAAGTGCCTCCTTGTTGTGCGGTGTGGAAAGAATCAAATAAAAGAATAAAGAATAATGGTTGTGTGATGCCCATGGCGTCACATTTTAATCAGGCCAACCACTCCGGCAAAAGCATTCTAGCCAGAGCAGCCCGCCTGTTTTATTCGCGCCGCGGGCGGCGCACCAACATGATTCTTTATTCATTATTATTCATTGGCAACACCGCAAGACATCCAGTATTATCTGCGCTTTTGGCTTAGCATCTGCCGCACCTCGCTCGCCGTATCGGCACTTAGAATTGTGCGGTATTGCCCATTACTTCTAATCCTATATTATAGCATCCCGCTGCACCGGCGTACAGGGATGTGAAAGCTCCTGGATAAAAAAGTTGCCGGGAAACTTGACAAGGCTGTGCAGATACGATATAAAAGTACTATGACATTCTGTATATGTGTGCCCTGCGTGCTGATACCGGCATGGCAGAAATACGATATTGATACGGGTAAGGAGTAAAAGCTATGGAATCCGAAGTTTTTGAGCGCATCCGCGATTATCTGGCTGACCAGCTTGACATCGAGGCTGAAAAAATCACCCCCGAAAGCGATATTATCAATGATTTTGGCGCAGACAGCCTGGATGTGATCGATATGATCACTACCCTGTCTGACGAATTCGGGGTCGAGATCCCGGACGAGGAGATCGAAAATTTCCACACCGTGGGCGATGTGGTTGCCTATGTGGAAGAGCATATGCAGTAATGCGGCATGGCAGCATGCAGTTTTGTAAGAAAGTGTGAGGGGAACCAATGGCAAACGATAAGAAAAAAATGGTCGAAGCAATCACCGCGCAGGAAGTTGATTTCGCGCAGTGGTATACGGATATCTGCACCAAGGCAGAGCTGGTTGAATATTCCAGCGTCAAGGGCTTTGTTGTGCTGCGCCCCTATGGCTATGCAATCTGGGAGAACATCCAGAAAATTCTGGATGGCCGCTTTAAGGCAACCGGCCACGAAAACGTGGCCATGCCTGTGCTGATCCCCGAAAGCCTGCTGAAAAAGGAGGGCGAACTGGTAAACGGCTTTGCCCCCGAAGTTGCTTGGGTCACTGCAGGTGGTTCTGACCCGCTGGAAGAGCGCCTTGCTGTGCGCCCCACCAGCGAAACGATGTTCTGCGACCATTTCAGCCATGTGCTGCATTCTTACCGTGACCTGCCTATGTTGTACAATCAGTGGTGCAGCGTGGTTCGCTGGGAAAAATCCACCCGCCCGTTCCTGCGCACCCGTGAGTTCTGGTGGCAGGAAGGCCACACCATCCACGAGACTGCCGAGGAGGCCAAGGCTGAGACCGAGCAGCAGCTGAACTGCTATGCCGACTTTGCCGAGCATGATCTGTGCATCCCCGTGCTGAAAGGCCGCAAGACCGATAAGGAAAAGTTTGCCGGTGCCGAGGCTACCTACACCATCGAAGCCATGATGAAGGACGGCAAAGCCCTGCAGAGCGGCACCAGCCACTATTTTGGCGATAAGTTCAGCCGCGCCTATGACGTTACCTTTACCGGCCGCGACAACACCCTGCAGTACCCCTTCCAGACCAGCTGGGGCGCTTCTACTCGTTTGATCGGCGCTATCATCATGACCCACGGCGATGACGACGGTCTGATCCTGCCCCCGGCCATTGCCCCGGTGCAGGTGGTCATCGTTCCCGTTGCCGCCCACAAACCCGGCGTACTGGACAAATGCCGCGAACTGGCTGCCGAAATCGGTAAGTATGCCCGCGTGAAGCTGGACGATTCCGACAAGCAGCCCGGCTGGAAGTTTGCCCAGTGGGAAATGAAGGGCGTGCCTGTTCGCCTGGAAGTCGGCCCCCGCGATATCGAGAACGGCCAGTGCGTGCTGGTCCGCCGCGATACCCGCGAAAAGCAGTTTGTGAAGTTTGAAGATCTGGCCACCGCAATTCCCGCCGCAATGGAAGCTCTGGCCAAGGATCTGTATGACCGCGCTTTGCAGAACCGCGAAAACCGCACCTGGAGCGCCACCACCATGGACGAAGTGAAAAAGATCGTGTCCGAAAAGACCGGCTTTGTCAAAACCATGTGGTGCGGTGACCTGGCCTGTGAGGAAGCCATGAAGACCGAAGCAGGGCTTTCCAGCCGCTGCATGCCGTTCGAGCAGGAACACCTGTCCGACGTATGCCCGGTCTGCGGCAAGCCCGCCAAGAGCATGGTCGTCTGGGGCATCGCATACTAAGCCAATCCCGGCAGTGCTGTTTTATGCGGCACTGCCGGTTTTTGTATGGGGAAACGGGTGCTTTTTGGGAAACTCAGGGGATATATAGAGCACCGCTGTTGTGCCACGATCGGTGTGTGGCTATTTTTGATTTTTGTTGCCCATTACAAAATAGTCCGTAGGGAACGGTCTATCTCCGGCCTAAGAGCCGGGATTAAAATCCCGGTTGGCCTCCGAAACGCGCCTGCGGGCGCAGTGACCGTTCCGGGACTTTGTGAGAGATGTCTTTGTGATTTTGGTATCAATCCGAATTTCTAATTAACGCCTCCCCCCTAACTTCTAACAAAAAAACTATGCTTCTTCTCCCTACATTGCTGCTCTATGCTCTGGGCTTGCTGCTGACTGGTATCGGCAGCAGGCTGGCTTCGCGCTGCGCAACGTGGTGCGGGGCGCTGTGCGGGCTGCCTATGTGGATGGTGGGCGGCACGCTGGTGGCGGTGTGTACGGCGCTGCCGCAGCTGGTGCTGGCGTTTCTGGCGGCAGGTATGTCTGTTACTGCGCTGGCCGTTGGTACGGCTCTGGCGGGCGCTGTCACCCAGCTGGGGCTGGTACTGGCGCTTTGCCTGCTGCGCTGTAATGTCACAGTGGACCGCGGCGAGCTGCTGCGCAAATGCGCCCTGCTGCTGGTGGCCTGCGGCGTGGTGGCCCTGTTTGTGCGGGACGGCACCCTGAGCTATACCGGTACCGGCCTGCTGATGGGCCTGTTTGTTCTGTTTGTCATGCAGAGCATCGCCTACCAGTACCGCTTTGCGTTCCGGGAGGGGCTGGAGCTTATCACTTTCCAGAAGGAAAAAGGCGAAAAGACCCCGCCGGAAGACCCATCCGGGCGGACCGTCCTGTTCCCGGCTATGAGCATCCGCACCAGCCTGCGCAACCTGGCCGGGGTGGTGGGCGGCATGGCAGTGCTCTGCATGGGAGCGTGGGCCCTGCTGAACAGCGCCGTGGCGCTGGCCAACCTGACTGGCACCATTCAGGCCCAGTGGGCGGCAACCCTGATTTCCTTTGGCCTCTGTCTGCCCCTGCTGGTGGAAGTGTTCGACCATCCCCTTGGCTCTGCCTGGAAGCGATTTGCGGAAAAATGCCGCATCTACCCGCCGCAGGCGCTGCCCATGCAGGTGCTGAACAGCGCCATTTTGAGCATCACGCTGGTGCTGCCTGTTTCCAGCCTGATGTACCGCCGCCGCTTGCCGGTGGGTGAACAGTTCCGCCAGTATGATATCCCGTTCTGCGTTTTGATGGCATTGATCCTGCTGCTGCCGCCGCTGGTCAAAAAGCGGCTTTACCGCTGGCAGGGCAGGGTATGCCTGATACTTTATGTTATGTACCTTGCCGCCGTGCTTATCATGCCGCGGGCAGGCGCATAACTCAAAACAAAACCGCCCGGCGGGAACATTGCAGTTCCACGCCGGGCGATATTTTTGTAATGTGTTTATTGGTTGTTGTCTGTATGATACAGAACATCCATCAGGTAGGTCTGGTTGGCAGCCAGGTCCGGTACCAGTACCTGCATGCCGCGGATTACCGCGCCGGTATAGGTGCCCTCTGCCGGGATGCGGTAAGAGTGCTCACTGTCAAAATTCATCTGCAAAGCTTCCATCGCATACCCCAGAATTTCGCCGGAGGTCATGTCAGTGGTCAGCAGTGGCAGAACCTGGTTAATAAAGTTGACGATGGAAACAGCATCCATCTGTTTCACTTTATTGATGATCGCCATCAGCACAGCACGCTGGCGGTCGGTGCGGGCATAATCGTTGCCCAGGGAGCGGTTGCGTGCATGGATCAGGGCCTGCTCGCCGGTCAGGTGGTTTACCCCTTCATGCAGGTTCCAGTCCGTGCGGAGCTGCTGTGGGTAGGTTACATCTCGCTTTCTGCCGCAGATATAATCTGCCTCGTCCTGGGTCAGTTCTAGGTCAATGCCGCCAATGCTGTCGATCAAGGTCTGGAACTCGCCAAAGTCAACTTCCACATTCCCAGCAATCTCTACACCAAAATTGGTGTTCAGCGTGCTGTCCAGCAGATCCATGCCGCCAAAGGCATAGGCTGCGTTGATGCGGTTGTCGCTGTAGCCAGGAATCTGTACATACAGGTCCCGCATAAAGGAGGTCATGCTGATCTGTTTGGTCTTTTTGTTCAGCGTGACCATGATCATGCTGTCGGACCGCTGGCGGTCCTGGCCTTCGCGGCGGTCCTGGCCAATCAGCAGCAGGTTCACAATGTCTTTGTCCTGCATCACGCTGGTGTCGGCCCCGTTCCAGATTACATCCTCCGGGCTCAAGGTATCATCGGCGTTTTCGTCCGATTCAAAGGTCTCTTCCTGTTGGGAGACTGCCTCGGTGGCCGATGCACGCCGGATGCGCCCCAGCATGCCTTGCAAAGCGGCATAGCCAACGAATACCAACAAGAGGAGTGCAATGCCAAGAATCAGCAGTACCCGCCCCCACAGCGGAATAGCCGCCCAGCGCGTGGCAGGCTTTGCGGCCGCTGCGGGCTGTTCCGGCGTTTCAGTCGGGGCCGGAGCAGAAACCTCAGGTGTGCCTTTTATTTTGCTTTCTTCTTCACGTGTAATTTTCATCTGTTTTATACTTTCCCTAAAAGTGTTTTCCCCAATTACAGTGCTTCGATCATATTTGCCACAATGGCGGTGGCAGTTTTGATG
>ENA-OPRV01001842-OPRV01001842.1-human-gut-metagenome-genome-assembly--contig:-NODE-1842-length-10199-cov-2.281546_pt1 | contig 10199 bp, 7 predicted proteins | sample MGYA00241896_ERZ501886 | MGnify/ENA primary metagenome ERZ501886 (study PRJEB25962, sample SAMEA2042452) | human gut metagenome | biome: human gut; feature: human-associated habitat; material: faeces... | reverse complement strand
GGTTTAACGACAGATCAAAATGATCGATCGCCTTGATCAGCCCGATACATCCGATCTGAAACAATTCCTCCCTGTCATGCCCTCTTTTTTCAAATCTGCGGACAATTGCGTGCACTAATCCAAGGTTGTCCGAAACGACTTTGTCCCTGGCTTTTTTATCCCCATCCTGTGCCTGTCTGATCAGTTCCGCCTGTCGCACCATAGGCTAGCCTTCCTGATTTCCTAGTCTTCTTACCATATGTACCCTTTTCCCGGCTCGGATACTCCCTCAAGCCTGTCCATAAACGCTTCCATAAAAGAGAATCCCATCCCGGAACGCTCTAACTCCGGTTTTGTCGTATAAAAAGGTTCCATCGCTTTTGACACATCCGCAATGCCTGCTCCTGTATCCGAAACGGTGATGGAAACCTCATCCCCACAAATCTGACACAGGAGTTCCACTTTCTGTTCCGGTTCATGGTAACCATGAATGATCGCATTCGTCACCGCTTCGGACACGGCCGTCTTGATATCCGCAATCTCGTCTAACGTTGGGTTTAATTCTGCTATAAATGCCGCCACCGCCACCCTGGCGAAACTTTCATTCACCGACCTGGCATCAAATATCAGTTTCATCTCGTTCTGACTGCTCATTTTTACTTCCTCCACTATCTCCTATTCTTTTACCTGAATGATTTTTTTCAACCCGGATACGGTAAATATCTTGTCCACGCGCTCGTTCAGATGGCACGCACTCACATCCCCACCGGAATAGCCTAAGTTTTTGCACCGCCCGATGATCACCCCAATCCCGGAGCTGTCCATAAACTCTGTCTCTGTAAAATCAAACACAAGATGTCTGACATGGTAGGTGTCGATCAGAAGATCTGTCTCCGTGCGGATGCGGTTTGCCTGATGATGGTCTAACTCACGCGGCACATAGACAACTAAACATCCTTTTTCCATAATATACTGGCTTTTCATGCTCTTGTTCCTCTCTTTCCATTCTGCTTATGATTTTCAACAATAGAATGCTCGCTCCGCAGACATTTTATTGTCATGAATAAAAAAAGAAGGAGTCTCCCCGGAATTTCCGGTTCGATCTCCTTCGTACTTTTTAATATCAGTTTGTCTTTTTATTATCGGGCGGTGTCTGTCTCACTCTGATCCAGATAGTTCTGTGAGTTTGCAGCGCGCTCTGTATTTGGATACAATTCTACCACTTTCTGATAATAGATTTTGGCATTTTCCATATCCTCGTTCTTGCGGTATGCCTGTGCAAGATAGTACAGTGCATTTCCATTCTCATAGTTTTCATCCATCTCGACGACTTTGGAAAGTGCACTCACGGCATCGTCATACTTTTTGCCGGAATATGCATCATAACCTTCCTTATATAATGCAGCCATGTATTCGGCATTCACCTGTGCATTGATGGTATCATAAATACTCTTTGCATCTGCACTCAGGTCATCCACATTGACACTGCTCAATGCATCTCCTGCCTTCTCAATGTCTCCTGTGGTGTATGTCTCATATGCAGTCAGAAGTTTGTCATAGCTTTCCAGTTTGTTGGCAGATTCTTCCTCGCTGTTCTTCGCATCCGTAATCTGACTGGTAAGGTCATCCACCTGACTCTGCAGGCTTGTGATCGTCTGATTCTTGGAAGAAATCGTATTATTTGCATCCAGCACTTCTGCTTTCGTATTGTTCATCACGGTTCTTCTCACGCCAGGAACCACAAGGAAACAGGTGATTGCAATTCCGATTGCGATTCCGATCACCATGTTAATGATCGTACCGACTGCAGAATTGTCCTTCAGATATTTTGGCTGGATGATTGTCTCATTGCCACTCTGATAGGAAATGAGTTCATCATTCTTCTGCTTCTTGCTCGGATTCTGCTCTCTTAAGGCTGCATTGGCTTCTTTCAGATAGCGCAGTGTCACAGTATTATTGGCATCAATTTTTCCGGCATTCCGCAGTGATTTCTTCGCAAGATCATAGCGTCCTTCCTGAATATATAAAAGCGCCAGAAGCTGATGTCCACTCACCAGCTTTGGATTCAGCGACAATACTTTTTTCAACTGAATGATTGCAAGATCACGGCTGTTCTGCTTGCAGTAAAGCAATGCCTGATTGTATTTCTTGATCGTCTGATTGACAGAATCCAGTCTTGCCTGATTCTTCTGCACTTCATCTAAGTACCTGCTCGCAAGATTATCCTTCGGCTGATAATTCTTACTGATCACCCACTCCGTGAGGGCAGTCACCACTTCTCCCATCTCGTAGTAGATCAATCCAAGCAAATTTCTTGCATCAATATTTAATTTATTAAAACGCAGACTGATTTTCAGGCTCTCAATTGCCCCTGACAAATCCCTGACACCGGCTTTCTCCAATGCATCATTGTAATAGGCATTGGATGCCATCAAAATCTTTTTGTATACTTTTACATTCGTTCCGCAGTTCTGGCAGTTATCTCCCTTGCCAAGTTCTGCACCGCAATTATAACATCTCATGAAAAACCTCTCTATCTGTCATGCCACTGTGCATGTGATCTACCTGTTATCTGTTCTGCTGCTTTAATTCCTGCAGCATTTCCTGCATAACATCCGTCATGTCTGTCAGCTCATGATTATAGATTGCCTGCTCTGCCTCTTCCACTTCCAGACTTGGTTTAAAGTTTTTCAATTCTTCTTCAAAATTTATCATCTTAATTTCCGTACCTTTCCTGTACTGACTGATCATTTCTCTCCTGATCCGCCTGTACATGCTTAACTGCAGACTGGCTGATCATTTCTTTCTCACTGATTGATTATAATATAGGAAGAATTCACTTTCAATGTCAAATTATGAAATTTCCATTAAAATAAAGTAGTTTTTCGTCAATAATATAAAATATAAAAATAGCATTTCAGGAAATTTACGGTTGTAACCCGTTTCTCCTGAAATGCTATCTTATCTTTTTTACCTTCTGCCTGTTATTGTCCGTTAATCCTCAGCTGTTCTCGTACAGATCTTTCCGTTCAGATGATAGAACTCCACGCATTTTGCATTGTTCTTCACATTTAAAACCTGATCCCTGATCGCTATGGATACCCCAGGGAATACATCTCTTGTCACACAGACCGTTGCATTCGCCCCATCTGAAATCATGCGCTCAAGCCGCTTCACTTCGCCCTCATCTCCTGCAAGTGTAGCCGTATTCTGGATTCTGGTACGCAAGAGTGCCACTCTTCTCGGATCTTCCTTATAGCTTACTCCGCGCTCCTTCTGCATCTCTTCGAACTTGGCAAGTCCCTGTTCGATCTTATCAAGTTCCATTTTGGTAATATCCATCTTCTTCTTCAGCAGATTCAGTCTTGAAATACAGTCCGCACTTACTCCAACGGTCACAGCTGTCCGCATCTCTGCGTCATTTCCAATCGTGGTTGCCTTGATTCCCTTGACTGCGCTGACATCTCCACCGATGATCTTCGCTGTTCTGCCCTGGATCAGAATAGATCCTCTGCACGCAACTGTGCAGTTGAGCAATACGTCTGCCTCCATATCTCCCTCTACCTGGATGACTGTATACTCAATAAACTTTGCATACAGATTTCCTTTGGTTCTGACATGTGCCTTGTTCCCTCCGACCATTCCACTTCTTAAAATGATATCCTTACCGGCTTCCAGATTACAGGCTTCCACGTTTCCATCAATCGTGATACTTCCGGTTGCCTTGATCGTAACTCCGGATTCCACACTGCCGTGGATCACAATATCTCCTGTAAAATCTATGCTTCCGGTAGTAAGATTCGCATCTCCGCTCACCTCATAGATTGGCTGGATCCTGATCTTATCATTCTCAATATCAATCTTCCCATCCATCAGCGAAAAATAGGTAAGGTAATCCTCACTTCGTCCAAAACCGGTTCCGCGAAGTGTTCCCTGTTCTCTGGCAACCCTTGCGGCAATCGGTTTTCCGGAAACTCCGATTCCATCTGTTCCCTTTACAGCCGGATGATATATCGCAATGACCTGATCCTTCTGAACCGACTGTACACTGTACATGGACCAGTAATCTACGGATCCGTCCGGCAGTATCTTTGGCTTTTTCTCAAGGTTCATATTCACCTTATACTCATAGAATCCATCCTGTCCCTCTACTGCCGGTATGCCTCTTGCCACCAGTACGTCCTGTTCATAGATTTCTTCATCGAGGATCTTCTGAAGCTGTGCTTCATCAATTCCATAAGTAATCTGGTTCACCCGTAATACCTCGTGCAGATACTCGATCGTATAGTGTTCTCCTTCTTCCAGTGCAGGGAGTCTGATCCATGCCTCTAAGTCTTTATTCACAATCTTCACTTTTGGTGTAGAAATACTTGGTAATGCCATTCTTCCAACTCCCTTCTTCCTACAAAAAATCGTATATATACTATATAATACTCGTTTCCAGTCTTTTTTTCAAGCAAGTTTTCTGCTTTTTCGCACATTTTCGCTCTGTAATTTGTGCATGTTGAACAAACCAATGACACACCCTGCCATAAAAATAACCGTCCACGCCACCGGCTAGGGAGACTGGACGGTTATTGTTCTATTTCATCTGTGCAAGACGCTCTTTGACCTGAGCCATCATCTGCTCATAGCCTGCAAGCTTGTCTTTCTCTTCCTGCACTTTTGCTTCCGGAGCTTTGCTTAAGAACTTCTCATTGGAAAGCATTCCCTTAGAACGCGCGAGTTCTTTCTCCAGACGTGCCTGTTCTTTTAACAGACGTTCTTTTTCTTTTTCAAAGTCTACTAAATCTTCCAGTGGAAGGTAAAGTGTTGCTCCAGGAATTACAACGGAAACAGCATCCTCCTCGATTCCTGTCTTATCTGCCTGTACTGCGATCTCACTTGCACCTGCAAGGTTTACATAAACTTCTTTGTTTGATTCAAAGGTGTCTCTGATTTTTGCATCATCAGACACAATGAAAATCTTTGCTTTTCTTGATGGTGGAACATCCATCTCAGTACGGAGGTTACGAACACCTTTTACAAGGTCTTTGCAGTGCTCAACCATTTCTTCTTCAGCCGGGAAGTTCCATTCTGCTTTGTATTCCGGCCATTTTGCGAGCATAATGGTGTCTTCTTCCGGGTGAAGCGTACAGAAGATTTCCTCTGTGATAAACGGCATAAATGGATGTAACAGCTTTAATGCCTCTGTCAGTACCGTCTTTAAGGTCCAGAATGCTGCATTTGCAGATGCCGGATCATTCTCTTTATTATAGGTACGGACTTTTGTGATCTCGATGTACCAGTCACAGAATTCATCCCAGATAAAGTCATAAACTTTCTGTACGGCGATACCCATCTCGAATTTATCCATGTTCTCTGTCACATCTTTTGCAAGTGTGTTCACTCTGGATAAAATCCATTTGTCGGCTGCCTTTAATTCATCGAGAGCAGGGGTTTTGATCTCTGCGCCCTCTAAGTTCATCATGATGAAACGGGAAGCATTCCATACTTTATTGGCAAAGTTTCTGGAAGACTCTACTCTCTCCCAGTAGAAACGCATATCGTTACCAGGTGCATTGCCTGTGATCAGTGTCAGACGAAGTGCGTCAGCACCGTATTTGTCAATAACCTCTAACGGATCGATACCATTTCCAAGAGACTTACTCATCTTACGTCCCTGGGAGTCACGTACCAGACCGTGGAATAATACGGTATGGAACGGTGCCTTGCCCATCTGCTCGTAACCGGAGAAGATCATACGGATTACCCAGAAGAAGATAATATCATATCCGGTTACTAAAACATCATTTGGATAGAAGTAATCTAAGTCTTCTGTTTTTTCCGGCCAGCCAAGTGTTGAGAATGGCCATAAAGCAGAGGAGAACCATGTATCTAATGTATCCGGATCCTGAGTCATATGAGTACATCCACATTTCGGGCACTTGTGAGGTGCTTCTTTGGAAACAACCATCTCACCGCACTCATCACAGTAGTATGCCGGGATTCTGTGTCCCCACCATAACTGTCTGGAAATACACCAATCACGGATATTGTCTGTCCAGTTGAAGTATGTCTTCTCCATACGTTTTGGAAGTAACTGGATATCACCATTTTTTACGCCTTCAACTGCCGGTTTGATCATCTCGTCCATTTTCACGAACCACTGCTGTTTGATCATTGGTTCAACGGTTGTGCCGCAGCGGTCATGTGTACCTACGTTGTGGGAATGTGGAACAACTTTTACTAAAAGTCCTGCTTCCTCTAAATCTTTTACTAATGCTTTTCTGCACTCGTAGCGGTCCATTCCCTCATATTTTCCTGCTAACTTGTTCATGGTTGCATCGTCATTGATGACAACGATTTCTTCCAGGTTGTGGCGTTTTCCAACCTCAAAGTCGTTCGGGTCATGGGCTGGTGTGATCTTCACACATCCGGTTCCAAACTCTTTGTCTACATATGGATCAGCGATCACCGGAATCTCACGGTCTGTCATCGGAAGTTTTAACATTTTTCCAACGATGTCTTGGTATCTCTCATCATCCGGATTCACAGCAACTGCAGTATCTCCGAATAAAGTCTCCGGTCTTGTTGTTGCGATCTCAACGAATCTTCCTTCTTCACCAACTACCGGGTAATTGATATGCCAGAAGAATCCGTCCTGCTCCTCATGCTCTACCTCCGCATCGGAAATGGATGTCTTACAAACCGGGCACCAGTTTACGATACGGGAGCCTTTGTAAATGTATCCTTTTTCGTATAATTTGATGAAAACTTCCTGTACGGCATTGGAGCATCCCTTATCCATGGTAAAACGCTCTCTCTGCCAGTCAGCAGAAGATCCCATTTTCTTTAACTGGTTGATGATACGATTGCCGTATTCCTCTCTCCACTCCCAGCATTTCTCTAAGAAACCTTCTCTTCCGAGGTCTGCCTTGTCGATTCCTTTTTCTTTTAAGGACTGGATCACTTTTACTTCGGTTGCAATGGAAGCATGGTCAGTTCCAGGCTGCCATAATGCATTGTAACCCTGCATTCTCTTGTAGCGGATCAAAATATCCTGCATGGTATTGTCTAATGCATGTCCCATATGAAGCTGTCCGGTAATGTTTGGTGGAGGCATCACAATGGTGAATGGTTTCTTGCTGCGATCTACTTCTGCATGGAAGTAACCGTTGTCTTCCCATTTTTTATAGAGACGTTCTTCAATGCCCTTTGGGTCATAGGTCTTTGCTAATTCCTTCATTTGTCTTTTTCCTTTCTTAAAAAAATAAAAGCCCTTCACATCCATACGGATGCAAAGGGCGTGTCAACGCGGTACCACCTTTGTTATGTTGCAAAAACAACATATCTCTACAGGCTCATTCCTAAGCCACTGTCCAGTAACGGGGACAACTCGTTCTCGCTTACTTCTGACTGCTTCTGGCGATATACGAAATTTTTCTCCGCATGATCAACTTGCAAGTTCTGCCACTTATCTGCAACAGACAGGTTCAGCGCGACGGTTCAAAAGCTACCTTCCACACAACATGTTCTGGTGACATCTCTCAGCCGGTGAATGTCATTCTCTTTCAGGTGTCTGTGTGTACTCCTCTTTCTCATCACCTTTTTATATCTTTTTTCATCATAAAAGCTAAAGTGGCATTTGTCAACTGATTTTTTATATGTGATTTTAATTTATTTGTTCCTTCTTTCTATCCTAATAATTTCAATATATTCTGATAGATATATTCTCTCAAAGAATCTGCCTCCAGGTCAAGCTCCATTTTTTTCTCTGCTGCGATGCGGTACATAAAATAGACCGAAAGCTGGGTTTCGACCGCGGCTCTTCGCAGGAAAACATTCTCCTCCCGGATCAGACCTTCGCGGACACCCTCCTCCACAATGCTGTCGATAATCTCGTTTTTCTCCTTATCGCAGCACTGGTGTTTCATACGCTCATACTCATCTTTCAGATTCTTTGGTATCTCGTATGATTCCAATACCATTTTTATCAGGAAAAAGACACCCTGCTTTTCTTTTACATGCTCATCAATAAAATCCATGACCTCGTTAATTTTCTGTTGAAACGTTCTGTTATCTGTAGAAATTACCTGCAGTTTTTCAAAGCACACTTTCACATAATATAAAATTGCAGAAGAGATTATCTCTTCCTTTGAAGAAAAATATTCGTATGCCGTTCCTTTTCCAATGCCTGCCCGGCCTGTGATATCAGCTACTTTTAAAGTGTTGATATCACAGCCTTCATTAATGAACTCAATGACTGCCTGATACATGGCAAGTACTTTCTGTGATGGATCGTGGATCAGTTTCTGCTCATCCATTATAAGTCCTCCTCGACCATGCTCTTATTGCGGTTGAATGCATCATAAATACACGGAACAACGATCAGAGTTAACAGTGTGCCATATAACAAACCGCCAACCGTTACGATCGCCATTGGCTGCATCATTTCTGAACCTTCTCCAAGTCCGACTGCCATCGTGGACATGGACAGGATCGTGGTGAGTGCGGTCATAAGGATCGGACGGAGCCTCGTTTTTCCGGATTCGATAATGGCGTCTTTTTTCTCCATTCCGCCACGGCGGAGCTGGTTGATAAAGTCTACCATAACGATACCGTTATTTACGATAATTCCGGCGAGCATGACAAATCCGATCATTGCCACAACGCTGACTTCGTTACCGGTAAAGTAAAGTGCGAACAGACCGCCTGTAAATGCCAGCGGAATCGTAAACATAATGATAAACGGCGACAACAGCGACTGGAACTGTGCTACCATGACCAGGTAAATGAAGATTACCGCCAAAAGAAGCATCAGATACAACTGATTCATCGCATCTGCGATCATCTCATCCTCACCTGCCATCTCAATGGAGTATCCTTCCGGCAGATTGATTTTATCTAACTCTTTCTGGATTTCATTACTCAGCAGACTGACATTATGTTCATCATCCACTCCTGCGGTCACACTGATATATCTGGTCTGCGCATCACGATTAATCGTTCCTAATGTGTAACCTTCCTCAAACTGTGCAATATCAGAAAGCGCTACTTCTGTCTCGTTTCCTTCTCTGTCTGTATAGGTAAAGGTCAGTTTTTTGATATCATCCAATGTAACATCGGACTGCTCCTCGCTCTGTACATAAACCTGATAATCATTTACATCGGTAGAGATTGTCGTTGCAGATGTTGAGGATGCCATCTCACCGTAAACAAGCTGGAATACCTGTGCAACGGTCATGCCGTATTTCGCAGCTTTTTCCTTGTCTACAGAAATGGTGAAAGACGGTGTCGTATTGTCAAGTCCATCATCCACATCCACAGTTCCCTCGGTGTTCTCTACTACTTTTGCAACTTCTCCTGCAAGTTCCTGCAGTTTATCGAGATCATTTCCTTTTACATTGATTGTCAGTCCACTTCCCATTAACGCTGTCATATCGGAAGCTGAAGTATCGGTTGTCACCTCACAGTCCATATCTTTGGTCAGTTCATCCAACTGTGCGGTCACATCTGCGCTGCTCACTTCAGATTCTTCATCCAGAATCATATACATGGAAATACTGTCTGTAGAACTGCTTCCCATCATGGAAAGAGCACTTCCGCCTGCCATGGCACCAATGGTCTCAATACCATCAATCGTCAATGCTTTTTCCACGACTTCGTCTGCCATTTCTGTCAGTTCATCAAAAGTAAGCGTCTCATCCTCTTTTGCTGAAATCGTCGCACTGATCTGGTTCGTCTCCATATTCATATCCATGAAAGAATATCCTCTGGAGAATGCTGCCACAACACTTGTTCCAAGCAATACGATCACCGCGATAAATACGATTGGCTTAAAACGCAGACATACTGCTAAAATTTTTCCATAAACCTCTTTTACTTTGTCAAAGAAATTATGCCTGATCTCTTTTGTATTTTTTAATAATCCTGCCGCCATCATCGGCACGAAAGTCAATGCCACGAGAAGGCTGGCTGCAAGCGTAAATGCAATTGTCAGCGCAATATCCACAAATAACTGTCTTGTGATACCCTCTGTAAAAATAATCGGTGCAAATACACAGACGGTTGTAAGTGTGGATGCTATGATTGCTCCTGTCACCTGTGAAGCACCCTCCACGGCTGCCTTTCGAATCGAATATCCCTCCCCTCGCAATCGATAGATATTCTCGATCACGACGATGGAGTTATCCACCAACATACCAATTCCGAGTGCCAGACCCGACAGTGAAATGATG
>ENA-OPRV01001839-OPRV01001839.1-human-gut-metagenome-genome-assembly--contig:-NODE-1839-length-10219-cov-1.923554_pt1 | contig 10219 bp, 5 predicted proteins | sample MGYA00241896_ERZ501886 | MGnify/ENA primary metagenome ERZ501886 (study PRJEB25962, sample SAMEA2042452) | human gut metagenome | biome: human gut; feature: human-associated habitat; material: faeces... | reverse complement strand
GCTATAATATAATTTTTCTGGTTCGTTAGAAACAAGTGAAATCTGAGCATCCTTACAATCTATAATTTTCCATGTTCCATTTTCGAATTGGGCAAAATCGATTGTAAAGAAAGGATTATTTAACACTTCATATTTATGTATCAACTCAACAGGTGGCTGTACACTATCGTTAGTCATACACAAAGGCATGTTTTTATAATAGAAGACACGACATACATTTTGAATGTCATCATAATACTTTTCCGCATACAATTCACCTGTAGACATATCCTTATGGTATTTACTCAATCTTGTGATCCAAGAATCGAATTCTTCCTGTGTTGTACTTTGATCAAAGAAAGCTGGAAAGCCGCATTCCTTAACACAAATCGTATTGTCCTTTATCATAAATTTTCCTAATTTGTGCTTTATAAATTCAACATCAATCAGGGTGTCCATTGGAAAACGTATGATTGGCACACAATCTTCTCTAAGTGTTGAATATATCTTCTGGAATGCGTACATATTCTCATATTCATTTGGTTCAATTAGTAAATGATAACCTAAATACTTCAATTGAACGCTAAATTCTCGATATGCACAAGGCTGCATCCTAAATCCTCTAAATAACACTTTGATGGGTTCTTCTCCAATATTAGTTATATTCATCTTCAAGACTTGATACATATACCATTGTTCCTGATCAAACAATAGCACATCAAATCCAGCTCGAATGGCGGCATTATACTCATTTTTTAATGCCAAATCCACTTCATTAGAATCCATTAGACTTGATGGAAACAAAATTTTAAACATAGTATTATTCTCCTCATCCTATTTCTCATAATCATTATACCAAAATATTTGAACTTTAAAGGCATATCAAAATTAATTTTCCTCTTCCATTATTTGAGAATATAAGGTATAGCTTAATTTCTGAATTTCATCAGTTTCTCAACACAAAAAGGCTGCTAGATTATCTAGCAGTTTTCTTGTCTATTCCTCACCATGTAATTTGTATAGAACCAGTGTTAAAATCAATAAAATATTAGAATCATATCCATATAGATCTGTAGTATCAAAACAATGTATACGTCTATTTAATCCTTCTAAAGGAATTGTTTCTTCGCGAATATTAGTTAAAATTTGATCAAGGTCCAACCAATCCTTTGATAAGTTAAAATCAGAAATAGATTCCGTTTGATTTTTAATAGCCTCCACATATAAGGTCATCATAATACGAGTATAGTCAACAACGTCTTGAAAAAAAACTTGTTTTGACTTAGAAATCGAAATGGCTCTTTCATAGTACTTCTGGGCATGTGTTTTTGGTTCAGCATCTTCAATTCGGTATTCTAAGATTTCATTTATTTTCTTAAAATACCATTTGATTAACTTATTAAAATCCGCCTTATTCTTTAATTCAACCTTTTCAAAATGATCATACAATTTTTCTGCGATTCCTTCCCTAGAAGGTTCTTTCATAGACTTAAATTCAATGAAATTATTCAAATCTAATAAAACACAGTCACGAGTCACATCATCAAACTCTAACCATGTATTTTCAATTAATTCTTGTACTTCCATATTAACCTCTCTTTTTTATACGAATCCAATAAAATAATAAATAATTTTATTGGAAAAATAACAGTCGTATTCTTCATTATAGACATATTCTGCTCTTATAGAAAACAGAAGAACCTGCAAAGAACTCAAGCAAATGTCACTTTTAATTCAGTGGGTTCATCATTACCTCATCCGATAGCTAATTCCTATTATAAATGTCCAATGTAAAAATATTGTGAATTCCATTCAATTTGTTGCGATTGTTCTTATTTGATCTAAAACGCCTAATTTTCATTATAGTAGATAAGGTCAGCTTTGACTTTTTATATTAATTAGAACCCTCAACAAAGAGGATTCTGCTTACTCAATATATATTTTAATACCACTTCCATTTTTTGAAGGTCAATTGGTTTCGTTATATAATCATTCATCTTTGCATCAAATGCTTTTTGCTTATCTTCCTCAAACGCATTGGCAGACATAGCTATAATTGGAATATTGGCCTTTTCAAATTGTGAAAGATGTCGAATACAATGTGTTGCCTTATAGCCATCCATATTTGGCATTTGAATATCCATTAAAATCAAATCATATGTGTTGGCTGGTTGACGTTGGATTTCATTCACACAAAGAATTCCATCTTCTACAACCTTTACTTCAAAACCCATTTCACTAAGAATAGTACTTGTGATTTCTGCATTTAATTCATTATCTTCGGCCAATAAGATTCTTTTACCCTTAAAATCAATATCACATTCATTTGAAGATTCGATATTTCTATAAGTATAATCTTTATCGGCAATCTTATGCGGAATGGTAATAGTAAAAGTACTACCCTTACCAAGCTTACTCTCTACTTCTATACTACCATTCATTAAGTCCACAAAGTTTTTGACAATAGCCATACCAAGTCCTGTACCTGGAATTTTAGATAGTGTTGTATTTCTTTCTCTTGTAAATAAATCAAATAAAGATGGCAAAAAGTCTTCACTCATACCAATACCAGTATCTGTAACTTTTGTTTGAATCAATACATACCCTTCTTTATCATAAGGAAGTTCTTGTACATCAATCAAAACTTTACCACCTTCTGGCGTATATTTAATCGCATTACTGATTAGATTGGATAGAATTTCCTGCATCTTTGTAGAATCGACAATAACATATTTGTGTTCAACATTCACATTTTCATGTAATTCAATATTCTTTCTTGAAGCTTCTGCCGCAAATGCACTACAAACAAGTTTAGATACATTTCCAACCACCTCAAAGTTTTCATCCAACTCCATCTTACCACTTTCAACACGAGCCATATCCAACACGTTATTGATAATAGAAAGTAATAATTTGCTGGATTGTTCAATCATTTCTTGATAATGAACCAGTTTAGGATTTGTTAATTCCTTTTTCATCAATTGAGAATATCCCACAATCGCATTCATCGGTGTACGAATATCATGCGACATATTAAACAAGAATATAGACTTAGCTTCATTCGCCTTTTCAGCCTTGATCTTTTCTTGGCGTAAAGCCTCTTCTTGTTCTAACTCACGCTTCTTTTCTTCCGTAAAATCACGATTTGCGAGTAATACACTCACAACATGACCATTCTCATCGTATTTTTGAGGTACAATCATCGAAAGAATCCAAGTTCCATCTGTCCTTTCACAAGTATGGAATAAGGAATTCTTTCCTTCAAGACGTTTTGCGATAGTCTTACCATCATAAAATTCAACACTACTCTCTCTAAATGGTTCGGTAATCAAACGATTTACTTGTTCTAATAATATATTATGATCCATCTGAGTATAGCGTCCATTTAAGCCAGGAATAGTATTTCCTTTAATCAATTCCACATCACCTGTCTCTAGATTCATCAAACAAATATAGGAATACCCAGCCGATAATGCGTCAACTTCATGTCGAGCCTGTTGCACCTGTTTACTTAAAGTAATTGGAAACTCTTCATCTTCCAATTGTTCTTTATCTGGAATCGAATGATGAATATGAAGCACCTTCCATTTTCCATCCCTAAAACCATAAACAATAGTAAAGCGAGAATCCAAATGTATAATTGTAACTTCTTTATCATAAAGACCATAAATTTGAACAGATCCATACACAAAGACACATTGATCATCCACAATATTTTCTTCTATTTCTAAATCTTTAAATTCAAAATGAATATTCTTTCTTTTCTCCACATCAAATTTGAAAGAATTTAAAAAGTGCTCAATATTTTTAAAGAATTCTTGTTTTCCCGTACCAATAATACTCGCATTCGAATCTAAAAAATCTTGAATCGCAACATCACTCAATGTATCCGATCCTAGATATGTTTCTAACAATTGTCTAGTAAGTAACTTAAAATCCTGCATAACCTCAACTCCACAAAATAAAGGCATCATCACAAATCAGACAATGCCACATTATATTATTTCTAACTGATTTGAAAAAAGATATATCATTACATATATATGATACCACAAAATCTAGCTTAAGTTATTAATACTATCATCAACATCATCAAGTTTACTAAATATATCTTCTAAAGAACCATCACTATATTCATGATTTTTCACCCCTCATATATTTCTTCCATCTTCTTAATACATCTTTTAATGGCTCTGTCCAAATGGATTGGGTGGATTCGCCACCATAGAATACTCAGGCGGAAAAATCCAATACGTTTGAAGAAACTAAAACAGAACAGCGAACAAATACCTACACCTTATCTAAACTTAAAAAAAGATAGTGAGGTATTATATTTGCCAATCCAAAGTGATTAATCAATAGAATCAAATAAATTATTTAAGGTTTGTACATCTACTTTACCTTTAAAAGATTGAATGTCCTTAAACTTAAATCTAATAATTTCAAAAATTTTATTTTTATCTTTTTCTATTATTGAAATATCTATATTTTTAAGTATTAACCACAAATAATAGAAATTTTGATCCGTTTTAAATGCAGTTCCTTTTCTTGAATGATTAACTAGCGACTTCATTTTATCTTTATTGCCATCAGTTAATAAAAGAATTTTATTTGCAAAATTTTCAACACGATTTAATGAATTAAGAAATTGTTCGGGTGAATTTTGAGAAATTTCATTTAATTGTTTTGTCATTTGCGATTTACTAGTCAATCTAGCACAAAGTCTTTCATCACGAGTATAGATATTTAAAACCGAATTTAACTCCGTTTGTATTGATAATTTATAATCGATATATGCTAAAGAAGTAATTAATTCTTCAATCTTCATTCTTGGATCTCTGGCTCTGAATACTTTCGTGTGATAATTAGAGGCTAATTCTTTAACTTTCAATATAATCCGTTTATCAAGATATGCATTCCACATTTCAAAAGTATTATCTTTAATGGGATAAGGTTTACTGTTAAGACGCAAAAACAAATCGATAGGACTAAAATCTGGATTTTGTTGTCCATCAATTTCTATGATATCCATAGCAAAATCTAAAATACGATTCTTAAAATCTTCTGAAAGATCTTCAATTGTTTTTCCTTTCAATTCTTTTAATATTTTGAGCTGTGATAATTTAAAACAATTTTTAATCGAATATTGTGATTTTCCGTTTTCATCAATATATTGTTTACCTAAAAAGCCAAGAATAGTTAATAAACGTTGTTGGCCATCTATCACTTCTTTTGTTCCATTCTCTCTTTTGTAAATAAATAACGGTGGAATATTAATGCCAAGAAGTATACTTTCCATTAAATATGAAGATTTATTTGTATTTTTCATTTCAGATCGTTGGTAATTTGGACGAATTAAAAATCTTGATTTTTCAATATCTCGCATAATATCTACAATGGAAAGTGTTTCTGGAAGAGCCTTATTGATTTTATATTTATTAAATTCTTCTTTTTGTGTAGATGGTATATCATTTGAATTTTTATTACGAATATATTTTGAAAAATTGTAATTAAAATACTTCGAAAAAATATTTCCCAAAAAAATATATCTGTTCATTATTGCACCGTAATAGTGCGATCCAGTTGGTTCAAACAATTCAGAATAAAGTCTCTGAGGATTATTATTAATTTTCTCCCAAATTTCATCTGTTCTATCATTTTTTATCATTTCAATTATTTTTCTTTCATCATCTTCTTGAATGGAAAGATGATTAGATAATGCAATATTTACTATCCAATATAAGCATTCATAAAATAATTGACTGCTTTTTATGTCAACATTTGATTTTTCCATTAACTCTGTAAAATCGCCTAAGATTTGAATTATTTTTAAAAACTTATTTAATTCTTGCACAGAATCTTTATCGGCAACATTATTAAAATACGTTTTTCTAATCAAATCGGTTTTAGAAGATTTTGCAAATTCATAAATTGTCAAATACTCCATGCTTATTAACTCTCTTATTATTGCAGTAAGGATGTTTATCTTGTCTCGTTCGTTTTCCTTTTTTTTACTTCTAGGCAAAATAATTGAACATAAATACGAAAATAATTCATGATTATCTTTTAACTGGTTTGAAAGAGAATTAGTTAAAGGATCGTCTATAAATATTGCTCGTTCAATATCATATTTTTGTAAAGGTGTAATTCCAGAATTATACCTTCTGAATATTTCTTTTTTTATTTTATCTTCTTTAAGCTCATCTAGCCTTGGTTCATTTACGACCTCATATTGTAAAATTCGAATACGAGTATCTTCAAAAGAATTCCGTATTTCCTCATCTATTTGACTATATTTTAAGCCAGCTAATTGTTTTAGGCTATGCAATCCTTTATTCTTTAAAGTCAACTTGTCTTTTAAAAAATTATTAATCGTTTCAAATCTTTGCCTTCCATCAATAACTTCATTATCTGTTTTAGTTTGAAAGAATACTAGCGGGGGAATTTCCGTCCCAAGTAGTATACTTTCTATAAAGTATGTTGCTTTTTCATCATCCCAAACGTAATTACGTTGGAAATATGGTTTGAAGTTAATTCTATCAAAATATCTAGGATTATCGAAAATTGTGCTAATACTTTTTACGATATTTTGAATTTTAAGCTTCTCTCGAAATATTTCATCAACATCTGTGTAATCTAATTGATATTCATCCATTTTAGTTACCTCCCTATTTTTTCTCTAGATTTTATTTTTGCAGTTGAAAATTGTTTTTCTCTCTCCGAAATTACTGTCCCTTGAAAAAATAATTCATTATTGTAATCTTTTCGTGATTTCACCAATCCATCCAAAGCAAAGCGAAAGACATATTGCCATGATTTATTTAAAAATGCTGATTTAATCTGATGCATTGCAGGTAGCCATTCGTATATATATCTACATTCATCAAATACAGTCAAATCCATATACATATGGTTATGTTTTGCAATATAGTTATACCGATAATTATTCTTATTATTATAATGCATTGGATATGTTAATTGATTTAATACTATGTCAAAAAACATGTTTCTATGTACAGTATCTAGGAAGTTATAAATCTGTCCACTCTCAAAATAATCAGTTATCTCTTTTAAACTATCATCAATATTTATCGTTCCTTGTTGCATATTTATTAAGACCTTAAAGCAATCAAATAAAGCGTCTAAAGAGCCGATATCATTAAAGAATAAATCGAATATTTTTGAGTGAACATCATTGTCTTGTAAAAACTTAGCTGAAAAAATCATTTTAGCTAAATTATTATTTTTAGCTTGTTGAAATAATGAAGAATAATTTTCTACCTGATCAGCATTTTTCTTGAATAATTTAGAAAAGTACGTATTGGTATTTATTTTTTGTATTGGAACTAGAACCGAACCTAAGTCTCGTATTACATATGAAATAAAAGCACTATAATACTTGTCAAAATTATCTTTTACTTGTTGTAATAATTGAGTATATTCTATATTGCAAATATTTTTATCATTTAGTTTAATTTCCTCTGCATTTTCTTTTTTGAAATATAGATAAAATGCAATAAACTTACATAGTTCTTGATTATCTGCAGATAAATCAGGAGCTGAAAAATTAGTTATCAGAACCCCAATTGATTCTAATCGATTATATTGAAATAAGGTCCTGATACTTTTTAAACTATGTTGTTCCGATATTAGAGTACTACATGCATCAAAATATACAATATCAAATGATTTTGGTGTATTAATGAAAAAAGAATCTATTTTTTGTTTAATAATGCGTGGTTGAGGATACATTCCTTGTTCATATGCTTTTAATGCAGCATCATAACAACTTTTATTGTTTTCAAAAGCCCATATATTTTGCGGTAATATTCCTAAATTTGTAAATTCTTTAAAATCATTATCAGGTTCAGGTCCACATAAATAACATACAGTTAGTTCTTCTGGGCTCTTTTTTTTCACTTTAACATCATGAAGTTTTTCCCAGTCAATAATGTATTTAAAATCGATTTCTTCAATTTCTTTTTTTGTGTTTGAAATCTCCTCTTTTGATTGAAAATAATCATAAACACTTCTAACATAATTTCGTTGAACAATTGCTGACGATTGTCGATTAAGTGTTAAATTTTCAACTGCATTTTGTATTACTAAATGTCGTGCTTTCATTTTTGTTGGTTGATTATACGTATACATCATTCCACTCCTAACGCTTTAAACACTGCATTCTCTGCATTACTAAAGAATATTAGATTAAAACATCCAACAAGTTCTGGTGGAACTGTTCCCAAATCTACTGCTGAAGTGATTGGTAATAACACTTTCTTTGCACCAGAATCTAAACATACTTGTAAAGTATTTGCTAAGTTTTCTACCTTTGATACAGTACCACTTACACTAATATCACCAAGTATAGCTAAAGAACTTACTGTTGGTTTTTGAATAGCTATTGAACATAATGCTATTAATGTGGGTAATGATAATGTACTTGTCATTCCAATACCCTGTAAATCTTGATATTGGATAATATAGTCTTTTGTTGTTGTACTAATAGACTGACTAATACGATTTCCATTTGCCTTTAAATAATTAAATGCATTTTGCGTACTCTCTCTAGCCTCTCTATCACTGCCCAATCCATTACAAGTAAATTTACCATTTCCAGGAAGCAATTGTGATTCCAATCTAAATAAACCAATCATTCCAGATTTTCCAGTAGAAACTGTATATACCTGTCCTGGATTACACATTCCTTCCGGGATTAATGTACTAGATCCTTGTTCTGGTACAGACACATATTTTTCTTCAAACGTTTCATTATCAATATAAGAGAAATTGACATCATAGAATTCCATACCTCCAATTTTCTTTAATTGTTCTTTAACACGTCTTCTCATTTCCAAAGCTAAACGAAGAATTTCTTCCAATTCATCCTTAGAATATTCTCCATCAGGATATAGTAACTTAACAAGTCCAGAAACCGTTTTTCTAACCGCAATCGTATCTCTTTGGTTTAAGTTTTTACCTAATTTAAAATATTTATCCAACGCATCACTTTCCTGTGATTTTCTAAGTTCACGAATAAATTCCGCAAAATAATCCGTAATAAAACCATAATCATCCGTAAAGTGTTCGGGTCTAAACTTAGGCACTTCCCATCCAGGTAAGTAACAATGAATACGGTCTAAGAAAGCAGTATCTGTAGCCATTTCTGGTGGGAATGGATCAAATAATGAAGATGTTTTTAATAACACATCTACACTTTGATTTATATTACCTACAAAAACCATAGATGCACTGGCAGCCTTTTCTTCTTTGCCACGTGCAAAAGATCCAGATGCCATATAATCCTTCATAATCTGAATGCCATCTTTATCTTTAAACTTGATACCTGCCACTTCATCAAAAGCTACACAATCCCATAAGCCGACCAGTCCGACTGTTTTGCGTCCCATATTGTAAAACAGGTTTGCAACCGTCGTCTGTCCACCGGAAATTAAAATACTGTTCGGTGAAATCTCTTTGTAAAGATGAGATTTACCGGTACTTCTCGGTCCCAGCTCACAAAGATTAAAGTTGTTTTCAACTAATGGAATCATGCGGGTCAAAAGCAGCCATTTCTCACGATATGTAAATTCATCTGGCTCCATGCCGATAGAACGAAGAAGAATATCCAGCCATTCATCTTTCGTAAAAGCTGTTCGTCCCTGTTTCAGTTCATCAATATCAATGTGTGGCATCTGGATTGGTGTCAGCTTACGGATACTAATTGGTGAAATATCTTTCTGCTTTTTCTGTTTGGAACGAAGCGGATTTCCATCAATGTCCTCAATACCAAAGTTATTGTCGCCTTCAACCTCATAATCCAGCTGAACAATACACCAGATACCGCCGCAGAGCAACCGGTCAAACTTTGCTGGATAGTCCTCTGAAATTGGGATATTCTTGATACCAAGGTTAGAGAACTCCGCCTCATAGGTATCTTTTTTCATATTCAGATTGACGGTGATCTTGTCAATGACCGTGTGCATCCCGCGCTGACGCAGCATGGAGAGGATCTTCTGCGCCTCGTCCGGACGGACATAGTTGTCCGCCAAGATGCGCTTGACATTCTCCACACCGGTTTCAATGACTTCGGGATCATCCGAACTGCAATACTGACCAAGCAAAAACTCAAGGACGTAGACCGGCACATTTGCGCCTTCCTTGATCTTCTTCGTCAGGTCTTTCCGAACGATCTTTCCGTCAAAGAACTGCCGTAGTTTTTGGTCGATCACTGCGTTTT
>ENA-OPRV01001820-OPRV01001820.1-human-gut-metagenome-genome-assembly--contig:-NODE-1820-length-10288-cov-2.351803_pt1 | contig 10288 bp, 8 predicted proteins | sample MGYA00241896_ERZ501886 | MGnify/ENA primary metagenome ERZ501886 (study PRJEB25962, sample SAMEA2042452) | human gut metagenome | biome: human gut; feature: human-associated habitat; material: faeces... | reverse complement strand
GTTCCATCCTGATTTCCAAGGAATGCCTGTAAATCTTTTCTCGAATAAAACGGTGTACTGTTGCTGTTTTTGATTGTAATATTTGCAAGGGCTGATGTATCATCTGTATGATTTGCCGCATACTCGTTTACACAGCTTCCTGCTATACCACCAACGAATTTACTGTCCTTTTTATCTTCGCCATCCTTCACGACTGCATATACAGCTCCTGTATTCTCACAGTCTTCCAATGTGATGGCAGTTGACCGATTCTTCTCTGTCCGAAGCTCGCCGACAACACCTCCCACATGTGAAAGTCCGGTTACCTTTGCAGCATTGGAAAGCTCCTTCCATGTGACTGCAGACACAACCGAATCCGAATCCGCAATCAGTGTTCCGGTAATACCACCGACATAAGACTTTCCTTTTACAAAACTGGCTGTTTCTGCGTCTACATCATCATTTACGACTTCGAGATTTTCTAAGATTCCCGCCGTCTCTCCAGTCAAATCCTTACCATACACCGTGATTCCGGCAAAAGAGCCAACATAATCGCCCGGAGACGTTATCTGTACTTCATCCAGTTTCAGATTCCCAATAGTTCCATAATTCGTGGCAAATAAACCAACCGGCTTTTTCTCATCATCCGCTTTACCAGTATCCATGTCTGTATACAACCTACACAGGGCATTTCCTGCCTGTGATATAGTAAGTCCCTTGATCGTATACGACTCACCATCTGTATTCTTACCATCCAGAGAATCTTCCGCACGAAGCTGCTTCATCGAGATAAAGGATTCTGCCAGACTTTCTGTCTCATCATTTAAATTGATATTGATATCATTTCCATTTGTATTATAAAACGCCCCTGACGCCACAAATTTCGTCCAATCGATATCTTCCGCCAACTGGAAGTGACAGGCTAACGTTTTCTTTGTATCCTGCTCATAATGCGCACTGCTCAAGCGCAGTTCATCCACAGACTTCTCAGTATTCGCTGTAATGTCTGTCACGTAACGCATATTATAAAGATGTCTTGCATTTGCAATCGAATAATTGTAATTTACAACCTTCTTTGCAGCATCCGTGTTGTTATTTTCCTCGGCAAAATAAACATACGACTGGTTGCTCTGCCGTTCCGTTGTTGTATCATATGCAGCACCATACCCCTTGATGGAGCATTTAATCTTATTTGCATCCAGCCCAAACCGATGGAATGTATAGGTTGACTTGAATTTAAAGTTTGCATTGGCAACCTTACTTGCTTTCGATGTGTCCCGTAAAATTGACAAATTCATCTCATAGCTGGCAGATGTCGCCTGAAAATCCGCTGCATCCAATACGACACGGATCGTTCCATCCGTATCGCTCCATGCAAGGACTGGGAACTCCCCAAGCTCCTGCGCACTCCAAGTTCCAGTCTCATCTTTCACATACCGTGTGATTGCATAATTCTTGATCTTTGCTCCGTTTAATGTGAACTTCATAACCGGAACACCATCTGCCATATTCTCACTGGTACAGAAATCAGAATCTACATCATATACGGTAATGTCATAATTCATCTTCTGTGCGGCATTTGCCGGCTTGCTGACCTTGAACGACAGATTTAACGTATCTTCATTATTTAATTTCACTTCATCAATGGACGGCTTTTCCTTTGTACCCTTCAGCGCCGTCGACAATGTATCCACACCATAGTACCCGATCATACGGTCTTTCCGGTAAGAATCATACCGGGTGGCAATGTTAACCGAACCCCGAAGGGAATCATTGTCATTATCATACTCGAAAATTTCTACCTCATCTCCATTTGACTTGGCAGAATAAAGGACAGAAAATACCTGTCCATCCTCTAAGGAAAACTCGACGCAGATCGCGTCATTTAAGATAGACGTATCATACAGATACCCCTGTAAAAGCTGATATACGATTGGTGCCGTCAGGCTTGTCGTATCTTTTCCTGCCGCATACAGACTATAATCGCCCTTATTTGCACGCACAGAAACAAGCGTACCCTTATTTACCGTTACCCAAACGGAATCATCACTGTACGCCTGTCCTTCTTCGTAATATATCGAATCCAGCTTCACCTCGGCTGGACTAAAATTTTTCGTCTGCTTTGCAAAATCTTCTAAGGTTCCATTTGCATTATATTCCGACAACTGATTCTGCGCTGCCAAAAACATGGTCTCTGCATATTCATTCGCCTGGTTAAAGTCTGACCAGTCCTGCCATGCCATAAGTCCCATGACTGATATTGTGAGCAATATCGACAGCAACATCATCGTCACGATCATCTCAACAAGCGTGAAACCCCGATTGGATCTGCATCGTCTCTTTTGTGTCGATCTCATATTTATCACCTACTGTATAACACTATTCGCTTTATTATACAAATATATCGGAAAAAAGGCAAACTTTATCCAGTGATTTTTTTTGCATATTTTTGCCATTTCAGTGAAATTTGTGTGATATCTTACATAAATAGCTCCAGTATATACACAATCGCACACGAAACAAGCGACACCACAAACATGCTTGTCCTGCGCCATGCAAGGATCAGCGCCACGACGAATCCGATGCCTGCTGCCACCATACTGTTGCTCGCCGTGAGGATCGCCGGGAATGTCATAACCGCGAGCGTCACATATGGCACATAGAACAGAAACGACCGCACCGTCTTGTTCTTGATCTCTTTCTTGATCAATGTGAGTGGCAGAACACGGATCAGATACGTGACTGCTGCCATCACAAGAATGTACAGATAAATATTATGCTTCATGGTTCGCCTCCTCTTCTTCCTTCTCCTCATCCGGAAGCGGGAACAGCACGGCTGCCACCCCGGAGATCACAACAGTCAGAATAATCACCTTCATACCGGAAGAAATATTCTTGATCACCGGTATCTTCGTGAAAAGGAAGCTCGCCGCCATCGCGATGATCACAAGTCCGCGGATCACCTTATTGTCTCTGGCAGGCGGGATAATGATTGCCAAGAACATACCATATAATGCAACGGAAAGCGCACTAACCACGCCGCCCGGCAATACGTTACCGAGCACCACACCGAGGCAGGTGCCGATCGTCCATGCCGGAATCGCAATCGACATCGCACCATACATATAGCACGGATTTAATTTACCTTTTCTTGCAACTGAGATGCCGAAGATCTCATCGGTCACACCAAATCCAATAAAAAAGCGGTGTATGATTGAAAACTTCGGATCAAGCTTCTGTGTCAGTGCACACGACATCAGCATATATCTTAGGTTTATGACGAGCTGCATCAGTGCAAGCTCTGCATACCCTACGCCACCGGCAATCGCTGTGATCGCTGCAAATTCTCCCCTGCCGATGTCGTATTTGTCAGGCTCATAATTGTCGCCGGAAGTGCATACACCCCCGCATTTCGCGCCGCAATCCCAAGTGTAAATGCGACCGCAAGGTATCCAAGTGCGATTGGAATTGCATCCCGCATTCCATCGCAGTAATTTTTTCGATTTATATTTTCTGCTCCACTCATTTTATCTCATCCATCACTTCTTCTAAAGTTCCGCAGTCTGTCCGCACGCGGATATGGCAGGCACGCGCATAGACTGATCCCCGTTCTTTCATCATCGCCTGAATCTTCGCATACGGATCGTCACACTGTAACAGCGGACGGTTCGTACAATGCTTTACCCGCGCATAGGTCGTATCTGCATCTGCCATCAGATAATATACTGTTCCGACTTCTTTCAATAGATCACTGTTCTCCTTGCGAAGCGGCAGTCCACCGCCCGTCGCGATCACGCAATGTGTCTTCTCCCGAAGTTTCCGGATGACATCCGTCTCCAAAGCGCGGAAATATGCCTCTCCCTTCTTCTCGAAGATGTCCGGAATCGTCATTCCCTCCTGTGCCTCTATATAAAGGTCGGTATCAATAAACTCATATCCAAGCTTCTTGGCAAGTGCCTTTCCAACCGTTGTCTTACCGGCACCCATATAACCGATCAGGACAATATTATCTCCACGCTTCTTCCCATAGATTGCATCCTGCAATGCCAGATACACTTTATCGGTCAGTGTCTCAGACACCGTCAGATCATTCCACAATTCATATGCAAGAATGCCCTGATAGAGCAACATCTTCAAGCCATTTACCGCTGGCACGCCAAGCTTCTCCATCTCCTTTAAGAATGGCGTCTGTGCCGGATTATAGATCAAGTCAACGCCCGCCTTCGCCATCGCATAGAACGTATCGCCGAAATCAAACGGCATTCCATCGCCCTCATGCAGTCCAACCGAAGTACACTGGATCATCAGATATTTTCCTTCCGGAATACTCTTATAATCCTCGGAAGCGACCGCCTGTACGACCGCCTTCCCTGCAAATGCATTCATATCATCCGCGATTGCCTGTGCATGTGCATATGTCCGGTTTACGATATACACCTGCTTTGCGCCATAGCTGACACACATATACGCGACCGCACGTGCGGCACCACCTGCGCCAAGCATGATAACTGTCTCATCCTTTAATGCAATTCCTTCTGTCTCTAACGCTTTCGCCAGTCCCGGCATATCCGTGTTGTAACCCTTATAGCCGCCCTCCACACGGACAAGTGTATTAACCGCGCCGATCGTCTTCGCGGCGATATCCACATCCACGAGACTCTCCATCACGTGCTGCTTGTGCGGCACGGTAATATTCAGTCCAAGCACGCCCTCGTCATACGCCAGCTTCACACAACGGGACAAATCCTCGTCCTCCACGCAGAATGGCACATACCGCTCTGACAGCCCCAGTGCATCGCTGAGCGTGTCATGGATGACCGGTGACAATGTATGTTTGATCGGATTTCCGAAGATTCCAAGCAGATACTCTGCGGTGACATCCTCGTAACCCGGTATCGCATATTTCATGATTTCCATCGCTATTTTCCCCTGTTTCGTCTATAATTGTCTAAAATCAGACATTTTCCTCAAATATAATACCATAAAAGTGAAAACCTGCAACCATTTAGATACATTTCGGATACATTTGTATCTTATAATATAGACAGTTCTTACACGCAGCCCCAACAATCAACGGGGATGCCGCACGAAAACTACGAGGGGGAATTTCATATGAGACGCAAAACCATATTCTTAAAAATGGTGATCGGCGCACTCCTGCTTTCCATCTTATCCGGATGTGGAAAGAAAGCGGGCGTCGATTATATTCAGGAGAACGATTCCAGACAGGATGCCGTTTCCGCATCCGACCTACATCTTAATTATTCCGTATCGAACGGCCACACGACGGTCAATGTCGACGCCGATGTGAACACCAGTCTGTCCACACAGTCTGCTCCGGTTGCGACCGCCGTCCGGTGCGACTATACAAATGAAGATATCACACGCATTGCGGCTGCAATCTTCGATGAGGGAAGCTATAAATTATTCCTTCCATACAGCCGTCAGTCAAAGGAAAATATCACTGCTGCCTGCGATGCATTTGCAGAGACTTTTGCTACCTACGCAGATAAATCCGAGATTCCGTATAATCTGTTGGCAGAATGCTCCTATGCACAAAATGCAAAAGACGGCGGCGTCTTTGATCCTATCGAGACAAATGGAACGATTCAATACTATCCAACCATCAAGCCAAGTGCAGACAGCGAGGAATTTTGCAACTTCTGTAATATCCGTGGCACGATAGACGGAAAGGACTGTCAGCTTTCCTTCGTCCAGACGCGCAAGCACTGCATGCTTGTGTTGCACAAAGATTATAACGAAGAGCTTACCTATGGCTTGTTTAACCAATTATCCCCGATCCGTCCGGATATGCTCGAAACGCTTGCCGGCAGCGACAACATCTGCTCGTATTCCACGGAAGGTGCCTCAACGCTTGTCACCGATACGCTCTCCAGAATGGGAATCGATGATTATGTAGTTACCGACGTATTTCCGACGCAGACCATCCGGACCGTCTACGACATCAGCAGCACATATCAGGTAACCGCAAACTACGACACGGAACCAGTCATCTCTTATGATTCCTATCTGGTCTACGGTGGGCGCAGCTTAGATGCGCTTACCCCTGTCTACACCACTGCAAACTTTCAACCAGAGCTGACTGATTATGAAAGCATGGATCAGGACGAAAACGGAACAACCTCCAATTATCAGGATTATATCTTCTATGGCTATGAATTCATCACCGCCAATGTCGGAAATGACGGTTTGAATTATCTGATCGTCGCCAATCCTATGAAGATTGAAACCATCGACGTCGATATGGCGAACACACTGGATTTCTCCCAGATTGATACGATTGCACAGGACTACATCAACAAACACACCTTTGATGAGACGGTGTATGACATAACAGATATCCGGTACGGACTGATCCGGGTATCCAACGAAGAGGATGATTCCTACCAGTTGCTCCCGGCATGGTATTATCTTGCAGAAGGAAGCGAGGAAAGCAAACCCTATTATTTCCCATCTGCCTACGTCATCATCAACGCCATCGACGGAAGTATCTACAATGACGAACTTGGCTACATCTATCAGCATAGAAACAAATCAGATTAACAGGAGGAAGATCTTATGAAGAAACGAATTGCAGGCATTCTCATATCCATCCTTGCATTATTCGCCCTGTCCGGGTGTGGAAAAGAGAAAGATATCTCATACGTGGATGAACCGGCAACGACAAGCGATGCTGCCACCGCTTCGGTTCTGCACCGGAATTATGAGGTCACAGACGGACTCCTGACATTTACGGTGGATGCCGATGTCGATACCAGTTTATCGGCACAAAGTTCCCCTGTGGTAAAAGTCTCCCGAAACGACTACACCAAGGATGATATGAAGCGGATTGCAGATGCCATCTTCGATGCTGGAAGCTACGCATTATTCCTGCCCTATGTCCTGCGCCCGGATGAGGAGGTCAAAAGTGCGTGTGCCGATATGCAGGAGAAAATCGCACAATATAACGACAGCGCAGACATTCCATACTCTTTGCTGCAGGAATACTATATCGCCCAGCAATGTATGGAGAATGACAACGTGGTCACCCCGATTCATACGGATGGTTCCCTGAAATGGTATCGTTTCACCTCCACCGAGAATGCGGATATTTATACAAATTTCTGCGTCATCAAAGGGACGGTCAGCCAGAAGCCTTACTATCTGTCGTTTATACAGACGGATGCGTACTGTACGATGCTGCTCCACACGATCTACGAACCATATATCCAGTATCCGCAATACTACGACACCTATGCAAACCCTCTTTATGAGAATGAATCGTACTCCGACGAATGTCAGTATTCTAAGGAAGAATCAAAAGCAATGGTGCTTGATACGCTTCGGACTATGGGAATCTCCGATTACACGATCACAGATGTACAGAAGGCTCAGACCATAAAACCCGATTACGAGATAACGAAAGATGGGGAAATCATAGCCAGCGATTCTTCAAACGATGGGTATTCCTATGATTCCTATCTGCTCTATGGCGGCAGAAATGTGGACGGTATCGCTCCTGTTCATACGGATTTCAATTTTTCCCGCGAACTGGTCTCTGGGACAATCGGTGAAAACAGCAGCTCCAACGATTCTTACACGAATACCAGATATGGATTTGAAGCCATCTTCGCGAATGTCGGAAATGATGGTATCAACTATCTGGTTATCCAGAATCCGATGAAAGTAGAGGAAGTCTTAGAAACAAATGCACAACTGCTCTCTTTTGATCAGATTGACGCAATCGCCAAAGATTACATCTCGAAGTTCGATGGGACGACTTTACCATTTTCTGCGGATAACACCTACAAAATCAAGGAGATTCAATATGGATTAATCCGGTTATTTGACGAAGAATCTGATTCCTATATGTATATTCCTGCGTGGTATTACATGATTGATGGAGAATCTCTTTCTTCCCCATTTTGTACATTTTCCCCATACGTCATAATCAGTGCCATCGACGGAAGCATCTATCATGATTATAACGGAAACATCAACTAAAGCGAAAGGAGAACGCATATGAAGAAACTATCCTGGATTTTAATTATTACACTTCTTGCATCCTGTCTCTCTGCCTGCGGCAGGAAAGAGACTGTCATCTATCAGGGAGATACCGCATCTACGTCCGATGCCACAGATGACCCTATCCGGAATCTCGACTACACGGTTCCGGGTGACAAGGGGACTCTGACTGTACAGGCACAGGTGGATACCTCGCTTGCCGAGAAATCAGCACCGGTTGCGTCTTTATCCCGCGCAGACTTCACGGACGAAGACATCCAGACGTATGCCGACCTGATCTTCGACGAGGGAAGTTATTCACTATTTATGCCATATGATTTTCGTTCGATTGAGGACTTAACCTCCGCCTGCGGCGCATGGGAAGATACATTCAAAAGCTATGAGGATTTCTCTACGATCCCGGAATATATGATTGCAGAATACTACGATGCAACAAATGTCCTTGCGACGAAGAAACAAGATGCCGATACAGCAAAGCGTGTCGTAGAAACCAACGGTGAAATGAAATGGTATATCAATCCCTATAGCGAAAGGGATGATATCGGGCAATTTATACCGAACCAATTCTGTATTATCGACGGAACCATTTCCAAAGAGCACTATTATCTGGCATTTTTTAAATCCAACCTATTCTGTCGTATGGTATTATACAAACAGTACTGTACTGATGCTATCGATTTTTCTACCAGTAACACCTATAAGGCGTATCCGATTTCTTCCGCTTACGTTGAGCAAAATGGGGGAAACAGCTGTTCCTTCTCCCTCACAGAAGCGAAGCAGATTACTGAAAAATATATGCAGACACTGAAGATTACTGATTATACAATTGTGCAAACACTGGATGCTATACGACATCCTCAACATTATACGATCAATGCCTCCTTTGCCGTAGAACCTCCGGCAGAAGAAACAGAACCTGCCACAGACTCCTATCTGTTCTATGCCAGCCGAAGCCTGAATAATCTTTCTACCTTATATACATCTGAGACATCCTCAACAACCCTTACGGATTATTCCAATGCCGAATATGATGCCAATGGTGGTTTTATATTCTCCGCGGACGAATCCAATACATTTTACGGTTTTGAATCTCTGATTGCCAGCATAGACAGTAACGGACTTTCCTACCTGATCTGGAACAATCCAATGCAGGTAGACACCATAGAAGCAAAAACTTCTCCAACCCTGTCATTTGATCAGATTGATGCCATTGCAAAGGCACAGATTGATTTCATGAGCATATGGAACAGCAGTCCTTTCGATCCCCTTTCCATAGCTGATTGCGAATACACGGTAACGAGTATCGAGTATGGTCTGATCCGGATTTCTGATTCCAAGCACAAATCCTACTCGCTCGTTCCTGCATGGTTTTACATGCTTAAACCGGATGAAGCCGGTATCCTTTACAAATCCAGTTATGTAATTATCAATGCGATTGATGGCAGCATCTATAACCCATTTATTGGCACACTGGAACCAACCGACAACAACCAGACAAATAAATAAGAATCATAAAAAAAGGGATTGCATATGCAATCCCTTTTGTAGTGTGTGTGATTTTAAGTTTATTTACTAATTTGTTGTTATTACTTTCTAAGACCAAGCTGCTCGATAAGTGTTCTGTAACGCTCGATATCCTTGCTCTTAAGGTATGCGAGAAGGTTTCTTCTCTGACCAACCATCTTAAGAAGACCTCTTCTGCTGTGATGGTCTTTCTTATGAACCTTGAGGTGCTCTGTAAGGTCATTAATTCTCTTTGTAAGGAGAGCAATCTGTACCTCAGGAGAACCTGTGTCGCCTTCGTGAGTAGCGTACTCGGCCATGATAGCCTGCTTTTCTTCTTTTAACATTTGCGTTTCCACCTTTGTAAAAATTTTAGCCAACCGTCCCAGAGTAAGGCTGTGAAAATCCGAATTATCGGCTTAACCCTTGTTCCGAGGCAGCGGTCAACAAGTTGATTATAACACAAAGGATAATAAATGTAAAGGATTTTTACAAATTTTTATGTTCATTTTATGCGTGATTTTATTACATTTATTAATCCAAAATTAACCCCATGCTATCCGAAATCACTTATTAACAATTCCCAATTTTTCTTTCATCTTATTAAGTGTATCCGCTTTATTTTCGTCGGACATTGCTCTGTAAGCAATCAAAAGCTTTTTTTCGTCATTTGAAAGATTATACAGTTTCAAAGTATCGTCAGGATCCTGAACTATCGGTAAGAAAGAACTTCCGTTACCAAGCAAAGTGTTATAATCCGTGCCGAAAATAGAAACAATTT
>ENA-OPRV01001817-OPRV01001817.1-human-gut-metagenome-genome-assembly--contig:-NODE-1817-length-10297-cov-6.105936_pt1 | contig 10297 bp, 11 predicted proteins | sample MGYA00241896_ERZ501886 | MGnify/ENA primary metagenome ERZ501886 (study PRJEB25962, sample SAMEA2042452) | human gut metagenome | biome: human gut; feature: human-associated habitat; material: faeces... | reverse complement strand
GGGTACGATGTCCCAGAAAACGGTGGGCGTACCCTTGCCGACGTTGCGCTTGGTGTTCACTTCGTCGAAGGTTTCCACGCTGTTGTGGCGCAGGGGTGCGGCGAAGGTAGCGCGGACGACGGACTCCTTCAGCAGAGCCTCCAGCTCACCCATCAGCGGGAAGTTGACGCCGCACTTTACCCAGAACTGCAGCACACCGGTGTCCTGGCAGCAGGGGCGGTTCAGGTCAACAGCCAGCTTCTGGTTGCGCGCCATCGTGTCATAGATGGCGGTTGCCAGCGGGGTGGTCTCCTGCTGACGCAGCTCCTGCAGCTTAGCCTCGACATCGTCGGGCAGCTTCTTGCCGACATAGGCGACGAATTTCGCCATCTTGTCGGTCATGAGTTCAACACTTTGTTCTTTGGTCATGATTGGATGCCTCCTATGTAAATTTCAAATGTTTGTTTATGAGATCATGCGGGGAAGAACGGATACGCTACCGGCAGGATCACCATGCAGATGATAAAGCTGACGAGGATCAGCGGCAGACCTGCCTTGACGTAGTCGATAAATTTGTAGCCGCCGATGCCGACAACCATTGTATTGGCGGGCATACCGATCGGCGTTGCGTAGGCACAGCTGCCTGCAATGACCGTGGCAATGACCACCGCGCGGGGGTCTGCGCCCAAGCCCTGCGCCAGCGACACCGCGATGGGAACCATCAGCGCCGTGGTGGCAGTGTTGGACATAAAGTTGGTCATTGTGCAGGTGATGACAAAGATGACGACCAGCAGGATCAGCGGGTGGACTTCGTTGCCCATGGCTCCAATCAGCGTATCAGCAATCAGGCTGCCCGCGCCGGTATGCTCCAGCGCCGTTGCCAGTGCCAGCGAACCGCCAAAAAGGAACACGGTCTTGAGGTCGATGGACTTCAGTGCCTCTTTTTCGCTGATGACACCGGTCAAGATCAGAATGATGGCGCCAACCGATGCGGAAACCTGCAGCTTGATGCCGATCTGCTTTTCAAACACCATCGCGAGAATAGCGATGACCAGCACAGCCAGCGACATATACTGCTTCCACTTGGGAACGTCGGAGTAATCCTTGACAGCGAACTGATCATCCTCCAGCGATGCCGCGCCGCTGTTTTTGGGCAGCAGCTTGTAGCCGAACAAAGCGAAGTAGAGGATGCCCGCCAGGATCATAGGACCGCCGACGATCAGGTACTCAAAGAAGCTCGTTTCGATGCCCAGCTCGTTCAGGGCGCTGACGCCCATCAGGTTGCCCGGCGCACCGATGATGGAGATGTTGCCGCCTAGTGCCGCCGCAAAAACCAGCGGCATCAGCAGGTGGCTGCGGCTGTAACCACTCTCGGCCGCAATGCCGACTACCACAGGAATGAGTACGGCCGCGCTGCCCGTGTTGGACAGGAACCCGGACATAAGACCGGTGATGACCATGATGGCGATGATGAGCTGACGCTCCGATTTGGCGAACTTGGTGACCAGGCCACCGATTTTGTTGGCCATGCCAGTTTCAAACAACGCCTGTCCAACCACAAACATAGCCACGCAGAGGATGACATTAGAATCGACGTACCCGGCGAACGCCTGTTTGGGTTCAAGGACGCCGGTCACGCACAGACCCACGGAAACGATCGTGGCTGTCAGGCCCAGAGGAATCTTTTCCAGCACAAACATAATGATCGCAAATGCCAGAAAGCAGAGGGTGATAACTGTGGGATTCACTGGATGTTGCCTCCTTTTTTTGATTTGATATTTAATATTGTATCCAAATTGCAGTGGAATCTATCACCCGGACGGGCCCATGTCCAGGTTTTTCACGGGGAGGCCGTTCCGGCCGCCCCGATGGATACGGCAGTTTGGGGCAGCAAGGAGAGGAGGTCTGCCGCAAACCAATCTGTGAAACGCCGTGAGTGATAATTGATAATGTATTCAATCGACAATCAGAGAATACACCCAATGACCGAAAATGTCAATAGGGTGTTTTGAAGTTTGTCGAAGCTGCAAATTTTGCCGTTATGGTTTTGTGCAGGATGAACAACGCGGGCGGTTTTTGCACCCTTGTAAGGGCGAACATTCGGTTTTCCTTACGCCGTCAATCACTCCGCCCTCAAATGCGTCAGCACGTTTTCCAAGCTGCGCATGATGTGGGATTCCATCAGATTGCCCGCCAGCACCTCATCGCGGGCTTTCAGCGCGTCCAGAATCTTGTAATGCTCGTTCATACTGATTTCAGCGTAGTGCTCCTGCGTGACCTTGTGACCCATGGACAGACCGTTCCACAGACTCGACAGCAGTTCTTTCATGGCGTCGTTGTCGGCTGCAGTCCAGATCGCCATGTGGAACGCCTGGTTCTGCGCGCTGTAGCCCGCGCTGTCATACTGCGCCAGCGCGGACGCTGCCTGTATGTAGGCCAGCTTGATGGGGTCAATGTCTGCCTTTTTGCGGCATACCAATACCACAGCGGCGCGTTCCAGCGCAGCGCGGGTCTCGTAGTGGTCGCGCAAGCGCTTCTCGTTCATACCCAGCACGATGGCTCCGCGGTTGGGGCGCAGCTCAATCAGCCCCTCCCGCGCCAGCATCTGGAATGCCTCGCGGATCGGCGTAGACGACACGCCCAGCTGGGCGGCGGTGTCCTTCAGGGTCAATTCTTCGCCCTCGGCAAACTGGTGGCTTAAAATAGCTTCCCGCAGTGCCGCCGCCACACGGTCGCGGGCGGGCAGCATCTGGATGGGATTTAATGGTGCAAGGCTCATACGACAAGCTCCTTTGCGGTCTGTTCGGTCAGATCATCATAGTAACGGCGGATGTGCGGCGCGGTATCCTTCCCCACCGTGAACGCCTCGGCAATGGCGCGGTTGCGCTCGATCAGTGCGGCGGGTTCAGCCGCCCCCAGCGCCTGCGCGGCGTCCAACAACCCTTGCCGCTGGGTGAAAAAGCGCTGATACAGCGTTGGATTGTCCAGCGCCTCGGCGGCTGCCAAATGGAACTCCGCATCGCACGCCGGGTCGGGCAGCCCCTTTTCCCGCAGGGCGGTGTCTGCCAGCGCGAACAACTCGCACTCCATAGCCGCCAGCACGGCAAAGCTCTGCCGCAGACGCGCAGCAGTCACCCCCACCACCCGCACATGGCGGTTGGGCAGGCGCTCCAGCAGCCCCTCGTTTTGCAGCTGTTGCATCGCCTCGCGCACCGGCAATCGGCTGATACCCAGCTGCGCGGCAATATCCTCCTGCCGCAGCTCGGCACCATCCGGCAGCTCACCCGCGTATATTTCCCGCCGCAGCGCCGCGGCAGCTTGGTCCTTTAAGGAAACAAGAGAAACACTTTTCATCAAGCGCCTCCATATTTGTTGTTTATTAATATTGTATACAAAATCATCCGTTGCGTCAAGTGGCGAGGATCGTATTCTATGTTTCTGCTTTTATGCCCCTCCATGCCTGACCACCATTTGACCACTACTGTGCAGGCAGCACCACAAAATGTCGGAAAAGCCCGTTGTGACAACCAACAACGGGCTTTTTCTTGTTTTGGCGGCAAATGTGCAGAACCAACAAAATTCACGTTTCATCGTCAGTCTATACCACCCTGTCGTAGTTCTCCGACAACTGCGACGCGGCAGGTTTCTGGCTCGTTTTTGTTCGATACAGCGCGATTTGTGCCCGCAAAAACGCGGTGGTCAACGGTAGTCAGACCACGAATTGACCACTATTGGAAATTGACTACTTTACAAGATTGAAATACGTCAGAACGACGTTTTTCATACATAAGCGATCGTAGCTCAGCTGGATAGAGCGTTCGGCTCCGACCCGGAAGGCCAGAGGTTCGAATCCTCCCGGTCGCACCAGAAAACCTCATTGCGATGTATTTTTTGCAATGAGGTTTTTTGTTTTTGTTAGTGTTTGATTTTCAGAATAATTTTAGCAGCATATCGTCTGCCGCATCGGTGTACTGCCCTTTTCCTAGACGCTCGTTCCTCAGCCTGTTTATAGTGATTCGCATAAGGCAAATTTCTTCTGTGGAAAAAGTAGCTTTTTTATCGGCTGGGAGAGCATTGATTTTCAGTATCAGTCGCCCCGGTTTTTCTGTGCTATGCCCAAGCGCTTTCTCTCGGTAGTAATAAGGTGCAAGTGCTTTCAGCAGGATACTTTTGTTTGCGCGTGTCAGCTTGATTTTTCTCGTCATAATCCAATCGCCTTTCCAAGTTTTTCTTGCGCTTTGCGCTTGTTCTTGTCGAATGCATGGGCGTAAATATCCAGCGTTGTACTTGCCTGTGCATGACCCAATAGACTAGCCACCGTTCGTACATCCACGCCCTGCGCAATCAGCAGGCTGGCATTGGTGTGGCGCAAGCTATGCACATTCAAATCCAGCGGCAGATTATTTGCTTTCAGAATGCAGGATAAACGTTGGCTTGGAGAAGCAATCATTAACGTTTTGGACAATGCCATCAAATACAGCCCAGAACATTCAAAAATCACGATCCGTCCACAAAAAAGAACCGGCTTTGTGAGAATTGAGATCGAGGATCAGGGAATCGGAATCCCGCAGAGTGAATACCATAAAATATTCCAGCGGTTTTACAGAGGGACTGCGCCGGAAGTCCGCGAAAAGAGCGGAACTGGCATCGGTCTGTATCTGTCCAGACAGATTATTGAGCAGCATGGTGGGACAATCACGGTAGCCTCCGGCAAAGTCAGAAAAGGAAGTACCTTTTTGATTCAGCTGCCGGAGAATGGACTTTCGTAGAGATGATGAGCAGAAGTCTTTCAAATCTGTAAGACTTCTGCTCTCTTTTTGAAAGTGAAATGAAAGGTTCCTTTGATACAATGCTGGTAAATAAGAAAAGGAAGCCATTGGAGTGGGCGTGATATTAGAAACGAATCAGCTTTGCAAATTTTATGGGACGGGGGAAAATCAGGTCAAAGCCGTCAATCATGTGAATATCCAGATTCAACAGGGAGAATTTGTCGCCATTGTCGGAAAATCCGGCTCCGGAAAAAGTACCCTGCTGCATATGCTGGGCGGGCTGGATACACCAACTAGCGGCAGCGTGATCTTGTCTGACAAGGACCTGTATTCCATGAAGGAGGATCAGCTTGCCGTTTTCCGGAGAAGAAAGATCGGATTTGTATTTCAGGCATTCAATCTGGTATCCTCCATCAATGTGTGGGAAAATATCGTTCTTCCGTTGGGGCTTGACGGAAAAAAAGTGGATAAAGCTTATGTCAATGATATTATCACCACACTGGGTCTTGAACACCGGATTTATAATCTGCCAAATCAGTTATCCGGAGGACAGCAGCAGAGAGTAGCAATTGCAAGAGCACTGGTGAATCGTCCGGAAATTATATTTGCAGATGAGCCGACAGGAAATCTTGATTCTAAGACCAGTGATGAGGTAATCGCTCTGCTTAAGATGACAGCAAAAAAATATGGACAGACAATTGTAATGATTACCCATGATGATGAGATCGCGCAGGTTGCCGACCGTATTTTAGTCATCGAGGATGGACAGGTGGTGGATTTCAATTGAGGACGATCAGCAAAATTGCATTCAGCAACGACAAAAGAAATCGGACAAGAAGTGTCCTCATTATGACGGCGATTTGCCTGACTACCATGCTTCTGGTCATTATCAGTACAATTGGAAATGGACTGATCCTCTTACAGAAGGATCAGGCTGCAAGCTCATACGGAAGCAACTACGGCCTGTTTATCGCCGCAGATGGTACGCAATTAAAAGAAGTGGAACGCAGAGCTGAGATATCTGATATCGGCATCATGTGTACGGAGGGCATCCTGAAAGGAAATGAAAATGGCGGCTTTGTCAGTGCGGATGAAACGGTCAGGAAAATGCTTCCCTATAATCAGGAATATGTGTTGAAGGAAGGTACCTATCCGGAAAAGGCGCAGGAAATTGCCGCAGGACGCGCTTTCTTTGATGCAGTGGGATACCATGATGTAAAGGTCGGAGACACCGTAACATTGGAGTACCGTTCCGGCATGCAGTCGGAATACGCACCGGTGGAATTTACTGTCAGCGGGATTTTATATGACCGGGATGAATATACCATCGAGGCTTCCTATGTTGTATTCGGTTCGCAGGATTTTTATAATGAGCGTGTTGCGGAGGGTGACAGGCAATATAATATCTATTTTACCTTGAGCGATTCTGTAAATGTATCTATGAATAATGTTGCGCCTGTTATAAAAGAAATCGCGGATTCCTGCGGCATTGACCAGAAAAACGTGATCATCAATGACCTCTACCTGCAGTGGGTATTGCAGCCGAGCTATGAAATGATTGTGGTTTGTGGAACCCTGATCCTCGGAATCGTGCTGTTTTCCGTTGTGGTCATTTATAATATCTTCCAGGTCGGGATCGCCCAGAAGGTTCAGGAGTACGGAAAAATCAAGGCGCTGGGTGCAACCAGAAAGCAGATGAAGCAGTTGATCTTTCGTGAGGGCATTCTTCTGGCGGTTCCTTCGATACCGCTGGGGCTGCTGTTTGGTTTCCTGATTGCAAAAGTCAGCTTCAACTGGCTGGTGGAGCAGGGAAATCTGGTATCGTCCGGAATCAAGAACCATCAGGTGCCTCTGTTTTCACTGACAATTATGCTCATCTGCATTTTTGTATCGTTTCTTACGGTCGTTTTGGCTCTGCGCAAACCCATGAAAATTGTTTCCCGGATTTCACCCATCGAAGCGACACGGTATCTTGACGGCTCCAAAACGCAAAAACAGGGCAGACGAAAAGGCAGAAAAGATGTCACCGTTTTCTCCATGGCAATGGCAAATGTGACAGGCAATCCGAAAAGAACCATTGCTACGATTCTTACCATGGGGCTTTCCTGTGTATTGTTTGTAATTATCTCTAATTATGTTGGGAATATTGACACGGAGCACGAGGCGCGGATTGCAATCAACCATGGACAATTTGAGTTGCAGCTGGATTATTCCCAGAATTATGATGAAGCCTATTCGGAGAATAATCTGGACACAATCCTACAGAACAACCCACTGAATGATTCTTTGATTAAAGAAATCAAATCCATCCCCGGTGTAACGGATGTACTGACGAGAGAAATCGTCTCTGCAGATCTGAACGGAACAAAATTTCCGGTTGCAATCGTAAATCAAGAGGATTTTGAAATGATGCGCGGGGATGGCGATATCGGTTCCATGGACTATGCACAGGCTGTCAAAAACGGGGATGTTTTCTTTGGCTGGTCCATGTGGATGGAAGCTGACGGGTATTCTGCGGGTGCACCGATTACATTCAACTTTGATAACGGAAGCGGAACCTATACCTATCATGGAAAAATCGCAGGCTCCTTTGTAAGCGCGGACACTTATCTGGTCATTCCGGAAGAAGTATACCGCTCTGTAAATCCGAAAGGGACATCTTATGGATACCTGTGGGTGGATTGTGCTAAAAAAGATGTGGCATCTGTAGAGCAAAGCCTGAATGACCTGCTCTCCGATACTTCTCATATCAAGCTGAACACCTATCACGCAGAATTGCAAAACGCAGAATACGCAAGCCGTATGATGAAGCTTGGCTGCTATCTGTTCATGGCAATTGTCGGTCTCATTGGGTTTATGAATCTGGCAAACACCATGATCATCAATATCACCACGAAGAAGCAGGAATACGGTGTGCTGCAAGCGGTAGGCATGACCAATAAGCAGTTGAATCTGAGCTTACAAATACAGGGCTTGATTTTTACGGTTGGCACCATCTGCGTCGCACTTGCTGCCGGTCTGCCCCTTGGCTATGCACTGTTTTCCTATGCGAAGCATAATGGGATTTTTGGAATGAACGTTTATCACGTTCCTCTTATCCCGATTCTTGTTATGATTCTTCTGGTTGGTATTCTACAAATTGTGCTTTCCTGTGTTTTAAGCAGTAATCTGAAAAAGGAAACGCTGGTTGAAAGAATAAGGTATCAGGGATAGTAGATTCTATAAAAAGCAAGCTGCCGCTCAAGATGGGCGGCAGCTTACCTTTATAGTGATTCAAACATAAAAGTCAAATTTTGCGAGGACCCGCCATCGTCTCAACCTTGTCCGTTCTTCCTACAAAGAACAGGTCAACGGCTATTTTTAGCCCTAACTGATGGCCTGCCTCCCATGCACTCGACCTTATTATGCTGGGGAATTCGCATTAAAACCGAAAATCAGTTCTTTACTTCTTCGCATTCTCTTCCAATTTCTTGCGCTGTTTCAGTTCAAACATTCGCTGCTCTTCTGCCTCTTTTCTCTTGCGGCTTTTCTCTTTGCGTTCCTGCTTGTTCTGTTCCTGCTGTAATTTCAACGCCTGTTGCGATTTTGCACCAATGCCTATTTCCAGCATCTGCTTCTTTGCTTCCCGCTGCATCCGTTTCGGATTTCTTTTGATATCCTTTACAACAGTTTCAACAACCGGACTGAATTTCAAACTGAAGTACCACTTTTGAATATATTCCTGTACTCCACAATCTTTTGGCTCTGCACCAAATGTTACCTTTGCCGCAGAAAGTTTACCATCTTCGATGCGTTCAAAGATCCCCACCCAAAACGGCTCCTCAAAAAATATTGTCAGCTTTCCATTTACTTTGTCCATAAGAATCCCTCCTAAAATTGATTGAACAATGATGAACTTGTTTTCTCCGAGAAAAATGGCAAGTGGACAGTAAACTACAAGCAATATCTAAATGGTGCGGATGGTACGCAACGAAAAAGCAAGCCGTATTCCATCATTACGGGTATATATACTCAGGCTGGTACAAAAGCCATCAAAGAGATTATGGGGAGCGGCAAAGCCTTTGATTTTCCTAAGCCGCCTGAGTTAATAATGTACTTCATTCAAATGATTACCGGCGAAGATGATATTGTCCTCGATTCCTTCGCCGGTTCTGGTACTACCGCCCACGCCGTCCTCAACATGAACAAGGCGGACGGCGGACACCGCAAGTTCATCCTCGTTGAGATGATGGACTACGCCGACAGCATCACCGCCGAGCGCGTGAAACGTGTTATCAAGGGCTATGGTGAGGGCAAGAACGCCGTGGAGGGTACGGGCGGCAATTTCAGCTTCTATGACTTGGGCGAACCGCTGCTTGTGGGCGATTGCCTGAATGAAGCCGTTGCCCCGGAGAAAATCCGGGAATACATCTGGTTCATGGAAACCAAGCAGCCCTACTCTCCGCCCAGCGGAGGCAATCCCTATTACCTCGGCAAGCACAACAGCACGGGCTATTACTTCTACTACGAGCCGCAGCGCGTGACGGTACTGGATTATACGTTCCTTGCCACCATCACGGAAAAGACCAGCGGCACGATCATTTACGCCGACCGCTGCTCAATCACGGAGGACAAGCTGGCGCAGATGGGCATTGTATTCAAGAAAATCCCACGGGACATCAGTAGACTGTAAGGGGGTGACTATGTATGGAAATGAAAGGGTATCAGAAAGCGGTCATAACGGATTTGACGCATTTGAGCGAGAACGGCGCTTTCAAATTCTGCGACACAACTACTACCAGCGGCAGGGACTACCGACGTGGAATCCAATCTCTGTTTGAAGGAATCATGGCAGCCTATCGCAATCCAGCGGCTCATGCCAATCTTCAATACGAAAAACGCGAGGCTATGGAGCAAATTATGCTGGCAAGCCAGCTGATGTATGTGTTAGACAAGCCACAATTATAAAGAGACTGATTCAAAGGAGAAGCAGATATGGATAAGATGACTCAGATTTTAGACATTCCCTCCATTAAAAATGATACAAACTTCTGGATGGTAAGAGCTAAGCGAGGCTTTTTCTTTGACGAGTTCATAAGGAATGAGTTTATTGCGATAGGTTGGAACTCAGTGACAAAGGCTATGATTAGTCAAAATCTTACTCGAAGTCAGTCAGACAGATTAAAAGCCTCGATAAAAGCTACATATGATGAAAGTAAGCCCGGAACGTCACTCAATAAGTGTATTCGTTTTTGCTATGAACTCAAAGCGGGAGACATTGCAGTTATTGTAGATAACAACAGGGTTGCTTTTGCATACATTGGAGAGTATTACGAAGAACAATCTCCAACCCTCACAGTCGAATTAGAAAAAGAGGTTCATCAGCAGATCGAAAAGGCAAATCCAAATACTGATACATTTACCTGCCCGTATATTAAGGCAATACCGCACAGAAAAAGGTGCCCAAAACCGCCGAGTGTGATATAATAAACTTATGGATAAACAGATGACAATCTCCGCATTCAGCGATGAACTGGCGCAGGTGCGGACGAAGAAAAAAGAATTTCTCA
>ENA-OPRV01001815-OPRV01001815.1-human-gut-metagenome-genome-assembly--contig:-NODE-1815-length-10303-cov-11.190867_pt1 | contig 10303 bp, 9 predicted proteins | sample MGYA00241896_ERZ501886 | MGnify/ENA primary metagenome ERZ501886 (study PRJEB25962, sample SAMEA2042452) | human gut metagenome | biome: human gut; feature: human-associated habitat; material: faeces... | reverse complement strand
CAGCTGCCGGAGCGGTGCTTAAGCCGCAAGGCGGGAATTGTGCGGTGTTGCCTAAGGCTTTTTAACGCATAATCCCGCTGCGTTTGTAGAAATAGACGATATTTTCGACTTTTTCAGATACCCCCTAAGGGATATCTGAAACAGATTGAATGCTCGACTTTCCGGACACACCTTAAGTACAGAGTTAATTTTTATCCGTTTCGCATTGCCGCAAAACGATTTTGATACTTGCATCCGCCGCCGCAATGTGGTAATATGATTAAAGCGTAATCTTTCGTTCCATCTGCAATGCTTTTTACAGCGGCTTTGCACCTGCTTTTGTACGTTCTACTGCCAGTCTAACACACAAAATGTACCCGGTCAACAACGGTTTGTTTTCTGTACAAAAAGCTGGTTTTTTCTCCCTTCGGAACATGTCAGCATGGCGTTTTCTCAATATATGCGATCATAGTTCAGCTGGATAGAGCACTGGCCTCCGACAACTGCGATACGACAGGTTTTTGGCTTGTTTTTGCTCGATACAGCGTAATTTACGCTCGCAAAGACGCGGTGGTCAACGGTAGTCAGACCACGAATTGACCACTATTGGAAATTGACTACTTTACAAGATTGAAATACGTCAGAACGACGTTTTTCATACATAAGCGATCGTAGCTCAGCTGGATAGAGCGTTCGGCTCCGACCCGGAAGGCCAGAGGTTCGAATCCTCCCGGTCGCACTTAAAAAACGCATTGCAATGTACTTTTGCAATGCGCTTTTTTATTCTGATTTTAGAATAATTTTAGTAGCATATCATCTGCCGCATCGGTGAACTGACCTTTCGCCAGCCGTTCATTTCTCAGCTGATTTATGGCGGTTCGCATAAGGCGGATTTCGTCTGCTGAGAAACTTGCTCTTTTATCGGCTGGGAGAGAATTGATTTTCAGTATCAGCATCCCCGATTCCTGTGTACTACGACCAAGTGCTTTTTCTTGGTAGTAATACGGAGCAAGTGCTTTCAGCAGGATACTTTTGTTCGCGCGGGTCAACTTGATTTTTTTCATAGTCCAATCGCCTTTCCGAGTTTCTCTTGTGCCTTGCGTTTATTTTTGTCAAATGCGTGGGCGTAAATATCTAGTGTAGTGCTGGCCTGTGCATGACCCAATAGGCTAGCTACCGTTCGTACATCCACGCCCTGTGAAATCAGCAAGCTGGCATTCGTATGCCGCAAGCTATGCACATTCAAATCCAGCGGCAAGTTGTTTGCTTTCAGAATCAGCTTGAAACGATAGGTAAATGTACAGGGATTCATCGGCTTTCCATTAGGCTGGCGGAACAGGTAGTCATCCTCGTCAACGGTTTCGTTCGCGGTTTGCTGCCTATCCCATTCGCACTCTTTCCGCCACGCCTTGAGTAGCTGGCACATTTCTTTACTCAAGTAAACCATGCGATCACCGCTGGTCGTCTTAGGGTCTTTCGTGATGGACTCTTGGTGACTAAGTTTTACTACACCGCGCTGCACATGAATCGTCCGTTTGCGCCAGTTGATGTCACTCCATTTTAATCCACAGGCTTCACCCCGCCGCAGCCCGGTGGCAAGGATCAGTTTGAAATAGGTTTCGTATTTCATGCTCTGACCTTCAAACGCTGTAATCAACTTTTTTACGGTTTCCTCATCGGCCACAGGGCGTTCTTTCTTCTGCCCTTTCGGCTTGTAGCACCGCCATGCAGGATTGTGGGTCAAATAACCCTCGTCCACAGCCGCCGACAGGATGCCGCACAGTGTGTTGTGTAAGCCTTCAACCGACTTCTCGGAAAGATTTCCCCTGCCATCCAGCCGTGGGCTATGTCGCATTTCCTCGTAAAAATCTCGAATGACTTCCTTGCGCAAATCCGTCAGCTTATAGTTGCCCAGCGCTGGTAAAATCCTGCGGATGTCCTGCAAATCTCTGCAAAATGTAGAATCAGCAAGTTTCTTCGGTCCTACATCAGCTACCCAGTGTTCAATGTATTTTGCCAGCGTGATGCTACGATTGATGGGTTCAGGCGAGTGCTGTACTTCTCTCTCAAACAAAATTGCCTGTTCCTTAACCCACTTTTCTGCTTGTTTGGGTGTGTACTCCTTGGGTGGCTTGACCGTTTTCTGTACAGATTTCAGCCGGTTACCCTCGTAGTCATACCCACGAGATACCACAATCAAGTAACTGTTACTGCCGCGCTTTCTGATAGATGCCATTGTTTTCATCGCTCCTTTGTATATTTTGTTGACCTGCGGTACTACAAAGCATACCGACAACTGCGACAGAAAGCTATCACCACACCCAACAATCTTTTGCCCCAAAATCTACCTATTACTGACAAAAACGGCACTGCCATCTCTGACAGTGCCGCTGACTATTTAACCCGCTTTCTTGTTTTTTCTATTCTTATTTTTCATAAATGCAACATAACACGGATTTTGGCTGTTCAACAAATCTTGCATCAAGTTTGCCGCCTGAAGTTTCACCGCATCCTGTGGGTGGCAGTAGGTGCGCTCCAAGAACGCCGTATCTGCATGACCGAGCAGGGATGCAGCCACCTGTTTGCTGGTACCTTCCTGCAGCAGATAGGTTGCGTAGAAATGCCGCAGGGTGTGCAGGTGGTAATCTTCCGATAGCCCACACTTTTTATATAGCTTACGCAAACGCCGGGTAAAAGTATCCGGGTGCGGCACATGACCGTCGGGGTCAGTAAAAATTGGTTGCTCTCTGTCCGGAACACCGCTATGCAGCACCTGTTGCTGTCGAAGCGCCATCAAAAGTTCCCATATACCCAGCGGAATGGTTACAATCCGTTCCCGATGGCTCTTGGTGTCACTCTCTACAATCTGCCCGGATGCGCAGCTGCGGGAACGGCGGACGGTCATTTCACAAGCACCGGTTATGTCCCTCCATTGCAGGGCGCACAGTTCCCCACGCCGCAACCCGGTTGTGATTGCCAGTGTGTAGTACGCCCGATACAGAATCGGTTCGTTCTGAATCGCCCGCATCAGTTTACCCATTTCATACTTCTGCGGAATATGCTGCACCTCCTTCTCAAAATGCTTTTTCCGAACGCGGTGTGCCGGATTGAACGGAATGATGTCATTTTTCTTGGCATCTTCCAGTACCGAGGAAACGGTTTCCAGATATTTCAAAACAGTAGTTTCCTTGATGCATTTCCCGCCCCGTCCGGGACGCTTGCGCAGTTCCTCGCACATTTCCTCTAAGGTCATGGGAAGCAGCTTTGCAAGCGGGATTCCTCCAATCAGCGGATAAACAATGTCAAGGTTTCTCTTATAGCCCGCGTAGGTAGTAGCTTTGAAAAACGGTTTCTGCCGCTTGAGCCAGTTTTCCGCGTACTGCTCAAAGTGGGTCTGGTCGCTTTCTTCCACGCCGTATTTGAACTTTTTCTCGATGCGTTCCGCTTCAGCCATGACATACTGCTGGATGCCGCGCTTTGGCACGGATGATGGCACAGTGATGGTCTGCGCCTTCATCCGCTTCTGCCCGTTGACCTTATAGCCGTTGCAGACGGTGATTTTGTATTTTCGTTCGGACTTTTTCTTGATGTAAGCCATTGTACCTCCTTGTCAGCGCCACTGAGAGCGCTCTCGGTGGCGGTTTCTGTTGTTTGTATGTTGACTTTGGTTTTCTTGGTCTATACGGTTGGATTCGCGTGTGCGTTGAATACGCTTGATTGCTCCCTCTGCAATTTTGTCCTCTTTACGGAGTTCGGCAATCTTACAGGTCAGCATTGCACGGCGGTCTGCCAATTCCGGCGGGGCGTCCTTTCGGCGCATCTGCTTGATGACTTCCGCCCGCTGCGCGGCAAGGGTTTCCATCTGCTGGGACAAGCCCTGGCGGTAGTCCACGATGGCCTGTAAAGACGGGAACTTGTGGTCGTAAACAAAGGCGTGCTCAGCAAGGATTCTCTCGGTATCTTTCCAAATGCGCTCCAGTTCCGGGCGGTTGATACGGGGCTGCTGCTTCTTGGGCAAGATGCCCAGCTGATAACAGTAGTACAGATACAAGCGGTGCATCTGGGATTCCCCGAAGAATACCTCGAAGAAAATTTGGAGGATGCTTCTATTTTCCGTAGGACGATACCGTTTTGGCGTATACTGTCGGGGCGGGTGTTTCAACTCATACAGCCTTGGTCCGTACAGCAGGTAGTTTCCGCGCAGTCGGTCATCTATGGCAGGTAAATCGTATTCTTCTCCCAGCCTGTAAAGCCGCACTGCACGGCCGCCATCCCGCGCCCGGATGGTTGCGTACTTTCGGTTAGGGTCACTGCCGAAAATGTATCCTTGCCGATACAGCGCCCTGTGAAAGTCCTCTGCGGTGCTGGCGTCCTCACAGGCTTGGTCGATGGCCTCCCGCATCCGGACGTACCGCGCAGGTTCCTTTGACCTGGGCTGCTCCACCACCGACAGACCGTACTCCCGGCACAACTTGTCGGATGCAGCCCGGAACTCAGCGTATTGGCTGCGGCGCTGCTCATATTTCTTGCCGTCCACATAGGACACGGAATTTATCACGAAATGATTATGTAAATTATGCGTGTTCATGTGTGTAGCAACCAGCACTTGGAAACGCTTGCCCCAAACCTTGCGAGCCAGCGCCACACCGATCTCATGGCACTGCTCCGGGGTGACTTCCCCCTCGCGGAAGCTTTGGTAGGCGTGGAGCGCCACCACGCCGTCTGTTTTACCAAAGCGTTCCTGCACAGCCCGCATATCTTCCCACGCATGGTCTGCCCTGCAATGGATGCCGGTGACGAGCTGGGCGCTCTCGTTCAGCTTGGTTTTGGCATCGTTCTCCGCATAGTGCAGTGTTTGGGCAAGGGCATCGTACTCGGTCTTGTCCGGGTTGGCGGCATAATCAAGGACGCGCTGTAAGCTGTCCTTGATTGTCCAGATCTTAGTTACCGCCAATAAGCAAGTCCCTTATCTCATCTGCACAGGCTGTAATTTTAGCGCTTGCACTCGGTTGACAGCTTTCTGCAATTTCATCGAGTCTATCCAATACATCAAATACCTCCTTGGGCGGATGCCCGCCCGGCTCATATCCCAGCGCCCGCTGGCGTAAATACTCCGAGAGCGACAAGCCACAGTTTTTAGCCAACATCGTCACCTTTTTCTTCTCGGTGACGGTCACCCGGACGTTGATTCCGATACTGCGCTTTCTCATGCGCTCGCAGCCTCACAGGGGTTCGGGGCTGTCCCCGTAGGCTTTTTGGCGGGTTGCCCTGTGGCAACACTTCGCCCATGCTTGCTTCCCTCAAGCGCTCCGAGTGACGATGGTGACGATGGTGACGGTCTTTCTGGGATACCCCACCCCGATAATTGAGTTATGTCAATATCATCGTCACCACCGTCACCATCGTCACCATAGAAGCTCAAAAGGCGAACCTTGTTTTTTCGATGGGTTTTATAGTGAATACCTTTCGGCTCGAACACTTTATCGAAATACTTCGCCATGTTATAGGTGAACTGATTCGGTTTTGCATCTTCGATGCCTGCTGCCGCAAGCAATTCAGATGCCGTTCCCTGCCAGTTTCCCACACTCTCGATGTACTCTGCTGCTTTCCACAAGTAGTCCGGCACAGCCTTGATCTCTCGTTCCTCTGCGGTTTCTTCATCTTCAAGTGTCCAAATGCAGTTATCTTCCCGCAAATGCAGCGTTCTATCGTCCATATCGCGTCCAGTAAGCAAAACATCGGCAGTCTGGCTCATGCGTCTGCGCTGCATGACCCAGCTGGTATCTGCCACACCCATAAGACCTGTAGAGCCTGAAATCTGGTCGAATGGGTCGGATGCGCTCTGTTTGCGCAGGTGATGAATCAGCAGGATGCAGATGCCGTATTTATCAGCAAGCTTTTTCAATGCACCTGCCTCTTTATAGTCATTTGCATACATCCCTCCGTTTCCATCGCTTAAACGCACTTTTTGAAGTGTATCGATGACGATTAGACCAACATCGTGATATGTGTGGACAAGTGCCTCAACTTGTTCCTCCAATCCCTGCCCAATACTCGGACATTCCGTTTGGAGAATCAGCCTCTCCGGGGCATCTCCGCCATCGATAAGCTGGAAAATACGGCTTTGCAAGCGATTGAATGTATCTTCCAGCGAGAAATAAATCACGGTGCGTGGCTCTATTTCTCGATTCCAGACAGGATTGCCCTGCGCAATCTGCAAACACAGCCACAAGGTCAGCCAGCTTTTGCCCGCCTTGCTGGGGCCTGCGAACAGCGCCAGTCCTGCCGGGAGCAGACCGGGAATGATCCACTTGACCGGCGGCAGCGGCGTGGAGAGCAGTTCTTCGGCAGAGATCGTTTTCGGAAGTTTTTCATAATTCATTCGCATCGTCCTTTCCGTTTTGGTATATATCTATTATCTCATACTATCGTCGTTTTGTGTGTAGTAAGTTTTATTCTCCAGTGTTAAGTTGTACGGCTCACGCCGCCTCACACCCCCACAAACGCGCCAAACGGCGGGCGCTTCGGCTGTTTCGTATCCGTGTGCTGCGTGTGGCATCTGCCCCTCACAGGGCGCGTCTAGGCGAAATGTGGGAGTGAATCAGAACTGATTCACTTTTATGCCTTACGCTCTGGAAAGTGAATCAAATCTGATTCACTTCCAATAAATTTCCCGAAAGTATACGGTTCTGATTCCCTACTTTTATTAGACTGGAAAACGTGAATCGGTTCCGCATATTTTCGGGATAACTTTTCGACTTACAGCTGCATTTGCCCACCTTGCCCCAGCTGCGGGGACGACTCGCAAGGCTGCCGTTTGGCTGCAACGGCATCATGGGTATTTTTACCCCAGCCAGGTTCTCTGCCTGCCGCCCTCATTGTGTGAACTATGACTGGACGGAAGTATCTTTACGACCACATCTGTCATTGCGCTCCACTCCGCCACGGGGTGTTTACCAGAGAATGAATCGCTCGTGCCCGGTGGCAGTCATGGCGCGTACTCTGTCTGCGCTGCCGTACTCGTAAGTTGACGGCAATGCGGTGAATGTACCTTGCTTGTCGGATATGCAGTTTTCAAGGTGCCGAATCTATTTGAGACGGGGAGGTGCTCTTGCCAGAATCAAGGCAGCTCCTACGCGCTCACGCGCTTCTGACCGCACGGACTTTTCAGAACATAATTGATCACATTGATTTTGGGGATTTTGTAGGCGTTTCCCAGCCGGATGCAGCTGATTTCGCCCTCCCCCAGCAGGTCATACGCCGCGTGGCGGCTGATGCCCAGCATGGCTTGCAGATCCTTGACCGTTACAATGTCCGGGTACTCCGCAAACATGAGCTTGTACATTTCTCTGATTTCTTTACAATCCATTCGATCACCATCCTTGCACTAGCACTTTGCCTTCGCTTACAAGCGAAGTATACATATAAGATACTTCGCTCACGAGCGAATGTCAATAGAAGTCACAAAAAATTCATTTTTTTACTTGCGCTTTCATGTTATGGTGTGCTACAATAGAGAAAACTTATTGGAGGGCTTTTTTCATGGAAGTAGGTCAAAAAATAAAACTAGTACGACTTCATAGAGGTCTGACACAAAAACAACTGGGTGACCTTCTCAATCTTGGGGACGGCGGCGCAAATCGAATCGCACAATATGAAATAGGATACCGTGTTCCCAAGCCATCTCTACTAAAAGAAATCGCAAAAGTTTTGGATGTCAAGGAAGAAACATTTTTCGTAAGCGACAAGTTTCTTCCGGATATTCTGCGGACAATTATGTGGTATGATTTTGAACATAGAAGATCTTTCAAACTGGCTGAAACCACGCTTGATGCTTCGATTGCGCCGATAGAAAGTAAAGCAATCGAACTGCGCGGCAACGCCTGCACCACATGGGGCGACTCAATCGCACCCGCAACCGTACTGTGGGTGAATGTACCACTCTTTAATGACCTCATGAAGGAGTGGCTTACCAGAAAGCAGGAACTTGCCTCCGGCACTATCACAAAACCCGAGTATCTCGAATGGTTGCTCCAATGGCCCGCTTCCTCCGATATGGCTGGAAAACGTGAGCCGAAAAGACAATGGAGAAAAGCCAAATAAAGCGTAACACCACTTTACTATAGTTATCCATAAATTCCTGTTCCTTTTTGAGCAGAAAAAGGTAGACAGGGTCATCTTGAGGTCGTGTAAGTTTGAGTGCCTGCATAACCTCAAAGCAATACTTTCTGAGAGCCGCATTCCCACGTTTTGATATGTGGCGATTGTAGCTCTCAAATGTTCCAGACTGATATGGAGGCGGATCGTTACCAGCATAAGCGTTGAGTGCTTTTCCACTGTGAAAGCGGCGGATATCTCCAATTTCAGCAAGGATAAGGGGACCGAGTCGATCCACAACACCAGCCATAGAGCGCAGAACAGCGTATTCGGGCAACGTTTCAGCTAATAAATAATGTCTTGAAATCAGGGATGAGGTAGAAAGGAAAGTTCCATGACAAAAGATGAAGTAAAAAAACTCAGGATGAACAGTCCGGAATCACTACAGTTTTTAAATAATGCTACAAAATTTTATAATTTAATGATGATGTATCGTTGTGCTATTCGGGAGATACAAACTAAACTTGAGGTTTTGGATGATGAATTTTCAGTTGAGAACAATCGAAATCCTATTTCTTTTATAAAAACAAGAATTAAGAAGCCCAATAGTATTTACGATAAACTGCAGAAGATGGGATATGAATTTACAACAGAAAATATACAGACATATCTCAATGATGTAGCAGGCGTTCGAATAGTTTGTGCGTTTATTGACGATATTTATATGATATCAGATTTGATTACCCAACAGGATGATATTAAAGTTATTGAAATAAAAGATTATATAAAAAATCCAAAATCGAATGGTTATCGAAGCTATCATATGATTGTTGAAATACCAGTATTTTTTGCTAAGGGTAAAACACCTATGCGTGTAGAATTACAGATTCGAACCAATGGTATGGATTTCTGGGCAACATTGGAACATCAACTTCGCTATAAAAAAGGAATTGAAGAAATGCCTGGCTATGATGAGATAAGTGAAGAATTACTTCATTCTGCAAGAGCTATCATTGAAGCAGATAATGAAATGCAGAGAATAAAAGACAAAATTGGTATGTTCCACGAAATTTAGGGAGAAAACTGAGCAAGTAGGAAGGTGGAATATATATGAAACAAGATACTTTAGAGGGCAAAGCAAAAACAAAAAATGGGGTAAAACGGCTGTGTTTTTCCATAATCTGCATTCTTCTGGAAGTGATTTTTATTATTACTATCGTAACACGCTTGAATGAATATGCAGAAATCATAAATTTATTTACAAGGATTTTGAGTGGGATCTTGGTTTTGGGATTGTACGCATCAAATAAGACATCCTCTATGAAAATGCCTTGGGTCATCTTAATTCTAATTTTCCCAATTATGGGTGTAGGCCTGTATTTGTTGATTGGTTTGAATGGTGGCACACATAAAATGCGTGAGCGATATGCAGAAATTGATAGCAAATTGTTACCAATGCTTCCGGACAGTCAGGAGTGTTTGAGCAGAATAAAAGAAACAATTCCGAAAGCAGGAAATATAGCAAGTTACATACAAAGAAATTCGCAGTATCCAATCTATCAGAATACGGATATTGTGTATTTTGATGAAGCAGTGAAAGGATTAGAGGCACAGCTTAAGGATTTGGAGAAAGCACAGAAGTTTATCTTTATGGAATATCATGCGATAGAAGACGCTGAAGCATGGCATAAGATTCAAGATGTTCTGGAAGAGCGAGTAAAAGCAGGTGTGGAAGTTAGAGTATTCTACGATGATATGGGTTCTATAGGCTTTATTAACACAGATTTTGTGAAAAAGATGGAGGCAATAGGAATTCATTGCCGTGTATTCAATCCGTTTATGCCAGGTTTAAATCTGTTTTTGAACAATCGTGATCATAGAAAAATAACAGTTATTGATGGAAAAGTCGGATTTACAGGTGGATATAATCTAGCAAACGAATATTTTAATTACACACACCCGTATGGACAGTGGAAAGATACAGGTATTCGTTTAGAAGGAGATGCTGTTCAGTCGCTTACGGTGACATTTTTGGAAATGTGGAATGCAGTAAGTGATAAGGATGCTAATGATTCTGATTTTAGTAAATACCTTTTCCACTATGATTATGCGGCACAGCAAACTGGGTTTGTTCAACCTTATGCAGACAGCCCTATGGATAATGAGCAAGTAGGAGAAGAAGTTTATATCAGTATGATAAATAAAGCTGAAAAATATTGTTGGTTTA
>ENA-OPRV01001805-OPRV01001805.1-human-gut-metagenome-genome-assembly--contig:-NODE-1805-length-10360-cov-2.336439_pt1 | contig 10360 bp, 8 predicted proteins | sample MGYA00241896_ERZ501886 | MGnify/ENA primary metagenome ERZ501886 (study PRJEB25962, sample SAMEA2042452) | human gut metagenome | biome: human gut; feature: human-associated habitat; material: faeces... | reverse complement strand
CCTTTTTGGGTTTATAACTTACTTGGTGTAGGCAGCGTAGGCGACGAACAGCTTGTTGGCAATGCCGTCGGCGATGGAGTACATCTCGGCGTTGGTGCCGGCGGTGGCGGCGACGGCGTCAGCCATGGCGGTGCCTTCACCGGTAGCCTTGACGACGGAGGCGATGGCAACGGCCATGCCCTCGGCATCCTGCTTGACGGTACCGGTCATCTTGCCGGCAGCGATCAGTTCCTTGGCGGCGTCGGTAGCGTCAACACCGAACACGGGGATGGTGGTCGCGCCCTCGGCGCCGGTGTTGTAGCCGGCAGCCTCCAGAGCGGAGATAGCGCCTTCAGCCATGTTGTCGTTGTTGCAGATGATCAGCTCGATCATGTTGCCGTTGGCCTCGTTGTACTGGGACAGGTTGGTGTTCATGTAGTCCAGAGCAGCCTGTGCGCTCCAGGCGCCGCCCAGATCCACCTGGTACTTGGAGGCGTTGGAGGCGTCGAAGTACTCCAGAGCGGGCTTGCCGGCCTCGGCCAGGACAGCGTCGGCATCCTCAACACCGAACTGGGTGCGGTAGATGGCCTCAACGTTGGCCTCGTCGCCCTTGAACATGGCATAGGAGATCTTGCCGTCGCCATTCAGGTCAACAGCATCCCAGTTGGCCAGCAGGTACTCGCCGACCATCTTGCCCTGCAGGTGACCGGCTTCGGGAGCGTCGGTGCCGATGAAGCAGATGTTGGCGTTGGCGTTCAGGACGGTGCCTTCCTCGCCGTCAGCCTCGATGGCGCGGTTGAAGAAGATAACGGGGGTGCCGTTCGCCAGAGAGATGATCTCGTTGGCAACGTCGGGGGAGCCGGAAGTGACCATGTTGACGACCAGCAGGTTGTAGCCGTCGGTAACGGCGGTCTGGATCTGCTCGTTCTGGGTGGTCTGGTTGTTGTTGCCGTCGAAGTTGTTGTAGGTAACGCCCAGGCTGTCCAGCTGTGCGTCCAGAGCGGTGCGGACGCTGGAAATGTAGGTGTCGGCGAAGGTGTAGTAGAACACGCCGACCTTCAGCTCGGAAGCTTCGACCTGAGCCTCGGTCTCGTTCCCTGCGGGAGCGGGGGTGGTAGCGGCGTTAGTGCTGGGGGTGGTGGTCTTGGAGCCGCAGGCGGCCATGGCGACTACCATGACAAGCGCGAGCAGCAGTGCAAGTGCCTTTTTCATTGCTTTTTTCCTCCATAAAATTCATTTTTTGGTTTCGCCGGGTTGGCTTCACCGTGACTATATTGTATCAGATACGGATTTTTTTCACAGTCATTTTTCCTCGCGGATTTTCTCAAAAATTTTTGCCGCCTCCAAAAAACGCGCCGTGTTTTTGTGCAAAAAGTCCTAAGAAACGGTAAAAATTGCAAGTACGCCGATCAACCGAAGGAAAACATGGCCTTCTGGCTCTCCATGGTAAACATATTTTCTTTGGTGACGATGGTGGTCGCGGTGTCGATGAGCGCCGTGGAATCGAATTTTTCCCCCTGCAAAACCTGCCACGCCTTTTCTACGCCCAGATACCCCATGGCGTAGGAATTCTGCACCACCAGGGCGGCCACCGCTCCGGTTTGCAGCAGCTCGATGCAGTTGACGTTGCTGTCGAAGGACACAGCGTGTACCTGACCCGTCAGCCCCAGGGAGTCCACCGCCTGAGCCACGCCCACGGCCAGTGGCTCGTTGAAGCCGATCAGCACGTTGATCTCCGGATGCTCCCGCAGCAGCTTCTCCGCCGCCAGACGGGCTTCCAGAGCATCGGTGGAAACATTGACGGCGTAAATGCCCTTGACCCGGCTGTCCCCAAGCAGCACCTCCCGGAAGCCCTGCTCCCGCTCCCGGCAGTTCTGGGTCTCGGCGTAGGCGTTGACAATGCCCACAACGATTTTCTCCTGCGCCGTTTTCAGCGCGGCCTCCCCGCTCATGCGCCCGGCCGCCACATTGTCCGTCCCGATGCGCACGGAAACGCCTTTGGAATCCACGTCGCTGTCAATGACCACCACCCGGACGCCCGCGGCCACGGCTTCGTCGATGGCGGCGGCGTTTTCCGTGTAGCTGATGGCGGAGAAGACGATGGCGTCCGCCCCGTCGGCCACGGCCTGCCGGATGTAGTCGTTCTGTACTTCAAAGTCCTCCTCCGTGTCCGGGGCAAGGATGGTCAACTGCACGTTATATTCGGATTTCGCGGCGTTTGCCCCGGAAAAAACCGCTTTCCAGAACTCCGTGGAGGATTTGGCGATCAGATAGATATTGTACGACCCGCCGCTCTGATGCGTACCGGCGCAGCCGGAAAGGCACACCAGCAGCGCCAGAAAAACGGCGATCCACTTAATGCTTTTCATGCTCCGCCTCCTCCCGCACCTTCGGCATCCGCACCGTCACCTTCGTCCCCTCGTCCGGGACGCTTTCGATGGTGATGCCATAGGCGTCGCCGAACCAGATTTTCAGCCGGTCGTTGACATTCTTGATGCCGATGCCGGACTTTCCGTCGGGCTTCCGGCGGAAAATTTCCTCGATCTGCTCCGGCTCCATGCCCACGCCGTTGTCCTCCACCGTAAAGAGGACGTCCTCTCCCTCGGCGCGGACACGGATTTCAATATGTCCCTCGTCCACCAGACCGTTGACGCCGTGGTAGATGGCGTTCTCGATGATGGGCTGGAGGGTGATTTTGTTGCACAGGTACTCCGTGCAGTCCTCCTGAACGTCAAAATGATAGGAAAACTGCTCCTTGTAGCGCACGCTCTGGATTTGCAGATAGCTCTGGGCGTGCTGCACCTCACTGCGGATGGGGATCAGCTCGTGCCCCTTGCTGATGCTGATGCGGAACAGCCGCGCCAGGGCGTTGACCATCACCACGGCTTCCGCGTTCTTCCCCTGCTCGCACATCCACGAAATGGAATCCAGCGTATTGTAGAGGAAGTGGGGATTGATCTGCGCCTGTAAGGCTTTCAGCTCCGTCTTGCGCAGGTTGACTTCCTCACTGCGCACCGTGGCCATGAGCTTCTGAATCTTTTTGACCATGTGGTCAAAGGACGCCGACAGGTTCTCCACCTCCCGGACGCCGGTGACGGGTTCATAGGAAAAGCCCTCGCCGGTTTTCTCAAAGCTCTGCATGGCAACGATCAGATCGTGAATGGGACTGGACAGCACCCGGGAAAGCATCAGGCTCAGCAGCACCGCCGCAGCCAGAATAAACAGTGCGCCGATGAAGGTAATGCGCATGATCTCCCGCAGGGCGTCGGTAATCAGCTCCTGAAACGAGCTGACGCCTACGACCCGCCAGATGCCGTTTTCCAGCGTCTGGACGGTGTAAATGGTGCTTCCCTCCACGTGCGTCCCGTCCGGGAGAGAGGCCGTCAGGTCGGTATTCTCGCTTTTCAGATCGGAATAGATGAGCTGCTGCTGGGGGTGGTAAACGAGGTTTCCCTCCGTGTCCTCCAGGAAGCAGTAGCCCCGCTGGCCGATGCCCACGCCGCTGATATAGGTGGAAATATTGGAGCAGCTCACGTCCACGGCGATGTACCGCTCCCCCTCCCCGGTGGTGGCCGGGCGGATGATGGTCACGACCCATGGGTAATCCTCCGCGAAAATCGACATGACGTGGGGCGCGGATATATAGCCGCCCTCATAAAGTTCCCGCTTGTCCGGGTCGAAGGAGAGGTTTTGCAGAATATCCTCCCGCAGACGGCGGCCAAGGCTGTAGCAGTTGCGCATTTCCCCCTCCGCGTCGTAGGTGGTGACAGCCACCACATCGGCGCGGATTTCCAGAAACGCCTCGAACCGGGCCTCCCGTTCCTCCGCGGGCAGCTCCAAGTAGCCGGTCAGCAGCGTCACCGCGTCGTCCATATTCTCCAGGTATTCGTTCATGGTGCTGCCGGCCTGGGCAATGGCCTGACGGCTGGTGGTCTCGGCGTTGCGCAGCAGCGTCCGGCGATAGGTCTGCATGAAGACCAGATTGGCGCACAGAAGCACACTCACCGCAACCGCCGTGAGCGTGAGCGCCATGATGAGATTCATGCTGAGTCCCTTTTTCTTCATGCGTTGGCCTCTTTCTGCTCCTGACGCATCCGCGCCGGGGATTTGCCGTAGTATTTTTTGAAGCAGTAGCCGAAATAGCTCTGGTCGGCGTAGCCGCAGCGGCGGGACACCTCGGCAATGCGGCTGCTGCCGCCCCACAGCAGCTTCAGCGCCACATCCATCCGCTTCTGAATCAGCAGGTTCATGAAGGTGTCGCCATAGAATTTTTTGATGTTCGCGCCCAGGTAATTGGCGCTGATGTGCAGCCGCTCGCTGACGGATTGCAGCGACAGCTCCTCGTCCATGTATTCCTTCTCGATGATCTTCAGCGCCCGGGCGCAGAGCATGGCCATGTCGTCCCAGCCCCCGGCGGCGTACAGTCCGCCGCCTCTGCGGGCGATTTTCAGGGCTTCCATGGCTTCTAAGTAAGCGGTGTGTCCATCGCCGAGAGAGGCGTACTCCTTGCTTAAGCCCGCCAGCGCTTCCCCGCCCCATGCCCGGCGGGTGGCCTGCCGCAGCTCGTCCAGGGAAGCATACAGCCGCCCGAACCCGTTGCCGGAGGCCAGCAGAAGCACCGTCCGGTCGCCGCTGGAAAATCCGCAGCAGGAAAACGCCCGGGAGAAGATCCGCTCCGCCATGGGCAGCAGCTCCGGGTGCGCCCCGTCGGGCAGGCTGAACGCCGCCACCACGATATGCTCGTCCCCCCGGATTTCCATTCCGGCGCTTCGCAGGGATTCCGCCGCGGCGGACGGCTCCGGACGGGCGTCCTCGTCCAAAAGCATCGTGGCCGTGACCATCCGCAGCGCTTCCGCGCCGCCCTGAGGCCGGGTCAGGCTGGCAAGGCGTTTTTCGATCTTGTCGTGAATCTTCCGCAGTTCTTCCGTCAGCTCCGCCATGCTGATGGGCTTGAGAAGGTAGGCCACGATCTCGTCCTCGATCCCGGCCTTGGCGTACTCAAAATCGTCGTAGCCGCTTAAGAACGCCACTTGCAGCAGCGGCTGGACGGCCTTCGCCTGTCTGGTGAGAGCCGTCCCGGAAATAAACGGCATCCGGATATCCGTCAGCAGGAAATCCGGCTGAAGCGCTTCCACCAGCTGCAACGCGTCCAGCCCGTTCCCGGCGCGACCCACAAGGCGGAAGCCCAGGGACTCCCAGTCGATCAGCTGGCAGACGGCGCCCAGCAGCTCCGGCTCATCGTCCGCCACCAGAACGGTCAACACCTGATGCTTTTCCATGCTCAGCCCTCCATTCGCATTGTTGATTTGATTATAAAAGATTTCCCGAAAAAACACAAGCCCGGAATGTTACATTTTCACATTCCGGGCTTGCCGCTTGATTTGATTTTTGGTTATTTTACAAGTGCATCAATATTCGCTGTCGTGATCTTCTGCCACGGAACGGTCAGGGGTTCCTTATTGGTGAATATCCCCGCTTCCCATTTCTCGTAGTCTGCCCTGTTCATGAACCGCCGCTCTCCGTTTTCCGTTATCAGGTAGACATAGCCGTCATGCTCGGTGTCAATGTCATCCGGGTAGGGCGTTTCCGTATAGGAATCGTAGTCGGTGATATCCTTGCACCATGCGTCCACATAGAAGGCGTCTTTATAGCTATCCTCCGCTTCGTCATAATACGCAATGGCGTAAGGCCAGAGGACATCCCCCGCATACCCCTGATTGTGGGACGCCTCCACCTTGAGCATACCGGGATAATGGGTCACTCCCACATAACTGTAGGACTCAATCCGCACGCCGTCGGTTTGGGGGTCATAGCCATAGATGATCTCACACATTCCCGCCATGTAGGTGTTGGATACGGAAACCAGCAGTTCTTCCTCCCCGTCTCCGTCCACATCCGTAACGGCAAATTGTTCGTCTTCAATCGTACCCGGTTCCCACACTTCAATATTCCCCGAGTCGGGCAGTTCCGGCCAGCGCAGATCGTCATGGACAGTCCGGAGCGCCCGCTGGAACGCGCTGCGGGCAGCGTCGTTCCGGTCAGGGGCGGTGGATTCCGGCTGGGTGGGCTCTGCCGTTGTCTCCACGGGGATACGTTTCGACGGAGCGAAGTACTGTGCCATGGTGGGCTTCGGTGCGGTTGTCCTGCTGCAAGCGGAAAGAAGCAGCAGCATCACCGCCAGCATGAGACATAGTTTCTTTTTCATCGGTCTTCCCTTTCTTTAGTTCAGCACAATGGGCGCTTCCTCCACGACTTCCTCCGTCAGGCAGTCGTGCTCCCGCATCCACTCCAGCGTATGTGCGGAGTCGGCAAAGACGGACAGGTACGCGCCGATGGCATACACATCGTTCTCCCCCCAGATGGATATTGTCAGGGACTTTGTCTTGTAATATTCCTCGTTGTACTTGTCGTACTCCCAGAAATATCCCAGATGGTAAGCATCTCTCTGGGTCATGGTGCGCTCGTCGCAGTCGGCCTTGACGGCGGCCAGCAGAGACTCCACCAGCTCCGGCGTGATCTGGTATTCATGCAGAGTCATGTCTCCGATGTTCATGGAGGTGATATCCTCCGGGTTAAAGTCATCCTGATAGCCGTACCGCGCCCGCTTCCATACCTGTTCCCAGCGGCTTGCGTACTCTTTTACAATCTTGCCCTCGTCCAGATTTGCCCAGATGTTGTAGTTACGGGTCATGGTGCAGCCGTTTTTCAGCTTGTAATAAATGGTGATGTCATCTGTGGTCAGCATCGGCCCGTCGGCGTTGTAGCCGCCCTCGCCGTAGACGAAGCCGCCCTCCGGCATGACCGGGTGCTTTTCCTTTTCCTCCCGGTGCAGGATGTAGGCCAGAGGATAGTCGCCGTAGCTCTCGATGCGGTCTTCCAAAGCCATAGCGTGGAGGGTGGTGATTCTCCGGATGTCTTCCTCGCTTGTCAGCTCCAGGCCGTCAAAATTCAGAGTCACGGAGCTGACGTCCTCCACGTCCGGAATGCGGTCTTCAATGCCCAGCACGTCGAAGTGGGTGGCCACCAGCGTCACGGCGACCGCTGCGGTCAGAAGCCCCAGACCGATCCAGCTGCGCAGCTGGAACACCCGGGTGGTGCGCTTCAGGAGCATCTTCCCGCCGAACCATCCGGCGGTGCCGCCGCAGAACAGGAACAGATACATCATTGCGGGGGTCACGTCAACCGTGTATCCAAGGAAGGATTCCACACACATCACGGCCAGCGTGCCGATGCCCACGGAGCAGACCAGCTGGAACAGCGGCTGCAAAATGGGAAACGCGATGGCGTCTCCGGCGCACTCCAGATCCCGCTTCCGATACAGCAGCAGTCCCACGATGGCAAAGACGATGCCCACCGCCGCATAGATCAGCAGAGAGGTAAACTTTCCCCCATCCACGCTGAACGCCGCCACCATTTCACTTTCCCGGCCGTAGAACCGCAGCGACAGCTGGTGAAAATCCTCCACCGCCACATACGCGCCGTTGGTCATATTCGCCACGGGCGTCAGCAGATTGACCCACCCGTCCGGCGTGACCACGCCGAAAAGCATGGGCGTGTAAAGGGTATTGATAATATAGTAGAGGATAAACGCCCCGCCGTTTAAGACCGCGTACACCACCGCCATGGCGAAGCGGTTTCCGGTGCAGAACACGCTGAAAATCGCCACGCCGAAGAAGGTGATGAATTGCAGGTTGGTGCCGACGTACCACAAAAGCGCAATCTGCCACGCGTTTTCCACAATGGTCGCGTTCAGCAGCGGCACGGACAGCAGCGCCATCACCGCCGTGGGAATCATGGAGAACAGCAGCCCGGAGACCACGTTGGTCAGAAACAGCGTCTCCCGGCGCATGGGCATGGCGTGCAGGGCGTTGCACATCCGGGAATTGTACAGGTCGCCGAACAGCAGCATGGCGCACAGCGGCGCAAAAAGCAGGTTCACCAGACCCATGAGCTGAAGGTTCCCGGCTATCCGGGAAGCAAACCAGAACGCCCGTCCCATTTCCTCATTGATCTGATATAGCATCATCATGCCCAGAATCAGGCACAGGGTGTATACCGCCATCACCGGGGCGAACCGGGTCAGGTTCTTTTTGAACACGGTTTTATTAAAGAAGGATGTCTTTGATTTCATAGTCCACGCCTCCCAGCTCGTAAATGAAGATTTCCTCCAGGGACAAGGGCAGCACATCAAAATACGCGGGCTTGCACGCCGCCATTTTCGCGCCGACCTCCTCAGCCTCCCCCCGGACGATCAGGGTCTTCAGGCGTCCGGAAACGGACGCGTTGAGGATGTCCAGCTCCTGAGGCGCGTCGCCCACCAGCTGCAATTTCACGGTGCTGCCCTGCATGTCCGCAGGGCTCTTTTCCAGCAGCATTTTGCCCCGGTTCATGATGCCCACGTAGTCGCACACGTCCTCCAGCTCCCGCAGGTTGTGAGACGAGATCAGCACCGTGGTGCCGTTTCCCGCCACGTCGGAGAGAATCAGACCCATGACCTGCCGCCGCATCACCGGGTCGAGGCCGTCCACCGGCTCGTCCAGAATCAGCGTTCTGGGGCGGGTGCAGACGGTCAGGTGGAACGCCGCCTGCTTCTGCATTCCCTTGGAAAACCGGCGGATGGGCGTCCGCTTGGGAAGCTGGAACACGTCATACAGCTTGTCAAAAAGCTGATCGTCAAAGGTGGGGTAAATGCCCCGGTAGAACCTGCGCATATCCTCCAGCGTCGCGGAGGGGTAGTAGAAAATCTCGTCGGGGATATAGCCGATGGCCGCCTTCACGGCGGGATTTTCGTAGATCGGCTGACCGTCCATGGTGACGCTGCCGCTGTCCGGGCGGTAGACGCCGGTGAGGTGCCGGATGGCGGTGGACTTGCCTGCGCCGTTGGGGCCGACAAGGCCGTAGACCCGCCCGCTCGGGACGGTCAGGGTCAGGTCGTCCAGCGCCTTAAAATTGCCGAAGGTCTTGGTCACATTCTTCATTTCAAGCATGTCTATGGTCTCCCTTCTCGATTCTGGCCACCAGCTCGCCGTGGCTCGCGCCCATGGGCAGCAGCGCCGCGGCGGCTTCGTCGAAGCTCAGCAGCAGCCGTTTCTTCTCCCGTTCTCTGATTTCCCCGTCGCCGCAGACGAAGCAGCCCTTTCCCGGCACCGTGGCGATCCACCCTTCCGCTTCCAGCCGCCGGTAAGCGCGCTGGATGGTATTGGGGTTAATGGCAAGCTGGGCGGCCAGATCCCGGACGCTGGGCAGCTTCTCCCCCGGCCGCAGCACGCCGCCGGTGATCTGCTCCCGGAATCCGTCCACGATCTGCGCATAGATCGGCCGGGAGTCCCGGTAATCCAAGTGTACCATGGTATTCCTCCTTAACTGTATTAGTTGTACTAGTACGGTTAGGATAACGCAGGATGCAGGATTTGTCAATACGAGGGAAGATTAAGAGTTTATTAAATAACGAGCCGTTCAGGGACAGCAAAACCCCGGCAGGCCAGACGGCCTGCCGGGGCGTGTACCTGAGGCGGAAATTTGTCAAGGATATTTTTGCTGACTGTCATGTATCTCCAGACATAGAAGCAGCACCTACGGTTTCAAAAGAAGCACCTGTGCTCTGTCTGCCATTCGCGCTACATGGCAGAGCAAAGGCAAGTCCGGCGAGCATTTGACGACCATTCCGCCCTATGGGTATATGAAAAGCCCGGAGGACAAAAAGAAATGGATTGTCGATGAAGAAGCCGCAGCCGTCGTACAGAAGATCTTCTCCTTGTGCGCATCCGGCAAGGGACCCACGCAGATTGCTAAATGGCTCAAACAGCAGCAAATCTTGAACCCAACCGCTTATTGCCATGCAAGAGGCTTGCCGACCAGCAATAAGTCAACGGCAGACCCGTATAAATGGACAAATGAAACCGTTTCCCGTATGTTGGAGCGTGTGGAGTATCTGGGGCATACGGTAAACTTCAAGACCACAAAGCAGTCCTATAAGAGCAAAAAGAAAATCTGGAATGACCCTGCGGACTGGGTGATTTTCGAGAATACCCAGCCGCCAATCATCGAGGAAAGTGTGTTCCTGATTGTTCAGAACATTCGCAAGGCGCGTCGCCGTCCTACCAAGATGGGTGAAATGGGTATGTTCTCCGGGCTTCTGTATTGCGCAGAGTGCGGCGGCAAAATGTATCAATGCCGCGCTACCAACTTTGCAGAGAACCAAAAATATTTCATCTGCTCTACCTATCGTAAGGGTAAGGATCTCTGCACAACCCATTCTATCAAGAATATAGTGCTGCATGAAATCGTTCTGCGGAATCTGCGGGAAGCAATCGCCTATGTTTCAGAACATGAAGCGGAGTTCGCTCAGGAGGCTGCCGAGAGTGATATGCGGGACAGGGAT
>ENA-OPRV01001795-OPRV01001795.1-human-gut-metagenome-genome-assembly--contig:-NODE-1795-length-10402-cov-5.902677_pt1 | contig 10402 bp, 7 predicted proteins | sample MGYA00241896_ERZ501886 | MGnify/ENA primary metagenome ERZ501886 (study PRJEB25962, sample SAMEA2042452) | human gut metagenome | biome: human gut; feature: human-associated habitat; material: faeces... | reverse complement strand
TTCGTTCAGGAAGATGTTGCTGATGGCACCATCTTCGATCTTGAAGCACTTCATATCCTGACCGCCGATGTCGATGATGAAGTCCACGTCCGGCATGAAGTATTTTGCTGCCGTGAAGTGGGCCACGGTCTCCACGAGCCCGAAGTCGCAGCGGAAGGCGTTCTTGACCAGTTCTTCGCCGTAGCCGGTGGTGGTCACGCTGGCCACCTGCAGGCCGGGGTGTTCCTTGTAGATCTTGAGCAGCTGCTCCCGGATGAGGGGCAGCGGGTTGCCGAGATTGGGCTGATAGTTGGTGTACAAAATCTGGCTCTTCTCGTCCACCACCACCAGCTTGACGGTGGTGGAGCCGGAGTCGATGCCGATATGCACCGGGCCGCACTGAGCGCTGAACGCCACCCGCGGCACGCTGTGGGATATATGGCGGGCATGGAATGCCTCGTACTCTTCCTTGCTGGCGAAGAGGGGCGGCTCGCTGGCGTAGGTCGCCGTGGCAGCGTACTCATCCAGCGCAGTGGCCACGTCCGAGAGGACGAACTCCCTGTCGGCGTAGAGGGCAGCGCCCAGCGCGACGTAGAGCAGGCTGTTCTCGGGGCAGGTACCGGTGACGCCCAGTGCCTCGTCGAAGCTCTTGCGCAGCACAGTGCTGAAAGTCAGCGGACCACCCAGATAGAGGATATTGCCCTGAATGGGGCGTCCCTGTGCCAGACCGGCGATGGTCTGGTTGACCACGGCCTTGTAGATGCTGGCCGCGATGTCCTCAGTCTTTGCGCCCTGATTGATGAGGGGCTGCACGTCGCTCTTGGCGAAAACGCCGCAGCGGGATGCAATGGTGTATGTACGGGTGGCCTGTTCGGCCGCCTTGTTCATCTCATCGGCACTCATCTTGAGCAGCGTCGCCATCTGGTCGATGAAAGCGCCCGTGCCGCCGGCGCAGCTGCCGTTCATGCGGACTTCGGTGCCGTTGGTCAGGAACAGGATCTTTGCATCCTCACCGCCCAGCTCGATGACGCAGTCCGTCGCAGGGACGAACTTTTTGACCGCCACGCGGGTGGAGAACACCTCCTGCACGAAAGGCACGCCGCAGCTGTCGGCCAAGCCCATGCCGGCGGAGCCGGAGATGCTGAGCAGCGCTTTCCGGCCATGCAACTGCTCTGCGTCGATGCGGCGCAGCAGCTCCTGCGCCTTTTCCAGAATGTGGCTGTAGTGGCGCTCATACGTCGAATATAAAAGGGTATCGTTTTCATCCAGCACCACGCATTTGATAGTAGTGCTGCCGATGTCAAGACCTACTCTCACAGTTGTTTTTCCTCCTGAAGGACAATGCACTCTCCCTCTGCACACAGGACTCTCCGGCCCGGGCAGAAGTTGTTTGCTAACGAATCAAATTTCAGACTCGCATACACGGGTATTATAAACCAAATCCGGCTGACAATCAATCATTCGGGATTATTTTACACCTTAAAAACAGTAAAATCATCTTGCAAAGTTAAACATTTTGTTAATTTCGCAAACTTTTCTGTGGATTTCGGGCTGTTTCTACTAAGATTCTTTACCGTCTGTCAATTTTTCTGCTCTCTTCCCTGTCCCGCACAAAAAGCAAAGGCATCTGCGCTGCGCCGTCCCGGGCAGCATTGCAGATGCCTTTTTGTCTCGTTCAATATCTCCTCAGCAGAAGGAGCTCCTGTGCCGCCCGGCTTGCGAACCGCGCTGCGCGGATGTCGTTCTCCTCGCCGGAGTGGAGTTCCATTTCCGGCGGGATGTCCTCGCAGGAGGCCAGCGGGAACACCACCTGCGCCCGGGTGCCGCCGCCCGGACGGGCCGTCAGCGTCAGCTTCCAGCCTGCACGGCGGCAGATGAGCTTACAGATGCGGAGACCCAGCTTTGCGCCGCTGAGGAAGCGGCGGTTGTTCTCGATGGGGTCTTCCTCCATCAGGCCGCAGCCGTTGTCTTCCACCCGGAGCACGACGCCGGTCTTTTTCTGTTTCAGGCTCACCCACACCCTGCCGCCTGCATCGCAGGCCCGCAGCGCGTTGGAGATGAGGTGGAGCATCAGCTGTTCGGCCTCATCGGGGACGCCCATGACGGTGCAGTGCTCGATGCCCCCGCTCTCCGTCGTGAGCGCTATTTCCAGTGACCGCTGGATGTCCGGGGCCAGACGGCCCGCTTTTTCCAGCAGACTGCACAGGTCCAGAGGCTGCAGCTCGCTCAGCTCTTCATTTTCCAGCTGATAAAGCGTTATGGCATTGCGTACCGTGCGGTCCAGCCGGGCAGACTCTATCTGGATGTCCGAAAGTGCCTGCCGGGTGGGCAGGTCGGCCGACGCCAGCAGATGCATCTGCAGATATTCCCGGTTCTGGTCGATGATGCCAAGGGCATGGAAGCACACATCCCCAAACTCCTCCCGAAGGGAGCCTCCTGCCCCATCGTTTCGCCTGCGCATTCTGCTCTACCTCCGCGTCGTGTGATCAGCACCTCACTGCTGACTCAGTTTACTTTCCAGCGCATAAAGCAGGCGGCCGATAGTCACCTTCCTGCGCTCTAAGCCATACTCTTTTCGAAAATCCCGCCATGTCTGGGTACCGGTCTCGTCCAGCGTCTCCAGCAGCCGCCGGAGGGCGCTGTCCACAGCCGCCACGGTGAGATTGTATTCCTCCGCCACCGGCCCTAATATCTCCTTGCGGATGGCCAGACGGTGGTCAGAGCCCATCATCATCCGAAGCGCACCGGTCAGGTAGCGCTTGTTGGCATCGCAGGTGCTCAGACCCCAGCTGCGGTAGATGCGCTCGCAGCGCTTTTCCAGACTCTCCGCCGGGCGGTGGGCCGGAACGCGCAGCTCCTGCAGCATATCTTCCAGTGTGGCCTGACGGATGAGGTAGCATGCGTCCTCCTGACTCAGGCTCTCCACAGCCGATTTCTCATTGCGTCCGTCGTCCCGCAGAAGCACCAGAGGCTTGCGGGCAAGGCCGCGTATCCTGGGCAGGAACTGGATGCTGTCCATGTCCTCCAGTCTGCCGCCCAGCACCAGAACGTCCACATCGCCCTGCTCGAGCCGTTCCAGCAGCGTCCGGCTGCTGCGGTAGCCCGTACAGCGGATGGCCGGGTTGCGCTCCTCAAGATAGCGTGTCCATACCCGCATCTCTCTGGGGTCATAGCTGGCCAGAGCTACGCGCCATATGACGTCCTGTTCCTCATAACTCACACGACGCGCCCCCTTCCCGCAGGTTTTCTGCCTGCTCCGCCTGCGGATACCAGCAGGAAATAGCATCCTGCCACAGCTCCGGCTGGACCGAGTTCTCATACAAAAACTGCAGCAGCCGTCCGCATTCCTCTTCCGGGGCCGGGACCCATGCACGGGCCGTGTCTGCTGGGTCGTCCGGAGCTTTTGTCCGGCTCACGGTCAGCCAGCAGCCCTGTCCCTCCGTCTCCAGAGAACAGGCAAGGGTATACGCCTCCTGATACGGTTCCAGCGCCGAAAAACTCCTCACCAATGGAACATTCTGTTTCATTCTGCATCCTCCTCACCCCATCTGCCCGGCCCATCCACTTATGCCGGACAAACTACTTCATACTATACTGTATAAAATTGTATGGAGCGTCGAAAGGAGTTGCAACGACAAATTTGCGTCAGTTTTCGTCGAATTTTGGAACACTGAAAATATTAACATGGATATTGTCTCAAGAATACCATCAACCGCTCCAAAAATCAAGACACATCTGCCGCATCCTCCTGGTTTGGAACGCTTTTCCGCGCAGGCTGCAACGCTTTTCCATCCTTCGGCAGAAAACACAGAACTTGGCACCCGTTACGACATAAATTGTTCATATTCTTCTGATAAAATCAAACAGATACTATGTTTCCCTCTCCGTCCACAAATGTCGGGCGGAACAGGTCAGCAGACACTCCCCCGTTCTGCTGCCGGAAAGGCAGGCCAATGCTTCAGCTTATCAATATCGAAAAGAAATACACCACCGGCGATCTGACACAGGCAGCGCTCAACGGGGTCAGCCTCAACCTGCGCGACAGCGAATTCGTCGCCGTCCTCGGCCCCAGCGGCTCGGGCAAGACCACGCTGCTCAACATCATCGGCGGCCTCGACCGCTACGACAACGGCGAGCTCATCATCAACGGCATCTCCACCCGCCGCTACACCGACCGGGACTGGGACTCCTACCGCAACCACACCGTCGGCTTCGTGTTCCAGAGCTATAACCTCATCCCCCACCAGACCGTCCTCGCCAACGTCGAACTGGCCCTGACCATCTCCGCCGTGCCGCCGAGGCGCTGCGGCAGGTGGGCCTCGGGGACCAGCTCCACAAGCGCCCCACCGAGATGTCGGGCGGCCAGATGCAGCGCGTGGCCATCGCCCGCGCCCTCGTCAACAATCCCGACATCCTGCTGGCCGACGAACCCACCGGCGCACTGGACAGCGAGACGAGCATCCAGGTCATGGAGCTGCTGAAGGATGTGGCAAAAGACCGCCTCGTGGTCATGGTCACTCACAACCCCGAACTGGCGGAGCAGTATGCCAACCGCATCGTCCGCCTGCGGGACGGCGCCATCACCGACGATACCCGCCCCTTCGAGCCGGACGACACAAAGCTTGCCCCTCCCATCCACAAGAACATGGGCCGTTCGTCCATGTCGTGGCTCACCTCGCTGGCCCTGAGCTTCAACAACCTGCGCACCAAAAAGGCCCGCACCCTGCTCACGGCCTTCGCGGGCAGCATCGGCATCATTGGCATCGCCCTTATCATCTCGCTGTCCACCGGCGTCAACGCCTACATCGCCGACATGGAGCGCTCCACCCTGAGCGAATACCCGCTGCAGATCCTGAGCAGCGGCGTGGACATCACGAGCTTTCTGTCTTCGGGCAGCAGCGGCGGCACCACAGCCACCGGCCTGCCCACCGACGAGGACGGCAAAAAGGACACCTCCGGCGGCGTGGAGGGAATGGTCTCGGTCCGCCAGCTCATCACCAAGATGGTGTCGGGCCTGACGTCCAACGACCTCACTTCCTTAAAGAAATATCTCGACAGCGACGAGTCCACTATTGCGGATGACGCCACCTCCATCGAGTATTCCTACAGCGTCTCGCCCCAGATCTACCGGCAGGACGCCGACGGCAGTGTGCATCAGGTCAACCCGGACTCCACCCTCTCGATGCTGGGTCTGGGAAGCTCGGGCTCCGGCTCCACCTCCGTCACCAGCAGCCTGATGAACAGCATGGGCAGCAACACCAGCGTTTTCTATCAGCTGCCCGCCAACAGTGACCTTTATAAGTCCCAGTACGAAGTCAAGGCCGGCCGCTGGCCCGAAAAGCCCACCGAATGTGTCGCCGTGCTGAGCAAATACGGCACTGTGACCGACTACGCCCTCTACTCCATGGGTCTGCGGGACTCCGCCGAGCTGGACAAGATGATACAGCAGTTCGCCCAGAACCAGAACGTCGATGTCCCCAGCGACTTCCGCACCTACAGCTACGACGAGCTGATGGGTCTGAAGTTCAAGCTGGTGAACAGCGCCGACACCTACGTCTACGACGACACCTACGGCATCTGGAAGAGCAAGGCCGACGACAAGGACTATATGCAGCAGCTGGTGGAGAACGGCGAGGACATCACCATCGTGGGCATCGTCCAGCCGGACTACACCGCCTCCGCTTCCATGCTCACCTCCGGCATCGCCTACCCCGCCTCCCTGACCGAGAAGGTCATGGAGGACGCTGCCGACAGCGACATCGTGAAGCAGCAGATGGCTGACCCCGCCACCAACGTCCTCACCGGCGAGAGCTTCGGCAAGGCCGAGAGCCTCCGCGACTTCGATTTGACCAGCCTCTTCTCCATCGACACCAACGCCCTCAAGAATGCCTTCTCTTTTGATGCCGGTGCCCTCGACTTCGATTTGAACGGTGCCTTCGACCTCAGCAGCGGCAGTTTCGATTTGAGCAGTCTCATCGACTTCTCGGATCTCACCCTCGACATCGACGAGCTGCCCGACATCGACCTCAGCGACGCCTTTGCAGAGCTGGACCTCTCCGTCTCGCCGGAGGCCCTGCAGGACCTCGTGCAGAAGGTGTTCAAGGACTATAAGAAATATATCATCGGCAACGGCATCCTCAACTTCAAGAAGTGGAGCTTTTCTGCCTACCTCAAGTCAGAGCAGTTCCAGAAGCTGATGGCCGAGTCCATGAAAGACCTCGTTGACCCGGACAAGCTGCAGGGCCAGCTCTCGAGTGCTCTGCAGACCACCATCCAGACCGTGATGGAGACCTACTCCGACCAAATCACAGAGGTGCTGAAAAGTCAGCTGGACGCTGCCATCCAGAAGGGCATCGTCACCTTCCAGGACCAGATACAGTCCCAGCTCAAGACGGCCATCCAGCAGAACATCGGCAAGCTGAGCAGCCAGATGGAGAGCGCCATCAAGATCGACGCGTCGGCTTTCCAGAAGGCCATCCAGCTCAACATGACCGCCTCCGAGCTGACCGAGCTGATGCGCTCCACCCTCCGCTCCTCTTCCGCCACCTATGAGGCCAACCTGACGGCTTTCGGCTACGCGGACGAGGCCGCCCCCAGCCAGATCAAGATCTATCCGAAGGACTTCGCCAGCAAGGCCACCATCCTGGAAAAGCTGGATGCCTACAACGCCGGGATGTCTGCAAAGGGTGAAGACGAAAAGATGGTGCAGTACACCGACCTCGTGGGTACCCTGATGACCAGCGTGACCGAGATCGTGAACATGATAAGCAGCATGATGGTGGCCTTCGTCTCCATCTCGCTGGCAGTCTCCTCCATCATGATCGGCGTCATCACCTATATCAGCGTCCTCGAGCGCCGGAAGGAGATCGGCATCCTGCGTGCCATCGGCGCTTCCAAGCGGAACGTCTCCGAGGTGTTCAACGCAGAGACCTTCATCATCGGTCTCTGCTCGGGCGTCATGGGCATCGTCCTCAGCGAGATACTGCTCATCCCCGGAAACATCATCATCCAGAAAGTCTCCGGCACTTCGACCCTCGTTGCTTCCCTGCCCGTAGACGCAGCCCTCTTCCTCGTGGCACTGGCTACCCTGCTCACCATTCTGGCCGGCATCATCCCGGCCCGCGGCGCAGCCAAGTGCAACCCCGTCAAAGCCCTGCGCGCCGAGTAAACCCCAAAAATCTCATTCCCGGTATCCTTTCCGCTCCGGCGGCAGGGATACCGGGATTTTTTCGGCTTATTTTTGCTCCGGCCCGTCTGTTCAGCTTGTATCCATCCTGCATAAGAACGCCCTTTTTTGCTCTAAAAGTTACAAAAGAGTACGGTCGTTCCGGGAGATTTTGACGTGTACCGGGAATTTCCGGAAATCAATTTGCTTTTTGCTCTGCGAGCAAATCAACCTGCACAAAGGAGGGTCGATTTGTTATGCAATTCTGCCAAAAGTGTTTCAGGGTTATTGATTTATTCCACAAATTATGCCATACTATAGTCACTGAAACCGTTCCCGACATCGTTCCCGCACGATTTCAGTAAAAACCAGAACTTCGACCGAAAGAGAGGTGCTTCCCGGAATGCCGAACATGACCATCAAAGACATTGCCCGTCTGAGCGGCTGTTCCGTCAGCACCATCTCCCGCGTCATCAATGACCGGCCGGATGTGCGTCCCGAAACGAAAGAAAAGGTGCTTCAGATGATGCGGGAGTCGGGCTTCGTGCCAAACACCAACGCCCGGCAGCTGAAGATCCAGCAGTCCCGCAGCCTCGTCTTTGTGGTCAAGGGTACCCGGAACCTCTTCTTCTCGGACTTCCTCGTTCAGCTGCAGCGGGCCGCGACCCTCTACGGGTACAGCGGCATCGTCTCCTACCTGGACGAGAATGCCAACGAGATAGACGCCGCCCAAAAGATCCTGCGGGAGATAAAGCCCAAAGGCATGATATTCCTCGGCGGCAGCGTGGCGAACTTCCAGCAGGGCTTTGCGAACATCACCGTCCCCTCGGTGCTGACGACGCTGGTCTCCGACGAGCTGGATTTCCCGAACCTCTCGATGGTGGGCGTAGATGACCGGGCTGCGGCCCGCACCGCCGTCTCCCACCTCATCGCGCAGGGCCACCGGAAGATAGCAGTTCTCGGCGGTCCGACCACCAGCTACCCCAGTCGGATGCGCCGCCTCGGCGCACAGGATGCCATGGAGGATGCCGGGCTCACCTTTGACGACCGGCTCTACGGCCTGTCCAACTACGATTTCGAGTCTGCCTACCACGCCATGAACAGCCTGCTGGCCCGCCGGGCCGAGTTCACCGCTCTGTTCGCCATGAGCGATGTCATCGCTTTCGGTGCCATCCGGGCGCTGGTGAGCGCCGGGTTCCGGGTGCCGGAGGATGTATCGGTCATCGGCTTCGACGGCATCTCGATGTCCCGCTACTGCGTGCCGGTGATGACCACCATCGTCCAGCCCGGCGAGCAGATCGCGCTCCAGAGCATCGAGCTGCTGGTGCGGCAGATCGAGCATGGTGCCCCGGCCCAGAAGATCACCCTCCAGCCTGAGCTGCAGGTCGGTGAGAGCGTAAGGGCTGTCTGATTTATTTCGTCTCATTTCCGCTGCCAGGCGGAATGTGTATATCACATGATGAAGAAGGAGAACAATTATGAAAAAAATGATCTCTCGTCGTAATTTCCTGAAAGTCGCTGGCGCTTCTGCTGCCGCCCTCGGTCTGGCTGCCTGCGGTGGTTCCTCCAGCAGCACCGCTGCTTCCACCGCCAGTTCTACCGCAGCTTCTGCCGCTCCCGCAGCTGCCGGCAAGGTCTACTACCTGAACTTCAAGCCCGAGCAGGATCAGGATTGGCAGGATCTGGCCGCTGAGTACACCAAGGAGACCGGCGTGCCTGTGACCGTTGTCACCGCTGCTTCCGGCCAGTACGAGACCACCCTGATGAGCGAGATGGAGAAGAGCGAGGCTCCCACCCTGTTCCAGGTGAACGGCCCTGTTGGTCTGGCAAACTGGAAGGATTACTGCTACGACCTGTCCGGCAGCCAGCTGTACGGTGAGCTGACCAGCGACTCCTTCGCTCTGAAGGACGGCGACGCTGTGGCTGCCATTGCCTACGTCATCGAGACCTACGGCATCATCTACAACAAGGAGCTGCTGACCGCCGCTGGCTATACCCAGGACGACATCAAGGGCTTTGACGATCTGAAGAAGGTCGCTGACGACATCCAGGCTCGCAAGGCTGAGCTGGGCGTGGACGGTGCCTTTACCTCCGCTGGTATGGACGGCTCTTCCGACTGGCGTTTCAAGACCCACCTGGCCAACCTGCCCATCTACTACGAGTACAAGGCAGACGGCATTGGCTCCACCGACGCCATCAAGGGCACCTATCTGGATGACTACAAGCAGATCTGGGACCTGTACATCACCGATTCCACCTGCGATCCCAAGCTGCTGGCTTCCAAGACCGGCGACGACGCTGTGGCTGAGTTTGTGGGCAAGAAGGCTGTGTTCTACCAGAACGGCACCTGGGCTTACAATGACGTGAAGGATCTGGGCGACGACAACCTGGGTATGCTGCCCATCTACATCGGCGCTGAGGGCGAGGAGAACCAGGGCCTGTGCACCGGTTCCGAGAACTTCTGGTGCGTCAACAACGCCGCTTCCGAGGCCGACATTCAGGCTACTCTGGACTTCCTGTACTGGTGTGTCACCTCTGAGGCCGGCACCAGCGCGATGGCTGACAAGATGGGCTTCGTCATCCCCTTCAAGAAGGCTAAGGACTCCACCAACCCCCTGATCACCATTGCAAACCAGTATGTGGCCGACGGCAAGACCAGTGTTGACTGGTGCTTCTCCACCATGCCTTCCGAGGAGTGGAAGAACGGCGTCGGCTCTGCACTGACTGCTTATGCAGCAGGCACTGGCAGCTGGGACGATGTGGTCACCGCCTTTGTGGACGGCTGGGCCAAGGAGTACAAGCTGGCCAACGGCTAAGCCATTGACCAAGAGCTCCCATAAGAACTAATGTGGGAGGCGGGCGATGAGTTCGCCCGCCTCCCTTCTTTTTTCTAACAGCTCCATCAGGAGGTATATCATGCAAAAAGCCATTAGTAAATACTGGCCGGTGTTTGTGCTGCCTACTCTGGTCGCCTTTATCATCGGCTTCATCTGGCCCTTTATCTGGGGCACATATCTGTCCTTCCAGCGATTCACCACCGTGTCCAAGACCACCTTTGTGGGCATCCAGAACTACCTTTCCGTGTTCCAGGATTCCACCTTCCTCCATGCCTTTGGCTTTACGGCGGTCTTTACCGTGGTGAGCACTGTGCTCATCAATGTGTGCGCCTTTGCAATTGCGCTGGTGCTGACCCGCGGCATCAAGGGCACCAACATCTTCCGTACCGTGTTCTTCATGCCCAACCTGATCGGCGGCATC
>ENA-OPRV01001782-OPRV01001782.1-human-gut-metagenome-genome-assembly--contig:-NODE-1782-length-10448-cov-2.375926_pt1 | contig 10448 bp, 7 predicted proteins | sample MGYA00241896_ERZ501886 | MGnify/ENA primary metagenome ERZ501886 (study PRJEB25962, sample SAMEA2042452) | human gut metagenome | biome: human gut; feature: human-associated habitat; material: faeces... | reverse complement strand
TACCGTATGGCCATGAATATTCCCGATTATTGGATTAAGACAATCAAGGAGAAAATAGATGAAGACTGGAAGCCATCCAGCATGTTCTGGGAAGTGACCAACCGCCGCAAAGATGAAAAGACCATCTCCTATGCGGAAAGCCATGACCAAGCTTTGGTGGGCGATAAAACCATCATTTTCCGCTTGATTGATGCGGATATGTACTGGCACATGCAGAAAGGAGACGAGAACTATACCGTAAATCGAGGCATTTCTCTCCATAAAATGATACGTTTACTGACTGCGACTACTATCAATGGCGGTTATCTTAACTTTATGGGCAATGAATTCGGACATCCGGAATGGATTGACTTCCCCCGTGAAGGTAACGGTTGGTCTTGCAAATATGCCCGCCGCCAATGGAATTTGGTGGACAACAAGAATCTGGCATATCATTATATGGGTGACTTTGATGCTGCCATGTTGGGAGTTGTAAAAAGCATAAAGAACTTCCAGGCTACTCCGGTCCAAGAAATATGGCATAATGACGGTGACCAGGTATTGGCCTATATGCGCAAGGACTTGATTTTTGTATTCAACTTCAACCCTAAGCAGTCTTTTACTGATTACGGTTTCTTGGTTCCTGCCGGAACTTATGAAGTTATTTTGAATACAGATAATCCAGATTATGGCGGTAATGGTTTGACGGATGATACCATCAAACATTTTACCATTCACGATCCGCTTTATAAAAAAGACAAGAAGGAGTGGCTGAAGCTTTACATACCGGCACGTACAGCTGTTGTACTGAAAAGAACTAAATAATCATTTCATAACATTAAAAAAGAGGCAGATATCAATTCAGATATCTGCCTCTTTTTTATATAGGAGAGTCTTTTATTTCAATTGACTGTCGATGAAGTTCAACATCGTTTTTGCATTATCCATCATCTTCTTTTGAGCTGGTTTGTCTGCAGAGAGCAATGGAATAAGTTTATCCAAATATTCTTTGGCTTCCTTGAATTCAACTTTTGCTTTTTCTACATCTGTTTTCATGGTATTGGCACCCTTACTATAATACAAAGAACCCAGACTGTTAAGTGCATTTACATTATCTGCTTGGATAGCTATGGCTTGTTTAAATGCTTCTTCGGCTGCATCCATCTTTTTGGCTTTCTGCGCCATGATACCTTGATTTACGTAATAAGTGGCATACAATTTAGTCAATGTCTTATTACCGGGATTTGCTTCCAGCCCTTCCTTTAAAGTGGCAACATACTCATCATTTTTCTTCAAATCTTTCAAAGCACCGGCTTTACCTATATAAGCATTTGCCAGGTTATACTTTTTCTGTACAGCAATATCAAAATACTTCAAAGCTTCGGCAGGTTTCTTTATCTTATCGGCACAAACGCCACAGTTATATGCAATTACGGAATCTTGGTTGTTTGTTTGTGTCAGATAAGTACTAAATTTTGTGTAAGCTTCCTGGTAATTTTTAGCTTCAAGAGCAGCCTTACCATCGTTGACCAACTGGGCAGGGTCAGCATTCTGCGCAAAGAAATTCGTAGCTGCACAACATAGTGCAATAGATAAGATTAATTTTTTCATATGCTTTAATTCATTTAAAAGTTGATTCCCAAAGTTAGTTTACAATGGTATAGAAGCAAAACCTTTTTACTTTTTTTGAGGTTTTTAGCATAGTCGTAACAAGTGTTATTTTACGTAAAAGCAAATATCCGGATATGTGTGTTGGGCTTTGTCACATATGTTACACTTATACTTAGAATATCATATTATCTTTGCCACAAAAAAAGATTATGGAACAATTACATGCACATGAAGTCCTTCACATGATGGAAGGTAATAGTTATACTGAGTTATCATTGAGAGAAGCCATTATCCAAAAATTCGGCGAGCAGCAGCGTTTTTTCACCTGCTCTGCCGACAATATGGATGTAGATACCCTGATAGAATTTCTTAAAAGAAAAGGAAAATTTATACCCGCCAATGGTGGATTTACAGTGGACATGACTAAAGTTTGCAATCACTGATGAGGAATATTAATTCCTTCTTCTGTTAAATTGAATATTATTTATGTTAATAGTTAACGGAAATAATATTCTACTAAACCATGTTATAATATCCGCTGATTACCCGCTAAAATTTGGATATCTCCTGCAAGTACGTATCTTTGTACTGTGTTTTTCATAGTATTAGATTTAAGGTTAATAAAAAAGATTGGCTGTCTGGGATAGATAGCCTTTTTTTATGTCTAAATGTCATCTTTCCCCTTTTTAGTTATAGTTTTATTCTATCTTTGTAGGTCAGATAATCCACGCAGCATTAATAGAATAAACTGAATATGGGAAAACGCTTTATTTTTATCTTGATGGCATGCTCATTATTGAGTATAGCTACTGTTGTGCATGCACAGCATATTGACAAGCAAACATATATTTTTGCCATCAAAAAGGTTGATACTCTGAAACTGGACAAATATGTAATGATTGATCAAATACAAGGGACACAATCAAAGCCCGTCATTCTTTTTGCATTTGGGGGAGGTTTCAAAGGCGGGAGAAGAGATAATCCCGATTACATTTCTTATTTTCATTTTTTGGCACGAGCCGGCTATGTGGTAGTATCAACAGATTACCGTACCCAATTAAAGGATATAGATAAATCGGAGTATTCGGACTTGCAAGGATTCTCTTCTGCCCTGCAACAAGCAATCACTTGTGCTGTAGAAGATTTTGGTGATGCTACAAATTATATAATTGAGCATAGTGTAGAATGGCAAATAAATCCTGCACAAATTATAGCTTGCGGTTCAAGTGCAGGTGCGATAACTGCCCTTCAAGCAGAGTATGAGATTTGCAATCAAACGGCTTTTGCGGACAGATTACCTGCCAATTTCAATTATGCAGGGGTCATTTCCTTTTCTGGAGCAATCTGTGCCAATGGTATTCCAAAATGGATAATGTCCCCTTGTCCTCTTATGTTGTTCCATGGTGATGCCGACAGCACGGTTCCTTTTACTAAGGCAGTAGTAGAAGAGGAAATGGGGCTATGGGGCTCAAACTTTATCTGTATGCAACTGAAAGAAAAAGAGACAGCATACTATTTCTATATAGCGGAAGGTATAGGACATTCCCTATCCTATTCTCCTATGAAGGATAATCGTCATGACATCCTGAGCTTCCTAAACCGGTTGGTACTTGGTAAAGAAAAACGTTGCATTACGACTGTAGAGAAGAATCCGGAAATATCTAGATATAAGAGTGATTTTACAATAGAAGATTATATCCGTGAAAATATGCGTTAATTCCTATCTTTATATCCTTTCCAGAGTTTTTGTTTCTCCACCAATCAATTATCTTTGCACATTATTATTCCATAAAAACAAATCTTTAATTCTATAAATTATGTTGGTACGTATTATCAGTATGGTCATAGCCGGAGTTATTTAGTAATTCTGCAAAAAGAATACACCTGTCTGAAATCAAGAGAGTTAGAAGAATGACCCCGGTATTGGGTAATGAGTTGGCAACCGTCCTAATTGCTGCAATCTGTATCGCTTTGCTTGTTCGGGTAACTCTTTATATGCAAAGGTATGATTTTATTTCGTATAAAGCAAAAATATCTTAGAATATCGGTTTTTTATTATTGTTAAAATCATTATCTTTGCATTCAAAGAAATAACAATGAAAAATTAATGGAAGATTTGAATCAACTCAAAATAGTTTTGGTTAAGAAAAAGCGTACCAGTAAATGGTTAGCAGAACAACTTGGAGTGAACCAAACAACAGTATCCAAATGGTGTACAAATACAACGCAACCAGATTTACAAACATTGAAACGTATAACAGAACTGTTAGAAGTGAACATTCAAGACTTAATAAACTTCTCGTGAAATAAAACATAGTGCAATGAATGAAATAACAATATCATCAATGTTGCCTGCTGTCAGGAATACAGCACTCATGCGTGGTAAAACGTACATCGGAATCGATTTTGGCACATCAACAACGGTGGTATCTATCGTTTCCTATGATGAGTACGACCATAAAATCCATACGAAGTCTTTACGATTGCCACAAATGCTTCCTGACGGGACTTTATACAGGTCAGAGATAGTACCTACGGTAATAGCGTGGCTGAATGGATGTATTTTGGTTGGAGAAGGTGCATCGCAGATGAAATACCAACTGAAAAAGGGAAAGAATATCTGGTATTCGTTCAAAATGGAGTTAGGCGAGGATTTAGGAGCAAAGTATTACGATAGTGAACTGCGTGAGGTAGACCCTTTTCGGATAAAGAATCCTGTGGATGCTGCACGGGTATTCTTTGCCTACCTGAAATACCTCATCATTAAATACTGTACCGAAAATAATATCAGTATAGATATTTTGTATGCAGTAAGCATCCCTGCATCATTTGAAGCCAATCAGCGTAAAGATTTACTTGACGCACTAATGGCGAATGATATGAAAGTGTCAAAGCAAGCTCTTATAGATGAGCCGAATGCGGCTTTTATCAGCTATGCTGTATCACGGGCAGCAGAAGACCGCCCCATGTTCATAAGCCCAGATTATAATTCGAAAGTATTAGTCTTTGATTTCGGAGGAGGTACATGCGATATATCTATACTCGAAATAGGACAGAGTGCTAATGGATTTTTTTCTAAGAACATTGCCATTTCAAAATTTACAAAGTTAGGTGGTGACGACATAGACAGGTACATAACGTACCATTATCTCATGCCACGCTTTTTGGAAGCTAATGGAAAGAAAAAAGAACAGTTTCGGACGAATGAACGTAAACAAATAGCATCTGCACTTTATAAAGTCGCAGAACGACTGAAAATATTAGTGAACAAAACATTAGCAACGCTTGCCTCTGATTTTGTAATACCTGATGTGAAATTGAGCGATTCAAAGACTGAAATAGAGTCTGAGGTTGAAATCATTACCAATAAAGGTACGCTCAAACAGAACAAGTTCTACCTGACGAATAAGGAGCTTACAGAAACAATGGCTGTGTTCTTAAAACAAGGATTCGGTAAGACTACCCGCATAAAAGGAGAAGATGAATACAACAGTATATTTTCTCCTATAGAAAGTGCCATTAAGAAATCTAAAACTCCCAAAGAAGAGATTGATTATGTCTTGCTTATTGGAGGAAGCAGCAAAAGTCCATACATCCAGGAAGCCTTGCATTCCTATTTTGAGGATTCGGAGATATTGGTTCCGATGGACCTGCAAACCCACGTTTCACAAGGAGCAGCCATTCACAGCTTATTGTTCAATGGTATGAATAAATGCCTGATACAACCTATCACGAGTGAACCGATTTTAATCATCACCAAAGACGACCGACCTAAAATCATTCTCCCTGCAGGAACAGAAATACCCTGTAACACTATAGAGATTGATGACTTGGTAACAAGCCGGGATGGGCAAAAAATTGTCGAGTTACCTATTTGTGTTGGTAATACAACAAAAATGCTTTTCAATTTGAAGATAGAATCTTCCATGCCCAATGGTTTTTCTATCAATACTCCAATCCAATTGGTAATTGAAGTCAATGCGGATAAGATGCTGATTATCCATGCTACTTGCATGGGAACAATATGTCATGTGGAACCACTTAGTCCATTTGCAAATAAAGAATTGACAACCGAAGAAAGGGCTGCCCTAAAAGCAGAAAGACAAGCTAACCTTGAAGCCGAACAAAATGGCGGTGTACCTTCGAAAGAAACCCTGATTACACTCAAACAGGCTTATCTGAAGATTGGAAATGATTTCAAGGCAGCAGAAACACTTGAACTTCAAAACGAATTATATCCGAATGTAGAAAACCTAAATTCGATAGGTGTACTCTATCATAATTCAGGAAATAATGAAAAGGCTGCAGAATTCTTTGAACAAGCTATTCAGCAAAATCCGAATAATGAGTATGCACATTTCAATTTAGGCAATACAATGAAGTTTATCAACAAAGATGTGTACAAAAGGGAGGTGCGTAAAGCATACGAACTCAATCCTAATTATGACATAGCATTGATTGAAGCAGGACGTATAGATAAGGCAGAAGGCAAAACTGAAGATAGCAATAATAAATTCCATCGTGCTTATGACCATATGTTCCAACAATGGAAAACAAATACCTTAAAGGATAGTGCAAGTTTGGGATGGTTAGCAGCTGTAGCACGAGAACTTGGAGAAAATGGCATTGCAAATCAAGTGATGACCTCTGCCAAGAAACTTGAAAATGAATCTTATTATAATGAAGAAAACTTGTCTAAAATTAGGGATAATATGTTGACAAATAATTAAAAAAAACTGCGATTATGGCTTGGATAATAGAAGAGAATAAACTTGATGCTCAACAACGTAATTTTCTTGACAATGTGGACATAAACCGCAAGAATGTTTGGATTAAAGGATTTGCAGGTTCTGGAAAATCTATTTTACTTGCATATACAGCCAAAAAAGTCCGTGCAAAATCACCCTCTGCAAGCATTTTATTGATTGTGTTCACACAATCATTGGTTGAAATGTTTAAATCCGCATTTAAGGAAATCGGATTGAATGTTACCATAGAAACTTACTATAGGTTTATGAGAGGAAATAGTCATTATGACTATATTCTGTGCGATGAGGTTCAAGATTTAACACCACGTATTCTTCAAGAGATGAATAACCGTGGTACGCACGTTGTTGTAGCAGGAGACTCCAATCAATCGATATACGACCATGACCCTCAATGGCAAGAAGCAACCGTAACTCCGTCAGAAATAGGACGACTAATCAATGGAGACGCTTTTGAATTAGGAATCATTCATCGCCTATCACGGTCTATTATTGATGCCGTACAACGCTTCCTACCACGAATGAACATATTTTCTGCAAAAAGAGATATGACAAAAAGCGATACACAAATACGTTTGTGCGAAGCTACTTCCGAAGAAAAAGAAGTAGCTTACGTAATAGAACAGGCAACGAAAGCTGTGAAGGTAGGTGATACAGCCGCTATCTTGATTCCATCTGCTCAAAAAATTATCCATTTCGTAAATTTAGCCCTTAGCCATGCTGGAAAATCAGCATGGGGAGGAGCAACCAACCAGTATGGAAAAACTGATTTTGGCGTAATGAATGCATTTCTCAAAGCGAATGGTATAAAAATGCAATATGTGGGTAATGGTTACGGTAACTTTTCTGAAAATGACCGTCGTATTATCCTCATGACATATCACAGCGCAAAGGGATTGGATTTTGATAATGTTTTCATCCCATTTGCTAATAACAATTTGTATATCAGCCCGAATGAAAGTATGGCTAAGACCTTGTTTATGGTAGCAATGACCAGAGCAAGGAAGAATTTGTATATTTCCCATTATGGCTATCCGAGTGATTATCTGGATGCTTTCAAGTCAAACTGTTCGCACATAGATATTTCCACATCGGTGGCAAGCCAATCAACAACTAATAACAATAAAAACAACCCTTGGGGATTTTAAATTATAGATACAATGGATTATTTAGCAATTATACGTAAGGCGGATTTCGTAGATTTATTCAAATATGGTAAATTGAATGTTTATTCGGCAATCAATTTTGACGGAAATATCAAGGCTCATGCAAATGATGATGATTTGTTTGAGAAATTAACAAAGAGCATGAACTTATTCGAATACTCTTTTGAGTATATGGTGATACACTTTGTTAACGATAATGGGAATGAGTATCCCTATCCCATAAACATTGAAGATGTAAGGGGGCTTTATACTTTTGATGAGGAAGCTAAAAAGGAAATGAACGTATCGTTTGATTCTCGAATTAGGCTTCACGTGTCACCTTGGGGTGAGAAATTTAAAGCTTTATACAATAATCAGTTAATGTCGCAATCAAAACGAGGTATTGATAATTTATGGGCGATATTTGATTTGTCGGAAACTGACAGAAAGATGTGTGAATCTATTATTACCGATGATGTCGTTTCCGAAGTATTTGATGAATTGTTTTCATATAAACGCCCGACAGGAGAACAATCTATATGGACGTATCTGCTACGATATGAACGCCATAGCTTTTATCCTAAAAATACGAAAGGATATTTTTGTGATTATATCCATGTAGCTTGCAATTGGATGGCAAAAACAGAAATGCAGAACGATGTTGCCATCGAAACAACATTATATAATTTGATAAAAGAAAGTCCAGCAACAGATTTCAAGCCACTTTCACAAATAGCAATAAATTCAAATTTACCTTCTCGAACAGATGAAGTTGCCAAATGTCAATTTGCAGTAGCGGCTCCATTATTCTTGCTTATGAAAGACAAATTTGGCAGTGGATTTTCCATTGATTTTAAAACTATTGATTATGCCAAGACATTTGGGTTTGAATGTTCCGTTGCGGTATATCTTTTAGGACTGACTCTTGGGTATGACAAAACTTATGATGCGTATTACGATTTTGTAAAATTACCTATATTTGAATTACGAACTGAGAATCAAGAAGCTAATAAGTTAGATTTAATGCAAGAATCTAACGAAAAAGAAATCTATTCGGAAAATAGAAACGAAAATGTAGCAGTAGATTTATCTTCTGAAGATACGATAAACGGTAAAGATATATCCACCACGGACACAAATTTCCTAACAATAGAACAAAAAGTTCCGCTCGTTCAGCAAGGACAACTATTTGTCATGGAAAGTGTCAATAAAAAGCAACCAATAGCTTGGCTTAGACTAAAAAATAAAAATGATAATGATTTTAAGCCAGCATTTAACGATAAGGAAGTTTCGACTTTGAGAAGTATGGGCTATAAAATCGCTAAAAGATTCAGCAAGGAAGAAAAGTCGTATATCATTTCACAAGGTTACGAAGTTTCATAATTCATTTATCTTTAAAATATCAACAGAAGGACAGCAAGCGGTTTCGGTCTGCCCGAAACACAAACTTGCTATCCTCCCGTTGGCATTGTTTATAATCCCACGCCCTTGCCTCTCCTAAGCGGCTCAACCGTCCTTTTAACAGATGAAAACAGCCTGTCAAACTGTTCCTTGAACCATTCGCCAATCAGTTGCCCATTGATAGCAAGTGCAAGTTTAGACCTGTTTGTCGGGTCTTTCACCACTTGGAAGCCAGCCCTCTCGGTCGTGAATTTTCGCTTATGCTCCTCCGAATAAAGTTCGCCCTCGTAGAACAGCGGCTTGCCGTCCTTCCACAGGGACTGATGGCAGTGCATGCCGGTACCGTTGTCGCCTGCGATCGGCTTCGGCATGAAGGTGGCGGCCTTGCCAGCGAGGGCAGCGGTCTCGTGGACGACGTACTTGTACTTCATCAGGTCATCGCCTGCATGCTGCAGGGAGTTGAAGCGGTAGTTGATCTCCTGCTGGCCAGCGCCTGCCACCTCGTGGTGGGAACGCTCGAGAATCAGGCCGACCTTCTGCAGGTTGGCGACCATATCGTCGCGCAGGTCCTGAGTGTGGTCAATCGGCGGAACCGGGAAGTAGCCCTTCTTGACGCGGTTCTTGAACGCGATGTTCGGAGTGCCATCGTCCTCGGTGTCGATACCGGAGTTCCACGGAGCCTCGATGGAGTCCACCTCGTAGAAGGAGCGCTGCATGCTGTTCTCGAAACGTACCTTGTCGAAGATGAAGAACTCGGCCTCAGGAGCGAAGGAGGCGGTGTCGGCGATACCGGTGGACTTCAGGTAGGCCTCGGCCTTGCCAGCAACCTGACGCGGGTCGCGGGAGTACGGCTCGTCGGTCAGCGGGTCGACGATGGAGAAGGCCACGTCAAGGGTCTTGTGCTTGCGGAACGGGTCAACGAAAGAGGTCTCAACGTCCGGGACCAGCTTCATGTCGGACTCGTTGATGGCCTGGAAGCCCTGAACGGAGGAACCATCGAACGGCATGCCGTCGGTGAAGGCGTCCTTCAGGAATTCGCTTGCCGGCACGGTGAAGTGCTGCTGAACACCGATCAGATCGGTGAAGCGAACGGAGACATACTCAATGCCTTCCTTGTTGATAAGGGCCTCGACGTCTTCCTTGGACTTGAGTTCGGTCACGGGACCGCTCCTTTCGTATGAGATATAACGGTATATATCGTAAAATAGCGCGTTTCGCCGGCTCGAAACTTGGGTTACGAGAATGTTTCGTGACTGTGGTCGACAATCGCGCAGGCGCGTTATTTCAACGAAACATCATTACAGAATGGAAACGGAGGCTATCGGGGGAGTAGGTAGAGATGTCCGCAACGTGGACAGTGGGTATTGACAGGTGACGTAGGTGGATGTAAGTGGACGCGATTATGAGACATATGACGAAGCCCCGGAACCGATTGAACGGATTCCGGGGCTTCTGTGCGATTTGGTTGTGTGCTGCCGATCAGCGACCGCGCATCGCGCGGCGGGAGATCTTCTGCGGGCGGTTCGGATCCATGCCCTTGGGGATG
>ENA-OPRV01001779-OPRV01001779.1-human-gut-metagenome-genome-assembly--contig:-NODE-1779-length-10452-cov-3.092911_pt1 | contig 10452 bp, 9 predicted proteins | sample MGYA00241896_ERZ501886 | MGnify/ENA primary metagenome ERZ501886 (study PRJEB25962, sample SAMEA2042452) | human gut metagenome | biome: human gut; feature: human-associated habitat; material: faeces... | reverse complement strand
CGTGCCGCGTTTCTTATACCCTGCCAAGGGCTACGGGGATTTGATAGCATTTCTTTACTAACTCTCAATTTACTCTGCCAGTTCTTCCCACTGTTCATATAATTTTTCCAATTGTTCCTGGCAGGAAGTCTGCTCTTTAGTCAGCTCCTGCAATTTCGCCACCTGGGTGCCGATGGCGGGATCGGACATTTCAGTGTCGATCTCGGAGATGCGAGCTTCCAGTTCGGCAATCTTTTCTTCGCATTTTTTCAGGTCGTTTTCTTTCTTGCGGAGTCTCGCCTGTTCTTCTTTCTGGGCTTTCCAGTCCAATTTGACTTCGGATTCTGCAGCCTTAGCAGCAACAGCACTATCTGCATCCGCATTCCGCGGTGCATTAGCCTCTATGGCAGCCATCACGGTGTCGTGTTTTTCCAGATAGTAGTCATAATTTCCAACATAACTTATGAATTGTCCCTCTGTCAGATCCAGGATCCTGTGGGCGGTACGGTTGATGAAGTAACGGTCGTGGGAGACATACAATATCGTTCCCTCGTAACCGTTCAGGGCATCCTCCAGAATCTCCTTGGACATGATATCTAAGTGGTTCGTCGGCTCATCCAGGATGAGGAAGTTTGCGTTGGAGAGTACCAGCTTGGCGAGAGACACGCGTCCGCGCTCACCGCCGCTCAGATCACTGATGCGCTTGAACACATCCTCCCCGGTGAAGAGGAAAGCCGCCAGTACATTGCGGATCTGGGTATTGTTCAGGTAGGGATAATCGTCCGAGATCTCTTCGAACAATGTCTTCTCGCTGTGGAGCACATGATGCTCCTGATCGTAATAACCAATCTCTACATTGGAACCTAAGCGGAAAGTGCCCTGATCGGCAGGAACGAGACCGTTTAAGATCTTAAGCAGAGTGGTCTTGCCGCTGCCATTATCACCGATGATCGCTACGTGTTCACCGCGCTTGATCTCGAAATTGACATCGGTAAAAAGCTTATGGGAGTCAAAGCTTTTGGACAGATGCTCCACAGTCAGCACATCATTGCCGCTTAAGATCCGGGGCGTCAGAGTCAGCTTCATATCCGTGCGGACCTCGGAGGGCTTTTCGATGACCTCGATCTTGTCCAGCATTTTCTCCCGGCTTTCTGCACGCTTGATGGACTTTTCCCGGTTAAAGGATTTTAATTTTTCAATGACTTCTTCCTGATGCTTGATGTCACGCTGCTGGTTCATATAGGCATTCCAGGCAGCGACACGCAACTGTTCCTTTTTTACGGCATAATCGGAGTAATTCCCCATAAAGGTCGTAGCCTTGGACTGGTCGATCTCGATGACTTTCCCGGCGATCCGGTCCAGGAAATACCGGTCGTGGGAGACGATGAGAACGGCTCCTTTGTAATTTAGCAGATAAGTCTCCAACCAGGCGATGGAGGTCATATCTAAGTGGTTGGTCGGCTCGTCTAAGATGATCAGATCCGGATTTTGTAACAGAAGCCGTCCTAACGCCACACGGGTCTTTTGACCGCCGGAGAGTGTGGCAACCGGCTTGGAGAATTCATCTTCGGTAAAGCCAAGACCCTTTAACACTCCGACCAGCTCACTGCGGTAGAGATAGCCGCCGCCGGTCTCGAAAGCGTGGGTGAGAGAGGTGTACTGCTTCATCAGGTCTTCCAGCGCATCTCCTTCGGCATGCTTCATATTGTTTTCGCATTCCCGGATCTTTTCCTCCAGGCGTAACAGATCCGCCTTGACGGATAACAGTTCCTCGTAAATGGTGTGAGAGGTGTCCACGGTGCTGTTTTGGGCGAGATACCCAAGTGTCTTGTCTTTCGCCAGAACCACCTGTCCGTCATCGGGAGTCATTTCTCCTACGATGATGCGGAGCAGCGTTGTTTTTCCGGCACCGTTGATGCCCACAATGGCAGCTTTTTCATGATCCTCTATATGAAAAGAGACATTTTTCAATACCTGATTTTCTACAAATGCTTTTGAAATATTCTGACAAGATAATATCATGGTAGTAAGTATCCTTTATTTCCAGCCCACACAGAACGGACTTTTTAAATTTTATTGTAACGAAAAGAAGAAAACCTGTCAATTCATTGACAAGTTTTTAACATATGGTGTATACTTAAATAATCGGAGGTGAAAGTATTGGAAGCAAAAGGAATTTCACAGGCTGTGATCGGCAGACTGCCCAGATACTTTCGATATTTGGGGGAACTTAAGGATGAAGGTGTAGAACGTATCTCTTCGCAGGAACTTTCCGGACTGATGAAAGTGACCGCATCCCAGATACGTCAGGATTTTAATAATTTCGGTGGTTTCGGTCAGCAGGGCTACGGATATAATGTAGAATATCTGTACCGTGAGATCGGTAAGATATTAGGACTGGATAAGCAGCACAATTTCGTTATTATCGGAGCTGGTAATCTGGGCAGAGCCCTGGGTAATTATTTGAACTTCGAGCGTCGTGGTTTTATTTTCAAGGGAATGTTCGATGCGAACCCGGAGCTTGTGGGGAAGGATGTCCGTGGTGTGAAGGTTATGCCCATGGAGCAGTTGGAATCTTTTATCCGGGAGAATGACATTGATATTGCAGTACTGACGATTCCCAAGACCAGTGCCGTAGAAGTGGCTGACAAGCTGGTGGCGAACGGGATCCGTGCCATTTGGAACTTTGCGCATGTGGATCTGAACGTTCCGGAGGGAATACAAGTAGAGAATGTACATCTGTCAGACAGTTTAATGAAACTTTCGTATAATATTAACCGTTACAGTTCAGATATAAAATAATGAGCCTCAGGGAAAAACAAGCGGCTGCGAAGCGGGATGAAGAGTGCGATAGCACGAATTCGTGAGCTTACGAGAAAGTAAGGCATAAAGGGAGTGATATTATGGGCAACGATAACGCAGGGGAAAATGCGAGGAACCGGCAGGAAGCTTTTAAAAGTGCACTTGCCGGAAAGCGTCTGCCCGTACTCACTTTGGACAATAAATGGTACAAGTTGCTGAATAAGACAGGTTCTGTTCCGTTAAAGGAGACGGAGAATTCCTTGAACCAGTTGTTAAAACGACAGGGAAAGCTGAATACGGAGTCGAAGGAAATCCGTAATCTGAAAAAGAAGCTGATGAAAGAGATTGTTCCCATGGTGAACGAAGCGGATCAGCAGGGTGAGAACAGCAAGCTGAACAAGCAGATCGAAGAACATAAGCGACTGATCGAAGAATGTAATGAGAAGCTGGAAGCTTATGAAGATGAGCTGAAAGACCTCCCCCGGGAGATCGAAAGATTAAATATTCAGCTTATGATGTTTACTATGGAGTGCTGCTATGATATTATTAAGGATAATGACAAACAGATTCATGAGACTGCAGACTGGGTGAGCGCGATACGTATTGAGTTGAAAAAGCGTCTGATCGAGAAACAGCAGAAGGAACAGCAGAATCAGGAGATCTATAACTACATGCATGACATCTTTGGTGCAGAGGTGGTCAATCTGTTTGACATGAAATATAATCCGGAGCAAAAATAGTATGAAATATCTGGTAACTGCACAGGAAATGAAGCAATACGATAAGAATACCATAGAGTACCTCGGCATACCGGGGCCGGTTCTGATGGAGAGAGCGGCTCTGGCAGCGGAGGATTTTATAAAAGAGCGCTTTGATGCCGTGAAAGAACGGACGAAAGTGCTCATTTTTGCTGGTATGGGGAACAATGGCGGCGATGGCCTGGCGTTAGCAAGACTTCTTGCGGCGGACGGATACGCAGTCGCGGTAAAATGCGTGGGAGATATGCAGAGAGCTACGAATCAGTGGAAATCGCAGTGGCAGACTTTGCAACATTTTCCGGTGAAGACAGACAGTAATATTGCGGTGGATGAATATAATGTAATTGTAGACGCCCTCTTCGGCGTGGGATTAAGCCGCCCTGTGGAGGGAAACTATGCGGATGCCGTGAAAGAGATGAACATGGCAGAGGGATTTAAGCTGGCACTGGATGTGCCAAGCGGTATCTGCTCAGATACCGGCAGAGTGCTGGGTTGTGCATTTCTGGCGGATGCCACGGTCACTTTTGGTTTCTGTAAGAGAGGACTGGTACTGTATCCCGGTGCGGAATACGCCGGAGAAGTCCGGACTGCGAATGTGGGGATCGGACAGGAGAGCTTCTTAGGACAGGAACCAGAAATGTACACTTATGAGAAAGGCTCCGTACAGTTACTTAAGAGAAACGCTGCGGGGAACAAAGGAACCTTCGGCAAAGCACTGCTTGTTGCAGGAAGTAACGGCATGGCGGGGGCAGCTATTTTGGCGGCGAAAGCAGCCTATCGTACCGGAGCCGGTATGGTAAAAGTCATCACTGCCGAAGAGAACCGACAGATCATACAGCAGGGGATTCCGGAAGCGTTGTACGGCTCCTGCAGACAGCTGACGGAGAGCTTAGACTGGGCGGATGTCATCGCCATAGGTCCCGGCATCGGCAGAGAAGAACAGGCACTGCAATGTCTGAAGACCGTGGTGGAGAGAAGCAGGAAGCCGCTGGTGCTGGATGCAGATGCCCTAAACCTCCTGGCAGAGGAGAGCGGCAGGATGCTGGCAGAAGAACTGCGCGCCCAGGGTGCGGAAGGCAGAGTGATCCTTCTGACACCTCATGTGGGGGAAATGTCAAGACTGCTAAAACGGACGACCTCAGAGTGCAAGGACGACCTCCCCACATGTGCGAAAATACTGGCAGAACGATTTCATGCCGTAGCAGTTGCCAAGGATGCGAGGACTGTGGTATGTAAGGAACAGGGAGCCTGCTATCTGAATACCACGGGCAACAGCGGAATGGCTACGGCAGGCAGCGGAGATGTGCTGACCGGCGTGATCCTGGGATTGCTGGCGCAGGGAATGGATGCCCCGGAGGCTGCGACCTGTGGCGTATATCTGCACGGCATGGCAGGTGATCTGGCGGCCGGACTTCATACCGAATATGGTGTGATGGCGGGAGATATCGCCGAATGTCTGATGAAAAATCAAAATAAGAAAGCGTGAAAATATGACGAGAGAACTGCAGGAAAAATTAGAGTCCTATCAACGGGTATGGGCGGAAGTGGATCTGGATGCCATCTGGGAAAATATGGTCCATATGAAAGAAAACATTGCGGAGAATACGAAAATACTGGCTGTCATTAAGACGGACGGATATGGTCATGGTGGTGTTCCCATCGCGAAAATGTTAGAGCAGCTGGACTTCATGTTCGGCTATGCGGCAGCCACTTATGAAGAGGCACATGTACTCAGAGAAGCAGGCGTGAAGAAACCGATCCTGATCCTGGGATATACTTTTCCCTATTGCTACGAAGAATTGATCCGGGAGGAGATCCGCCCGGCAGTCTACCGCAGGGATACGGTGGAAGAGCTGGTCGCAGCAGCGGCAAAGGTCGGACAGAAGGCAAAGGTTCATATCAAGGTAGATACCGGCATGGGAAGAATCGGCATTACGCCGGATGAGGAAGGACTGGAGTTCGTCAGATTCCTTATGGGACATCCGGAGCTGGAAGTGGAGGGCATCTTCACCCATTTTGCCAAATCCGATGAAGAAGATAAGACTTCTGCATACCATCAGCTGGCACTTTTTCAGAATTTTATCGACAGAATACAGACAGAGCTGGGGCTTACTATTCCCGTCAAGCACTGCTCCAACAGTGCGGCAATCTTGGAAATGCCCCAGGCGAATATGGATATGGTCCGTGCTGGTATCACTACTTACGGTCTGTATCCTTCCGAAGAAGTGAGCAAGGATATTGTACCCTTACGGGCAGCCATGTCTCTCTACAGTCATATTGTATACTGTAAGACGATTCATGCGGGACAGAGCGTCAGCTACGGCGGGCTGTTTACGGCACAGAAGGATACCAGAGTAGCCACGATCCCCGTAGGTTACGGAGACGGTTATCCCAGAAGTCTGTCTGGAAAAGGCTATGTACTGATCCGGGGGAAGAAGGCACCAATCCTCGGAAGAGTCTGTATGGATCAGTTCATGGTAGATATTTCGGAGATTCCGGGAGTTATGGAGGGCGACAAAGTAACTCTTCTCGGTGTGGACGGTACAGAGCGGATCACCGCGGAAGAACTGGGAGAACTCTCCGGCAGATTTAATTATGAATTTGTCTGTGACCTGGGGAAAAGAATTCCAAGGGTCTACAGGCAGCATGGTGAGATCACAGAAGTAAGAGACTATTTTGAAAATTTCTGACGGATCAAAAGTGTTCGTATAACTCCGTAAGAATCGGCAATACTTATCCTAAATCGCTGATGTAAGGAGTAGAAATGAGAAGAGGAGATGTCTATTACGCGGATCTGCGGCCGGTGATCGGCTCGGAACAGGGCGGTATCAGACCGGTGCTCATCATCCAGAATGATGTGGGCAACAAACACAGTCCTACCGTGATCTGCGCTGCAATCACCTCAAAGATGAATAAGGCGAAGCTGCCTACACACATTGAATTAAATGCCCGTCTCTATGATATGGATAAGGATTCGGTAGTGCTTCTGGAACAACTGCGCACCATTGACAAGAAGAGATTAAAGGATAAAGTATGTCATCTTGACGGTGATATTATGCGGAGAGTGAACCGGGCACTGAAGGTAAGCCTGGAACTGGATACATAGCCTGATACCCTGCGTATCCAGAGGAATATATAAAAGAATTAAAATACGAAAGGATGAAATGAACGATGGATATCAGTGGGCCTGTGGCCATATTACTCTTTTTCCTGCTGTTACTGGTAGATATGTTTTTTTACGGATTTGATGCTGCCATTGACAACCTCAATGAAAAAGAGATCTTACATAAAGCAGAGGAAGAAAAGGATCGCCGGTCGGTGCGGCTTTCTGAGATGGTCAGCCGTCCGGGGATCTATATCAATACGGTACAGTTAGTCATTACGCTGATCAATATTTTAATGGGTGCCTTTTACCTGAATATCTGGCTGCAGGCGATCGACAACGGCCTGCATGTGATCAATGTCGGCGGATTGTCGCTTCAAAATGTTCCCACGGGAGTGATCTCCGGGATTGCAACGGTATTGTCTTTTGTTGCCATGATTTATATTCTGCTGACCTTCGGAGTACTTATCCCGAGAAAAATGGCATCCAGGAAACCGGAAAAGTGGGCATATGCCTGCATTGACCCGATCTTTTGGATTACGAGACTGTTATCTCCCTTGACGGGGCTGGTAAATCTGACTGCAAAGGGAATACTATTCCTATTCGGTGTCCGTAACAATGTGGATGAGAATGATGTGACCGAGGAAGAGATTATTAACATGGTTCAGGAAGGGCATGAACAGGGTGTGATCCAGGCCAGTGAAGCGGAGATGATCTCCAATATTTTTGAATACGGGGACAAGGAAGCCCAGGACATCATGACACACCGCGGAAGTATCGTAGCTATCGACGGCGAGACAAAGTTAAAGGATGCCATTGCATCCATGCTGGGAGGTAAGAACAGCCGCTATCCGGTGTATGAAGAGAATATTGACCATATCATCGGTATCTTACATCTGAAGGATGCCATGAGGTTCCACATCAGCGATGATAAACTGGATGTGCCCATTGCGAAGCTGGATGGGTTGCTCAGAGAGCCTTATTTTGTGCCTCAGACCAAAAATATTGATGAACTGTTCAAAGAGATGCAGTCCCAGAAACTACAGATGGTCATTGTTGTAGACGAATACGGTCAGACTGACGGACTGATCGCCATGGAGGACATCCTGGAGGAAATCGTCGGTAATATCATGGATGAATATGATGAAGATCAGGAATATATCAAGAACCGCGGTAAGGGCGAATATGTCATGGAAGGTAAGACTCCGCTTAAGGAAGTGGAAGAGCTGTTAGACATTACCTTTGACGAGGAGGAATTCGAGACGTTAAACGGCTTCCTGATCTCGAGGCTGGACAGGATCCCGGAGCCGGATGAACAGTTTGATGTGGACTATAAGGGATATAATTTCAAGATCCTTTCCGTGGTCAAAAAAATGATCGGAAGTGTCCTCGTCAAAAAGCTTCCGGAGGAAAAAACACTGGAGAATGCAGAAGACGGACAATCAGTGCTTGAAGAAAAACAAAAATAATGCTATGATAAAAAAAGCGTTATTGCGCAGGCGTTGCGCATACAAAGAGAAAGAAACTTTAAGTTCAAAGGAGTAACAAAGATGTCAGGACATTCAAAATTTGCTAATATTAAGCATAAAAAAGAGAAAAACGATGCAGCAAAGGGTAAGATTTTCACTATTATCGGACGTGAAATTGCAGTCGCTGTAAAAGAGGGCGGTCCCGATCCTGCTAACAACTTTAAACTGGCTACCGTTATCGCCAAAGCTAAGGCTAACAACATGCCAAATGATACTATCGATCGCGGTATTAAGAAGGCAGCCGGCGATGTGGGCAATGTGAACTACAAGTACGTGACTTACGAAGGTTACGGTCCCAACGGTATCGCCATCATCGTAGATGCACTTACCGACAATACCAACCGTACCGCTGCAAATGTCAGAAGCGCATTCACCAAGGGACAGGGTAACGTAGGTACTCCCGGATGCGTATCCTTTATGTTCGATAAAAAGGGCCAGATCATCGTGGACAAGGAAGAGTGTGATATGGAAGCGGATGATCTGATGATGACAGCACTGGATGCCGGTGCGGAAGACTTCTCCGAAGAGGAGGACAGCTTCGAGATCCTGACCGATCCCGATAATTTCGAAGAGGTACGTAAAGCACTGGAGGATGCCGGAATTCCCATGATCAGTGCGGAAGTCACAATGATTCCTCAGAATTATGTAACTCTGACCGATGAGACTGCCGTGAAGAATTTACAGAGAACACTGGATCTGTTAGAAGACGATGATGACGTTCAGGCAGTTTATCACAACTGGGACGAATAATTCGAAAGGGTAGGGGTAGCAGCATGGAGAAACTTGCTATTGTAGTTCCTTGTTATAACGAAGAAGAGGTGCTGAAGATTGCTTCCGAAGCACTGAGGGGGGTACTGGATGATCTGATCCGCAAAGGGAAGATTGCGGAAGACAGTTTTATTCTGTTTGTTAATGATGGAAGTAAGGATCGTACATGGGAGCTGATCGAAGAAGAACATCAGGCGCATCCGGTACAGGTATGCGGCGTGAAGCTGGCAGGCAATGTGGGACATCAGTTCGCACTGACCGCCGGACTGATCACGGCGATGGATCTGTCCGATGTGACGGTTTCCATCGATGCGGATCTGCAGGATGATGTGGCTGTGATCGAAGAGATGATCGATAAGTTCCATAACGGCTGTGACATCGTATACGGTGTCCGTAAGGAACGTAAGACCGATACTTTCTTCAAACGTACCACTGCGCAGGGGTTCTATAAGGTTATGGAGATGATGGGCGTCAAGACGGTTTACAATCATGCGGATTTCCGACTGATGTCCAAGCGTGCGGTAGAACAGTTCTCCAAATATCAGGAAACGAACCTGTTCTTAAGAGGTATGATGCCTCTGATCGGTTACCAGACCGACTGTGTATATTATGATCGTAAGGAAAGAGTGGCCGGGGAATCCAAGTATCCGTTAAAGAAAATGCTGGCATTGGCATTTAACGGGATTTCTTCTTTCAGTGTGAAGCCGATCAGCATGATCCTGGGAGCCGGCATGATCATTGTATTATTAAGCATTCTTGCGGCAATCTATGCACTGATCTCTTATTGCACCGGACATGTGGTACCGGGATGGACTTCTTTGATTCTGTCCATCTGGTTCTTGGGCGGTATTCAGCTGATGGCCGTCGGACTGGTAGGTCAGTATATCGGCAAAATCTACATTGAAGTAAAACATCGTCCCAGATATAACATCGAAAAGGTACTGAAATAATGAATTATAAAAAAAGCATTTTAAGTGTTGTATTGTGGTTCATTTATGCAATAATAGTGGGCACCGGAATGGTAGGCACGGCTATGGCCGTGACCCTGCCTGCGTACGGTGCCCTTATTATCACAGGGGTTTGGCTTGCGGTGACAGGACTGGCTGTGTTTCTGCTACATAGATTTTTGGAGAAAACAAAGCACCCATTTTCGGAAGACAGACAACAGATAAAACTGATCGCGGAAAGCCTGTTGGTGGTTGCGCTGATCGCAGCCGGCATTGTACTTCGTACCGGAGAAATCATGCGGTATGATCTGTCCGCAGGGGGCGGAAATATCTGGTTTGATACCGTCATGGTTACTGAGAAGACACAAATTCCGCAGGTGGTGCATGGAGCGGTATATTTTTATCTGCAGGTATTACATGGTCTGCTGGTTTTTTTTGGCAATAAAATGACAGCGGCTCTGATCCTTCAGGTGATATTGCAGATCCTGTCCGGAATTTTTCTCTATTTTGCATTAAGAAAAATGTCGGGTGCGGTAACAGCAGTGGTGACATTCGCATATTGGATG
>ENA-OPRV01001757-OPRV01001757.1-human-gut-metagenome-genome-assembly--contig:-NODE-1757-length-10563-cov-2.901789_pt1 | contig 10563 bp, 7 predicted proteins | sample MGYA00241896_ERZ501886 | MGnify/ENA primary metagenome ERZ501886 (study PRJEB25962, sample SAMEA2042452) | human gut metagenome | biome: human gut; feature: human-associated habitat; material: faeces... | reverse complement strand
ATGGATGATATTCCTCTGATTATTTTTCCAATCAAAAAAGCCATAAACACCTCTGATTTAACAGATGGTACTTATGACTTTTTCTCCCCTGACATTTTAACAATTGGCAGATTAATTCATGACCTTCGTACCGAACAGAGTATTTCACAGATTGTATTATGTCAGGGATTATGTTCGAAATCCAAGCTTTCAAAAATTGAAAATGACACCCTGCAGCCAGATATCTTTTTAACAGAGGCTTTATTACAGCGGCTTGGCAGATCAGAACGCGGGTTTACTTTCTGGGGAAGCGAACGGGAAAGTAAAATCTATGAATTAAAATTTAAGTTAATGCATACTCCAAAATATCAGATTGATACCGTGTCACTGCATTTAAGCCAATTAGGTTCTGTACTTACTCAAAAAGATGTTTTACCAAAACAATGATTTAAGTTACGCAATAAACAGTACACTATCTTCTCAGGAAAAAATAAAAATTTTGTCAAATGCATTATCATACACTCTGCCAGATTTTGATATACATCTTATTTATAATTATCGATTATCATGGGCAGAACTTTCACTCTTAACAAATATTGCTATTAACTATCAATCAATTGACCCAAATAAAAGTATTTTATATTTTTCTAAAATTCAAACTACCAAAAAGGATCGGGAAAAATACTTTCAAAAGGATATAACAGGAAGAGCAGATGTAAGGGATACTTTCGGAGGTATTAAGATCTATAGGGACAGTTTCAGAGTGAGACCGTATGGGGACCCCAAGTCCTCGGCCTTTGACTGGCTACAGTTAGCTCGTAGAAAAAATGCTTCTCCGGCAGGCGTTGGTGATGACAAGGGAAATTGGAGAGTAAGTGCGGATCAAGTGTTGGGATCCATTTTCATCTCACGAATGAATGTAGCATTGCCAGATCAGTCTAATCGAGAAGGAATCGTGGAAACAAGGGAGTTTCGTCTGCTGAAAGAGTTCATTGAAAAAATAATAGGAGCTCTGGAACAAGACAGGCAGGGAGTATGCCGAAAACTGAGTGCGTATTACGCTAAAATGCATCCGACAGAGGGCATTGAGCAGGAAATCAAAGAAAAGGCGGAAAAGAAGAAAGAAAAGGCGGGCAGGAGTACCGTACGGCCGGCAGTAGTGGAAAACGGAACCCCGGAATTGACAGTAGATCCGGTTGCAGCGCAGACAGTAATTGATAGAAAAGATGAAGAAATTGAGGAACTGCAAAATGAGATAAAAATGCTTCGGGTATTAGCTACAACGGGAATAGTGACCAATACGTATATTCATGAATTTAAAACATTGTCGCATAAGTTAAATATGAAGATAGTTATGGCAAAAGAGGCTATTGATCTGTACCATGATATCAAGGAAGCCAGTGAATACATTGATCAGGCAAATGATATTAGGAAAGCGTTCAATTCATGGTTCCAAGTTACCATAGAGGCGGTAAAAAATGATAAGAGAAAGCGAAGAAAAGTAGATATTACAATGGTAATATCTAAATTGGCGGATTCATGGAATCAAACGCTTCAAAGTAAAGGGATAAGAATAAACTTTTCTCGGGAAGAAGATACGGAAATTTTATTAAAGTGTTTTCCGTATGAGATAGAAACCATCATTAATAACCTTGTGACCAATAGCGTAGCTTCCTTTGAAAGTATAAAAAAAGAAGAAAAGCTAATAATAATTAAGGTTTATGAAGATGAGGAATATGTTTGGATTGAGTATTCCGATACAGGTGCAGGGTTGATTGATAAATATAAAAACAATCCGGAAAAGATATTAGATGCATTTGAAACAAGCAAAAGAGATGCAGAAGGGGAATTAGTGGGAACCGGAATGGGAATGTGGATTGTGAACAATACCGTGATAGACTACAGAGGTAAAGTTGATTTACAAAAGAATAGGGAGACAACAGAAGGATTTTATGCTACAATTTCGTTAAAAAAATAAGTTGGAGGGATATGAATGTATACCATTGGATATATTGATGATGATAATGATTTAATATCCGATTATATAAAACGTCTGAAAGGACGGGATATAGACTTAAAGGTAGCCCCAACGGGTACAATGGCAGAAATTAAGCAATGGATAGTAAACCATAACATTGAATGTATGTTAATTGACTATCAGCTGAAAGCAAAATATGATTTCGTGGGAAACACATTGTTTTCCTATCTTTATGATGAATTGCCAGGACTTCCGTGTTTCATTTTGACAAGCTATACAGATAATTCGGTGAGCGAGAATACGGTTGTTAGTAAATGTATTATAGATAGAAGCATCCTGGATAAAACAGGGGAAGAATTTGAAGAATTTTGCGATATGTTGAAGCAGGCGGCCGAGGTATTCAAAACCAGTAAAAGCAAGTACTTTGAAAAATACAATGCATTGTACCAGAAGCATGTTAATGGAACAATTTTGCCGGAAGAGGAAGAGGAATTGCAAGCAGTTTTTAAAATCCTAAGAGCTTATGGCGATGTGGATGATATTTCATCACAGTTTCTTACGACGAAAGTAGATCAGGCATTAGATGCTGTGCTGGGGAAACTGGACAAACTGCTAAATAAATGATTTAGAGGTTAACAAGAGTGAGAATACACGGAGATAAAATAGTTACGAGAAGATCCGTTGTAGAAAAGCGGACTCCTTATGGTGAATACTTGGATATTTTAAGAGAAGATTTTGCGGGTATTTGCGGATATTGTGGAAAAAGCGAATATGTTACAAAAAATGCATTTGAGATAGATCATTTTATTCCAAGGAAATATGCACCGGAGTTAGAAGAGGATTATGCGAACCTGGTATATTCATGCTATGAATGCAATAGAAAAAAGGCATCAAAATGGCCATCTAAAGATAAAAACAGACAATTTCTTGATGGCATTGGTTTTGTAGATCCTGTTTCCGAAGAATATGACGTGCATATGGAGCGTGATCCGCAAGGGAACATCATTGGAAAGACCGCAGCGGGACGATATATGGTTCAAGTAGGCTTTGAATTTGATAAGAGACCAATGCGGGAAATTTATAAAGCAATGCAGCTGATTGACAAAAAGCAACAGTTACGTAAAAAAATGCAAAATGTGTCAGATGATGAATTGCATGAATACATAGAAGTGGACCAACTATTAGAGCAACTTCAGCAAACACTGTTTACAAAGAAAGAATAATGACACATCGGTGACTGCAAACCGGGAAAACAAAAAGGAACTCAAATTTTTGAGTTCTTTTTTGAGTTGTTATTTTTCTAAAACATTTGGATGCCTTGAAATCAGTTATCTGAAATGTTATATTGAATCATAACAAATGCTTAAAAAATAAAGAGAAAAGTTATTATTATCCGGTAGGATGGGAGACACGCAGACCATGACAGAACAGAAGAAAAGGTATACGATCCTGGGCATATTTGTGGCAATGTTCCTTTTTGGAGCTTTTTTCCTGCGGGAGACAGGTGTTTATTTTGATGAAAATCAGGAAGAAAGAATTCTGTATATGAATATCTTGCAGTATGGTGAGACCTTACGGATCCCGAAGCTCACGAACTGGTTTCAATGGAAGGAAGAATATCATCCGATCTGCGTAGAAGCGGACAAGGATCATGGCAGTGCTCCGTATTATCTGTGTGGATTGCTGTTAATGAAGCTGGATCAGCATCCGGATGCTGTAAGGCTGCAGAGTGAGGTATGGCATGCGTATACGTATGCACTGTTTTTCCTGGGTGTGATTTATATGTACCGGTTGTTGTGGGAGCTGTTCCGGGACAGGAGGACGGCACTGCTGGGAACACTTATGCTGTTTCTGACACCGAGGATATTTGCGGATGGATTATACAACAATAAAGATTCCGTATTGATGTCCCTGATCATTGTGATGTTATTTTACGGAATCCGCTTTTTGGAGCGTAAGGATTTCAAAAATGCATGTCTGCTGGGAATCTGTGCCGGATTCTGCGGGAATCTGAAGATCAGCGGGATCTATGTTTTTGCAATGATTGGCGGCTTTTATCTGCTGATCCTGACGACAGAAAAAAAGTGGAGCGGGAAAACTTTTTTCGTGGGACTTACGGCAGCAGTTGTCGGTTTCCTGAGTTATTTGACATTAACTCCCGCTATCTGGGGACAGGGATTTCATTTGTGGGAATTTCTGATGTGGAACCTTTCAAACAGTACGGAATATTCCAGAATGGACGGTAAAGTATTGTTTGATGGAACATGGTATGTGCATTCCACGAATCCTCTGCCATGGTATTATCTGCCGAAACTGATCGCCTTGACGATTCCGGTCTATCTCAGTGTTCTGCTGTGGAGCAGTATCGGCATCTGGCTCTATAAAGGCAGAAAGCATCAATGGGATTTCGCGGATCGTATCTATCCGCTGTTCGCACTGACCTCCGGGATTCCGGTGCTGGTAGCAATGCTGTGCGATCCGAATCTGTACAACGGGTGGCGGCATATGTATTTTATCTATGGACCGATGACCGTGATGATGGCTTATGCAGTGAGATATCTGTTGCAGCAACCGGGAATCCGCGCGAGAAGGATCGCAACTGCTATGCTGGTGGTGTTCATAGGATGTAACGGAGTGGGAATTGCACTGACGGGACAGAGCTCCAGCGCTTATACTAATATTTTGGCAGGTGGTGATGCCTGTGGACGGTACGAGATGGATTATTACGGTGTGACGGCGAAGAAGGTTCTCAAAAGCCTTGTGGACCGGTATGGTGAGATCTGCATCAGATCGGACGGCTGTGGAGCCACGATCGTGAATTATTATGTGTTGCCGGCAGAATACCGGGAGAAGATCCGACTGGTATCTTCACAGGAGGAGATACAGGCTGCCGTGGACCAGGGGAAACTGGTACTCGGATGTGTGAATCCGAGTTATGATATCCTGCCGGAGGGAGAGGATGTCGTGTGGCTGGAAGATTGGAAGGCCTGGGGCAATACCTATATGAAGATTCGCAAATATTAAATAATGTGGTATGATGAGATAGTAAAGAGCAGAGAGGACAAGCTATGAATATTATACTTTTGTCAGGTGGCTCCGGGCAGCGTCTGTGGCCTTTGTCCAATGAGATAAGATCCAAACAGTTTATTAAGATATTTCATACAGCAGACGGCGGTCTGGAATCCATGGTACAGCGGGTATGCCGCCAGATACGGGAAGTAGACCCGGAGGCACAGGTGACGATCGCCACTTCCAAGTCCCAGGTGTCAGCTATTTACAGTCAGCTGGGGCAGGATGTAGGGGTCAGCGTGGAACCCTGCAGACGGGACACTTTCCCGGCGATCGTACTGTCCGTGGCATACCTGAAGGATGTGCTGGGGGTAGCGGAAGACGAACCGATCGTGATCTGCCCGGTGGATCCTTATGTGGAGACGGCTTATTTTCAGGCGCTGCAGGCATTGTGCGATCGCGCGGGAGAGTCTGAGGCGAATCTTGTGCTCATGGGGATCGAACCCACGTATCCCAGCGAAAAATACGGTTATATCATACCGGAGACGGCGGACAATCTGAGCCGTGTAACGATGTTCCGGGAGAAACCGACGAAAGAAGCCGCAGAGGAATATATTGCAAAAGGTGCTCTGTGGAACGGCGGTGTGTTTGCTTTCCGGTTAGGCTATGTGCTGAAACGCGCCCATGAACTCATAGAATTTACGGATTATGAAGACTTATTTCAGAAGTATGATACGTTGCAGAAGATCAGCTTTGACTATGCCGTGGTGGAAAAAGAGCCTGCCATAGAAGTGATGCGCTTCGCAGGGACCTGGAAGGACCTGGGTACCTGGAATACGCTGACGGAGGCCATGGACAGTCAGTGTGTCGGACAGGGGGTTCTGAACGATACCTGTGAAAATGTGCATGTGGTGAATGAACTGAATGTACCGATTCTGTGCATGGGATTGAAAAATATGGTCGTGGCGGCCAGTCCGGAGGGAATCCTGGTATCGGATAAGGAGCAGTCGAGCTATATCAAACCTTATGTGAATCAATTTGTTCAGAGGGTAATGTTCGCCGAAAAATCCTGGGGGAGCTTCCGCGTTCTGGATGTGAAGGATCACAGCATGACGATCAAGGTGACATTGAATCCGGGACATGGGATGAATTATCACAGTCATGATTTCCGCGATGAAGTATGGACGGTCATTGCCGGAGAAGGCCGGGCGATTTTGGACGGTGTGGAGCGGCCGGTGAAGCCGGGCGATGTCCTGACTATGAAAGCAGGCTGTAAGCATACGATCCTTGCGGATACGGAACTGCAGGTGATCGAAGTGCAGATCGGTGCAGAGATCAGCGTGGATGATAAGCACAAGTATGAATACCGGAAGGATTAAATATTACGATGACTATGACTGCGAAGAAGAAAAAAATACTGTTCTGGTCCGTGTTGATGCTGGCGATCATTCTGCGGTGTATCCGGTTTGGCTCAGTGCCGGACGGGATCAATCAGGATGAAGCTATGGGAGCCATGGATGCATGGGCACTATCAAAATACGGTACCGACCGCTACGGCACGTTTCTGCCGGTTCATTTTGAGGCCTGGAAATACAGTCAGATGAGTGTTCTGCTATCCTATTGTATGGTGCCGTTTATCAAGGTGTTTGGTTTTAGCACCATGACGGTGAGGCTGCCGATGCTGCTGGTATCCTGTGGGGCGGTTGCACTGGTATATTTAGTGTCGGAAAAGCTGTTTGATGAGAGGATTGCGCTAGTAGCGATGGCGCTGACGGCGGTGAATCCCTGGCAGTTCATGCAGAGCCGCTGGTCGTTGGACTGCAACCTGTTCCCACATGTATTTTTATTGGCATTTTATTTGTTACTGTTGGGACTGGAGAAAAGACGGTATTTGTATGTATCCATGCTCTTTTTCGGTCTGACATTTTATTGTTATGGAATAGCGGCGTACTCCGTCACGGCATTTTTGTTTGTATTTTTTATATGGTGTCTGTGGAAAAAGCAGCTGAAATTCCGGGAGGGACTGCTGTGTGCGGTAATATTTACGCTGGTGGCTTTGCCGGAGGTGATCGTGCTGGCGATCAATGCGTTGCATTATGGTAAAAGCATTGAAATGCCTTTTTTCACCATGCAATTTTTCCCGGATAGTATCAGAAGTGCAGACATACTGTTTTTGAATTTTTCCTTTGCACAGCTGGGCAGGAATGCCTGGGCATTATTCAGCAGGGTGTTCCTGCAGCTGCCGGACATTTTCTTTAATTCGATTCCGGCGTTCGGACCCTTATATCATGTGTCGATACCGTTTGTATTGATCGGGATCATCGTATTTACGATTCGCCTTTTTAAGGAGAAACAGATCGAAAAACAGACGCAGATGCTGGCTCTGTGGGGATTCCTCATTACCGGGATCTGGGTGGGCCTGATCACTTATGAGGTGAACATCAACCGGGTCAACATCATCTTCTATCCTTTACTCCTGCTATGCGCCTATGGCATCGATCTGGCAGCGGCAAGATGGAAAAAGCTCCTGCCGGTGATCGCGGCGGCCTATGGTGTCAGCAGTGTCTTATTTTTCACGGTATATTCTACAAGCTATGCCGAAGAGAGCAGATACTATTATAATAAGGACTTCCTGAATGCGGTGACGGAAGCGGACGGCATGGAGGAGTACGACAGACTGTATATTACAGGGAATCTCGGATGGCAGTTCAATCAGTCTGCGGCAGAGATCCTGACCCAGTACGCCTGCAGAATAGATGCCCGGTACTATCAGAGCGAGGACTACGCACAGCGTTATCACTACATTTATCCTGAGAGATCCGGAGCGGAACTGGCGGGGTTCGTTGGGGATGGCCTGATGGTACTCTACGAGGACGAACTGCAGTATCTGCAATTCCCCTATGAAGTGATCGACACGGTGGGAGAGTATCTCCTGCTCACGGTAGACAAGGATTCAGAGGACGGAGTATGTAATTAACGAGAATGATCCAGTGCTGTAATCAGGGCGGTTCCGAAGAGGAATCGTCCTTCTTCGTTAAGGTGTACGGCATCTGCCAGATAGTCGGCAGCGTTATCCGCTGTGACGCCTAACCGGTGGTAGGTATCGTAGAAGGGAACGCCCATTTGGTCTGCCACATCAGCGGCGCCCTGTACATAAGCTGTCAGCGTACTGCCTGCCTCGCCGTGAAGCTCTGTACCGTTTTCAAAAAAGGTAATATAATTCGGAGCTGCTAACAGGATAAGCGCATCGGGATAGGCTTCCTGTAAGCTGCGGATTCCTGTTCGGAGTGCGCCGCAGTAGGTCACCGTGTCGTAAGGATCTTCCGGATCATCCACGGCATAGCCGGAAAAGTAATCATTCAGACCATAATTGATCACAAAGCATAATCTGCGCCCACGGTGATCGTCATTCAGATAAGCTTCCAGGGAGGTACGATAGACAGTGTCTTCCCTCAGAACAGTGGGATCCTGTTTCAGAAAGGTATCGACAGCGATGACAAAGCTCATGGCAGCTGCAGGATCGTCGGTAGCAGGATCCTTGGAGGCAGTAGCTCCGCCCTGGGCACAGTTGTACACATGTGCGCCCGAAAAACCATTGACGACACCGGGGATGGAAAAACTTCCGGTGTAGTTGCCGATGACGCTGTCACCGAAAAAGACAACAGACAGATCGGACAGATCGGGATATACCGTAGGAGCTTCTTTTTCTTCCGCTACCATATCATTCAGCATGGATTCCAGGGTATCCGCATTTCCCGGTGTAATGACCATGGCTCCGTCACAGAAAGTGAACATGATCAGTTTCTGTGCTACCGTATCATTATAATGCAAGTCATCCAGATAGTTCCCCGGATTGTTGATCAGCCAATGGGTTGCTCCCGGAAAGTACATGGTAACATTGGAATACCCGTTGAGAGTGGAGACGAGGGACTTACAGGTCGTCATCCACAGCGTTCTGGTCTCATCGGTCTGAGCAAGCCAGTATTGCATGGAAGGTGCGGGATACAGAATCTCGAAGCTGACCTCGGGATGTGCTTCCACATAGGGCAGCAGGTATTGGTTCAAATCCCTGTTCCAGTGGCGCAACTGCTTATTGCTGTGCTTCCAGAGGGCCAGCGGATCCAGACCCAGATAGATATTGGTGATCCCGTTGCTGGCCGAAAATGCTGTGTCTAAATAGTCTGCAACATCATGCAGACTCTTGGCAGTATTTTCACATTTGATGATCGTAAGGCCACGGAATGTGGAGAAATCTTCTTCGTGAAATACTTCAGGACTGTACATGGACAGAAAAATACCCTCATAAGATTCTGATCGCATCCGTTGCAGATCAGAGTAATAGCTGTCTGAATGATGGGAAGAAACAGAACGGATAATGATAAATATGATCAGGCAGATGATGAGCAGTAAGGTAACGGCGATCATCCGGAATGCCGACTTTTTATTATGCATGGCAGACTCCTTTGGGGCAATAGGTATGAAAGACAACGCTCATTATATCATTTTCCCCGGGAACAGACAACAGATAGTGCAAAGTTTTCCGGTGTTATGCCGCAACTCGGAATGTTGTCTTTCCGTAGGAGTTATGATAGAATGTAACTATTCAGTGCCAAGGTGATTCTGCCAATGAGGTCCTGAATGGTTACAGCAATACAAACTGTTTGGAAATGAGGAAAAAATAATGGAAAATAAAGAAGAACTGGCTATTTTTGGAGGAAAACCTGTACGAGAGAATAAAATTTTCTACGGACGGCAATATATTGACCAGGCAGATGTGGATGCGGTGGCAGCAGTCATGACCAGCGACTACATTACCTGCGGACCTAAGGTGAAGGAGCTGGAGCAGCATCTGTGTGAACTGACCCATGCAAAATACGCCGTTGTGGTATGTAACGGTACCGCTGCACTGCATCTGGCGGCGCTGGCAGCAGGCTTTGGTGAGGGAGATGAGGTTATCGTAAGCTCGATCACTTTTGCTGCATCCTCCAACTGTGTATTATATGCGGGTGCGAAGCCTGTTTTCGCAGATATTGATCCGGAGACCTACAATATCGATCCGGCATCCATCCGCAAGCTGATCACACCCAGGACGAAAGCGATCGTTGCGGTAGATTTCACCGGTCAGGCAGTGGAGCTGGATGAGATCCGGGAGATCTGTAAGGAGCACGATCTGATCCTGATCGAGGATGCCGCGCATGCCATCGGCACGAAATATAAGGGCCAGCCTGTGGGAAGCCTGGCAGATATGACCTGCTTCAGCTTCCATCCGGTCAAGACGGTGACCGGCGGAGAAGGTGGCGCCATCACGACTAATGATGAGAAGCTGTATCGTCATCTGATGCGGCTGCGTACCCACGGTATTACGAGGGACCCGGAAGAAATGGTACATCCCACCGATGCACTGTGGTACAACGAGCAGGTGGAGCTTGGCTTCAATTATCGTATGACGGATTTCCAGGCGGCACTGCTATTGAGCCAGCTGAAGAAGCTCCCTGCATTTGAACAGCGTAGAAAAGAAATCCATAAGCGTTATAATGAAGCGTTCGGCAAAATGCCGGAACTGATCCTGCAGAAGGAGATCCCGGAGTCTGACACGA
>ENA-OPRV01001752-OPRV01001752.1-human-gut-metagenome-genome-assembly--contig:-NODE-1752-length-10600-cov-2.293220_pt1 | contig 10600 bp, 9 predicted proteins | sample MGYA00241896_ERZ501886 | MGnify/ENA primary metagenome ERZ501886 (study PRJEB25962, sample SAMEA2042452) | human gut metagenome | biome: human gut; feature: human-associated habitat; material: faeces... | reverse complement strand
TATCCAATGAAACCGCCAACAAGAGATATTCGTGGAAATTTTGAAAGATAAGGATAAGGAGATTTTTATGAACGACCGTTACCAGAGCCCATTATCAGAACGTTATGCAAGCAAAGAGATGCAGTACATCTTTTCTCCAGACAAGAAGTTTAAGACATGGAGAAAGTTATGGATCGCACTTGCTGAGACAGAGAAAGAATTAGGACTTGATATCACACAGGAACAGATCGACGAATTAAAAGCACATGCAGAAGACATCAACTACGATGTAGCAAAAGAACGTGAAAAATTAGTCCGTCATGATGTTATGTCTCATGTATATGCATACGGAGTACAATGTCCAAAGGCAAAAGGAATCATCCATTTAGGAGCAACATCCTGCTATGTTGGTGATAACACAGACATCATCATCATGACAGAAGCATTAAAGCTTGTCAGAGTAAAATTATTAAATGTGATCAACGAATTATCCAAATTCGCAATGAAATACAAAGATCTTCCAACACTTGGATTTACACATTTTCAGCCAGCACAGCCTACAACAGTAGGTAAGAGAGCAAGCCTTTGGCTGATGGATCTCGTATATGATCTAGAAGATCTTGATCACGTGATCGCTAACATGAGATTATTAGGATCAAAAGGAACAACAGGAACACAGGCAAGTTTCTTAGAGTTATTCGAAGGAAACCACGAAACGATCAAGAAGATTGATGGAATGATCGCCAAGAAGATGGGATTTGACAAATGCCAGCCAGTATCTGGACAGACATACTCTAGAAAAGTTGATTCCCGCGTGATCAACGTATTAAGTCAGATCGCACAGTCTGCTCATAAGTTCTCAAACGACATCAGACTTCTTCAGCACTTAAAAGAAGTAGAAGAACCATTTGAAAAGAACCAGATCGGATCATCTGCAATGGCATATAAGAGAAACCCAATGAGAAGTGAAAGAATCGCTTCCTTAGCAAACTACGTAATGTCAGATGCTATGAACCCAGCATTAGTAGCATCTACACAGTGGTTTGAAAGAACATTAGATGACTCAGCAAACAAACGTATCTCTATTGCCGAAGCCTTTTTAGCTACAGATGGACTATTAGATCTTTACTTAAATGTAAGTGATGGTCTAGTTGTATATCCAAAGGTTGTAGAAGCTAACCTATTAAAAGAATTGCCATTCATGGCAACAGAGAACATCATGATGGACGCTGTTAAAGCTGGTGGGGACCGTCAAGAATTGCACGAATTGATTCGTCAACACTCAATGGCAGCTGGACGTGTCGTTAAAGAAGAAGGAAAACCAAACGATTTAATCGATCGTATTGCTGCTGATCCTAAGTTTGGCATGACAAAAGAACAAATTCTTTCAATCATGAAACCAGAAAACTTCGTAGGACGTTCGGTTCAACAAACAGAAGAATTCTTCAAAGAATTCATTGATCCAATTCTAGCTAAAGAAAAAGATGCATTAGGAATGCACGCTGCAATTAACGTATAAAAAAATTAGAGCTCAACCTGAGCTCTTTTCTTTTACCATAATCTAGGAATCGATCGATTCTTAGATTTTTTCATAACTTGTTTATATTCTGGTAACCAAGTACAAAGTAAATCATAGAAATCTTTTGAATGGTTTAAATGATATAAATGAGCAAGCTCATGAAGAATAATCGCATCAATAAATTCAAGGGGCATGAATATAAGATTCACATTGAAACAAATTTTATGCTTCTTAGGCGTACAGCTACCCCATTTACTTTTATAAAAACCATATTGTAAAGAAATATTGCGTATCTGTAATTGCTCGCAAAAAAATTCAAATCGAAGATCGATATACTTCTTCGCATTCTTCTTAAGAAAACGTTGAATCAATTCCTTATTTGGAAATAAATACAATTGATCTTTTTCTACGTAGCATCGAGGCACATCAATAAAATGCAAATGAAAGCTGTCACCTAATAATTCAACGATATCATTGTTTTTAAGAATAGGATTCTTATCCATCTGTTCTTTGATCCAAGCTTCCTGTTCATGCACAAATTCATCAATTACCTTTTTAGAAACAGAGAAAGGAGCGCTCACCTGAACCACTCCTTCAATTACACGAATCTTAATTTTTGTACAATTCGTTTTTCGACTTAATACGTATTCCATTAGGCAATATCTTCTAAGACTTCAGAAGCAATATCACTTAAATAAGCATCTACCTTTTCCTGCTGTTCTTTAGAATATGCATCATATTCATTGATATCACGAATCAAATCCAACATTGGAAGTGTACCATATAGCTTCGTGCAAGTGGAATTACATAAAGCTTCCACATCTTCCTTCTTGTAGAATTCAATTCTTTCATGACAATTTGGACATTCTAAGTAAGCCATATTTTCGATGATACCTAAAACCCTAACTTCCATCTTTTCACACATGTGACAAGCCTTTTCTACAATCATACTTACCATTGGCTGTGGTGTAGAAACCATCACAACTCCCTGTACAGGAATAGACTGCATAATTGTTAGGGCAACATCCCCAGTTCCTGGAGGCATATCAATCAATAATACATCTAAATCACCCCATACAACATCTGTATAGAATTGTTTTACTACCCCACCAATAACAGGGCCACGCCAGATAACTGGATCCGATTCCGCTTGAACTAAGAAGTTTAAAGACATGACTTTAATTCCCTCTTTCGATTCAACTGGAATCAATTGTTGTTTTTCATTTCCATAGGCATGCTCATTCGTCAAAGCCAATAAACGAGGAATACTAGGTCCCGTAATATCCGCATCCATTATTCCTACTTTTAAGCCTTTTTTAGCCATTGCCTTGGCAAGCATAACCGTAACTGTAGATTTACCTACTCCACCCTTACCAGACATTACAGTGATAATATTTTTAATGTGGTTATCTGGATTGGATTGAATTCCACATGTTTCACTGTTTTTACCACATTTTCCTTGAGAAGGACAACCTTCACATGACATATACTATTCCTCCTTTGATTTTTCTATTTTTTGAAAACAACGATCATAAACACTTGTCAAACGCTGATCTTGAATATGCGTATAAATCTGCGTCGTCTGAATATTACTATGACCTAATAATTCCTGCACAATTCTTAAATCTGCATTCTTATCTAAAAGATGCGTCGCAAAAGAATGGCGAAAGCTATGGGCAGATATTTTAGGGTTTAAATTCAATTCACATACTTTTTGTTTGATCATCTGATGCACATATTGCCTTGTACAAACATGGCCTAATCGATTCACAAAAAAATACGAAACATTTTTTACATCCCAAACACTACGAATGGAATCTAAATAATATTTCATCTGTGAAATACAATATGAAGAAATCGGAACAATTCGTTCCTTATCTCCTTTCCCTTTAACCTTTAAAATGCCTTCCTGCAAATGCACATCATTTAGCTTTAAATCACAAAGCTCACTGACGCGCAAGCCACAAGAATACAATACTACCAAAAGGGTCTTATGATATTGGTCTATCTCATTGTCTTTAAAAGATGAAAAAACTTTTTTTACTTCATCCACACTCAAATACACAGGTAGATGCTTTGATGCTTTCATCCCATGAATTAGTAAAGAAACATCATGAATCTCAGGATGCGCCGTTGCTATCTGCAAATGAAAGGAATGAATACTCGCAATCATTCGATTCATACTTGATGCGATATGATCCTGGGCATAGAAATCTAAAAAATCTTCAATATCCAACACCGATATATCCTCACACTTTGTAATATTTCGCATTGTTAAAAAACGAATATACGATTCAATATCATGAATATAGGATTGTTGTGTTCGCTTCGATTTTCTTTGCAGAACATTCAAATATAAACGATAATCCGCTAATGCATCTTCTAATTCCATAGGATTATTATAACACAAATTAAATATAAATAGGCTCTAATACATTCATATCACAATTTGACTCTTTAATAGCTTCTACTAGCACCGATTTAACTTTGTTGTCACGATGATCATACGCAAACTGGATATTACGAATACTAAAATGATTGTCATAAAGAACCTTGTTAATTTCATTCAAACGATTTGGACGATGCACAAAATAAAAACGCCCATAGCTTTTTAATAATCGATTCGCATGAAGCACCAATTCTTCTAACGTCAAGTTTTCTTCCATTCTTCCTAAATGACGATACGTCATTGTTTCAGGCTTTTGATTCGCATTCAACTTGAAATAAGGTGGATTTGAAACAACCACATCAAATAAATCATCCTTATATTCTTGTATCGGCAAATTCACGATTTTACAAGAATGCTTAATAAACGTATCCACATTCTTTTGGGCTAATTTAGAAGTCTCTTCCAAGACCTCCACACCCACTAATTCTTTCACATTAAAATGATCTAGGTAAACAAGAATAGCGGCATTGTTTGTACCAATATCAAGAACACGCTCTTGTTTTTTTAAACGAACAAATTTTGCGAGTAGCTTCGTATCTGTATTAAAGCGAAAATGCTCATCATCCTGATATAATTGAATATTTTCATCAATAAAATAATCTAACTTTAAACTCAATCCACATCCTCCTTCTTCAATAAATCACTTGCCTTCATAAAACACTTACAATCCATTTTTTCATTTAGCTGGTTTAAAATCGAATCCGTATTCTCCACAGGAATCGCAAACAGATCCATCTGCTCCACTATTTTTCTTGCATCCTTTAAAGAACCAATATGCACACCAATATAACGATATCCAATGGGCTCAAAATACTCTTCTAATAAAGATTTACACGCGCCAAAAATCATGGGATACGTATTCGTATAGCCACTTAGATTGATACTGTGACACACATTATGAAAGGTGGTATCACGCAATGTAAGCGTAACAAGCTTGCCTTTTTGATTCTCACGCTGCATCTTATGCGTCAATTCCCTCACGATATTTTCTAAATTACTACTTACCTCATCAATAGAATATAAGTCATTTGAATAGGTACGCGAAATGGACACACTCTTTTGTGTCGTCGAATAACAAAGCATGGCACTCGAATTGCCACGCGCTTTTTGAATCAGACTGTAGCTTGATTTACCGAGCTTCTGCATGATCTTCTGTTCATTTTTTATATTCGCAAAATCACCAATCGTATAAATACCAATCTGATTTAATATAGGCACACTCTTTTTACCGATTCCATGCATTTCATCGATTTTCAAAGGCCAAAGCTTGGTGCTTAACTCCGACTTTCTTAAAACCGTTATTCCTTTAGGCTTGCGCATATCACTTGCCATTTTCGCAAGAAAACGATTGGGCGCTACACCAATCGAACAATTTAAATGACATTTTTCATAAACCCCATTTTGAATCTGAAAAACAAGATCCAATGGCCTTTTATAACGCTTGATTATATCCGTTACATCCATGTAACATTCATCAATACTGGCCGGTTCAATTTGGTGAGTATATGTCTTTAAATACGCAAAAAACTGTGCAGACATCGAACGATAATATCCATAATCGCCTTGTACTAAAACTAAATCCGGACATAAACGCAACGCTTCATAAACTGGCATCGCACTATGAACCCCATATTTTCTAGCTTCATAATTCGCAGTTGAAATCACACCACGCTTACTCAAGGAGCCCACCGCAACTGGAAATTCCTTTAGATCCGGATTTTTGATTTCTTCACAGCTCGCAAAAAATGCATTCAAATCAATATGTAAAATGACTCTAGCCATGGATTTTCACCCATAAATCTTGCATAGAAGCTTTTGCAGAATCACTAGCCTGACCACTTGTCATGATTGCTAATTCAGAAATCTTTTCATCTTGCGCTAATTCATGTACTGTAGTAATCGTTTCGTTGTTTTTAACAACCTTTTCAACTAAATAATGCGTATCGGCATGTACAGCCACACTCGCTAAATGGGTAATACAAAGTACTTGATAATTCTTAGATAAAGCCTTCATCTTAGCACCCATTGCCAAGGCTACCTTACCACTAACTCCCGTATCGATTTCATCAAAAATAATCGTTTCAATGCCATTTGTAGCTTGGAAAACCACCTTTAACGCTAACATCAAACGAGATAATTCACCACCCGATGCCGATAAGGAAAGACTTGAAAAATCCTGACCAGGATTCATGGATACTAAAAATTCAATGTCATCAATTCCATTGCTGGATGGTTTCTTTTCAATACTTGAAATTTTAAAGCGAGCATTCTCCAACATTAAATCTTTACAATGCACCATGACATTCTTTTCTAATTCTTTAAAAACGCTCTTTCTTTTTCTAGAAAGCTTTTCAGCTAAATCCATATACGTTTTAAAAGCTTCCACTTTTTCCTTTTCCAATTTATCAAAGACATCCTGACGATGAATGATACGATCGATCTTATCCATGATACCCTGCTTTGCTTCCTGCAAAGATACAAAAGAGCCACCATATTTACGATACAACTTTTTGATTTGATATTGACGCGCCTGTAAGCTATCTAAATCTAAAGCGTCATTCGAATGATTGTCACGAATGTTTTTTAATTCCTCATCAATATTTTGTAAAGAATAATACAAGTTTTTAAAAGAATCCTCATAAGCATTCAGTACAGGTGATTTTGATGCTTGTTTATATAACATGTATAAAGAATCCAAAGCCCCATTTTCCTTATCCATTTCATATAAGCATTCAGAAAGATCTTCCTTGTTTTTAAACCAATGCGTAGCCTCATGAATTTGTTCTTCTAATTCATCCATTTCATTTTCCTTGACATTCGCATTCTCTATTTCATCAAGCTGCGCTGTTAAAAATTCTAATTCCGCATCCGAAAATTCTTCATTCTTTAAAGTATCCAACTCATTTAATACATTCGAATAATGATTATACGCCTGTTTCACTTGTTCCTTTAATCCATTGGTATTCGCATAGCTATCTAAAAGTTCTATTTGTAGTTTTGTATCCATCAACCGATATGTATCCATCTGCGAATGAATATCTACCAATAAATTGACGATTTTACGAACAAAAGAGAGCGTCGTAACAGTTTGATTAATACGTACAGTACTCTTATTATTATTTAAAATTGTACGCGAAATAATCACCTGATCCTCTGTATCGAAACCATTTTCTTCCAATATCGCATTTACTTCCTCATTAGAAGTTAAAACCATGGATAAAACAGCCTTATCCTTTCCTTTACGAATCACATTGGATTTAATACGATCCCCACTCAAATATCCAATCGCATCAATCAATAAAGATTTACCTGCTCCCGTCTCACCCGTAATGACACTCATTCCATTGGTAAAATCAATATCGCAGGATTCAAATAAAACATAATCTTTTACCGACAATTGTTCAATCACAAAATCACCTCAAGTCTTATTCTATTTTAACTGATTTTGAAGTGAAAATAAATCATAAAACACCAACCTTAAAAGGTTCACAAAAAAATAAGAATATCTTCACATTAAGATATTCTTAGATTCTTGGCATACACCATATATTCCTGATTGCCACTTCTTCCTTCTAGAATACTAGGCATCGCTTGTACATCTTTATAATACTGAAACAGAAAGGATTTTACATCCTCCACAATTTGTAAGGCAAGCTTTGAATTTTTAAGGACACCATGCTTATTCAAGGCTTGTGGTCCACACTCAAATTGTGGCTTGACTAAAATCGCAATATGCTCAATGGATAAGACATTTAAAACATGTTCAAGGATTGTTTTGCACGAAATAAAACTAACATCCATACACATAAATTCAATTGGTTCATCAAACCATTCCGGTATGATTTCTCTTGCGTTATGTCCTTCCATTTTAACAACACGACTATCTTCTTCAAGTTCCTTGGCAAGCTGTAAATGCCCAACATCTAGAGCATATACTTTTTTAGCTCCATAACGAAGACAAACATCTGTAAAACCACCAGTACTCGCACCAATATCCAAGACAACCTGATCTTTTATACTAACATGATACTGATCAAGACATCCCTTTAATTTAAAGGCTCCACGCGATACAAATTCATCTTCAGTATGTAAGACTTCGATCACATCATTTTCATCCACCAAAAAAGAGCACTTTTTAATGGTTTTATCATTGACCTTGACCTTACCCTCTTTAATCATATCTTGTGCCTTGGCACGCGTTGAAATTTGATTCAACAAGAATTTATCTAAACGATCCTTAGCCATTTTTTTCTAATTCCTCAAATAAACATTCCGTACTGATTCCTTCTTGAATTCGCAAAGCCCGAATCGAACCATGACATACATAATGATCACCAATACCTAATACATGAATCTTTTCATCGAGCGTATTGATATATTCTAAGATAGCACTTGATAAGCCACCTTTTTTGATGTCTGTTTCATAAACTGTAATTGGAAGATGCATTTTAAATAAATCTTTCATCATAACTTCATCTATTGGTTTAAAGAATCGAGCATTCACAACCAATAAACCCATTTGATTTTCGCGAGCTTTATAGATCACATGATCCACATCTGGACCATACGTAATCACAATCTGCGTAGGTGTTCCCACAACATATTTTTCCCAAGTTCCAATAGAAATCATTGAATAACTTTTTTTCTTAGCATATTCTGTATTTCCACGAGGATAACGAATACAGAAAGGAAGATTTGATTCAAAGGCAGTATAAATCAAATCCTGTGCTTCATTGGAATCTTTAGGTTGAGACAAGATAAGATTAGGTATACTTCTAAGCATCGCAATGTCAAATACGCCTTGATGTGTTTCACCATCATTTCCCACAATTCCTGCTCTATCTACACACATTATTACTGGTAGTTTTTGAAGACATATATCATGTATAACTTGGTCATACCCTCTTTGATAAAATGATGAATATATCGGAACCACTGGTATCAAACCATCTTTTGCCATTCCTGCGGCCATTCCCAGTGCATGTTGTTCTGCAATTCCAACATCAAAAAACCTATCTGGAAATTGTTTTTTAAAGTTTGAAAGCCCAGTTCCATCACACATTGCTGCTGTTATTGCTACTATATTTTTATTTTCTTTTGCTAAACATTCTAACTTTTCTCCAAATACTTTAGAATAATCTTTTTTCTTCTCTTTTTTATTTTTACCTGTTTCTATATCAAAACTAGATGTACTATGAAATTTATCTGGATTTTCTTCTGCTGGTTTATACCCTTTTCCTTTTTTAGTAACAACATGTACTAATACAGGACCTTTTAATCTTTTTGCCATTTCCAATAAATCTTGTACTTTTTCTATATCATTTCCATCTATTGGTCCTAAATATCTAAAACCTAAATCTTCAAAAAACATATTAGGTATAAATAATTGCTTTACTCCATATTTTATTTTTCTTGCTGCTTTTATAATAATTTTTCCTATATGTGGAACTTTTTTTAAGCTTTTCTTTAAATATTGGTTTGATTTTGTATAAGCTTTTCTTGTTCTTATTTTCCCTAAAGCCATGGAAATTCCACCAACATTTTTTGATATACTCATTTCATTATCATTAAGAATAACTATCAAATTTGTATTACTACACCCGGCATCATTTAAAGCTTCTAATGCCATTCCTCCAGTTAATGCTCCATCGCCAATTACTGCAACAACATTATTTTTTTCTTTTTTTAAATCTCTTGCCCTTGCCATTCCAAGTGCAACAGAAATTGATGTACTACTATGTCCTGTATTAAACGAGTCATATTTTGATTCTGATGTTTTTGGAAAACCAGCTAGTCCATTCAATTTCCTTAATGTATTAAATTTATCTTTTCTACCTGTTAAAATTTTATGTACATATGTTTGATGTCCAACATCCCAAATTATTTTATCATCTGGCATATCAAACACACTATGTATAGCTATTGTAAGCTCTACTACACCTAGATTAGATGCTAAATGACCTCCTGTTTTCGAAACATTTTCTATTATAAATCTTCTTATTTCTGTAGCCAATTCTTCTTTTTCTTTTAAATTAAGACTTTTTAAATCTTCTGGCATATTTACTTTTTCTAGCACATTGCCCATAATATCTTCCGCCTTTTTACTGTTAATTAAGCTTAATAATAGCACACTATCTAAGTTTTGTCTATTATATTATATCTTAAATTATTATACAAAAATGTTCTTTACCAACTTTAATAATATTACTAAAAAAGCCTAAATATTATATGTAGATTTCTCCTTGTAAGTAAACCTTAAATAGTAGTCACATCAATATAAATACCTTGGCTTTTTCTTATTTTATTATTATGTATAATTTCATACAGATTGCATTTGTCAATTTACTTTTTTATTTTAATTTATATACCCCAAAATACAATTTAATAGAATTTCTAACAAAAAGTTCAAATTTAAAATTACTAAAAACATTATTGTATTTTAAACAATTTTTATAGTATAATAATCAAAGATATGATGCGCTTACCAAAGTCATTAATAAAAAAGATTCATATTATATATTATTTGAAAAGGAGATAAAATAATTATGGTAAATCAAGATGATTTAAAATATATACAAATTCTTTGGGATTTTATGAAATTAAATCAGCCCCTAAAGAAATCAGATTTCATAATCGTATTAGGCTGTGCAGAT
>ENA-OPRV01001746-OPRV01001746.1-human-gut-metagenome-genome-assembly--contig:-NODE-1746-length-10619-cov-2.424271_pt1 | contig 10619 bp, 7 predicted proteins | sample MGYA00241896_ERZ501886 | MGnify/ENA primary metagenome ERZ501886 (study PRJEB25962, sample SAMEA2042452) | human gut metagenome | biome: human gut; feature: human-associated habitat; material: faeces... | reverse complement strand
ATCGGTCGCACGGGTCATAAGCTCTGCGGCCTTTTCTGTATTGCCTGAACGCAGTTCTTCTGTGACAAGGGAGAACGCAGAGTACATTTTAGTGAACCCGAGGTTTGCCGAGATACCTTTCATTGTGTGGGCGGCCTTGAAGGCGGTTTCGGTATCACGGTTTTCAATCGCACGCAGAAGCCTTATGTAATGCAGGTCGAGCATAAATTCCTTTACCGCATTATATATTATCTTTTCATCGCAACCAAGACGTGAAAGCAGATCGTCATAGCTTTCGCCTGCAAGAAGGTAGCATTCTCTCAGTGTGAGATCCTTTTTGCCGGTGTATCCGGAAATTACGCTTTTCAGCTTTGACGAGTCTACGGGCTTCGACAGATGCTCGTTCATTCCTGCACTGCGTGACTTTTCCTTGTCATCGGTGAAAGCGTTTGCCGTAAGTGCGATTATAGGAACGGTGGCAACATCTGCACGTTCCATTGAACGTATTGCCTTTGCTGCGGTGATGCCGTCTGTTCCCGGCATCATTATATCCATCAGCACTGCATCTATGCTGTATTCTTCGGATAGCTCGAAAATCTCGATGGCTTCTTTGCCGTTCCACGCTTTTATGACGGTGGAACCCTCGTTTGTGAGGAGGAATTCGGTTATTTCCATATTCAGTCTGTTATCCTCTGCGAGCAGTATTGTAAGTCCTTCGAGCGAGATTTCTCCGACGGTGACTTTGCTCCTGTCGGTGCATTCGCACGAATTATCCGTTTCAAACGGCAGGCTTACTGTGAAGCAGGTGCCGATGTTCTTGCGGCTTACGCAATCGATCTTGCCGTTCATATTTTCGGTAAGCCTTTTGGCGATAGCAAGACCGAGTCCGGTACCCTGATAGAATGTCCTGGCTTGATCGTTTTCCTGCATAAACGGCTCGAACATTACCTTCATAAAGTTTTCGCCCATACCGATGCCGTTGTCCTTGCACGTTATATTTATAACAACCGTATCGGGAATTTTTTTGTCAAACTCGGATTCGCTGACGGAAACCTTTACATAGCCTCCGTTTTTGCCGTATTTTATGGCGTTGCCTATGATATTCATAAGAATACGCTTGACGTGCAGAGGGCTTCCTATCAGCCTGTTGTGAAGGTTTTCGCAATACTCGAAGGTAAGCGTGATGTTCTTTCGCTGAAGGTTATGCCCGTTAAGGACGGCAATCTCGTCAAACATCTCATAAAGGTCGAAGGGAATATGCTCAAGGTAGGTTTTGCCGGATTCGAGCTTGCCCATATCAAGTACATCGTTTACAAGCTCAAGCAGATAGCCTGACGCAGTACGGATATTTTCTCTGCACTCTGCCTGCCTTTCGGCATCGTCGGCGTTCTTGTCGGCAATCTCCGTCATTCCCATTATAACGTTTATCGGTGTTCTTATATCGTGGCTCATTCTGCGTAAAAAGTCGCTCTTGGCGGCATTCGCACGTCTTGCTTCTTCGGCAGACTTCAGCAGCTTTTCGTTGTATTTTTCCTCTGTAATATGACTTTCACGCAGGTGCCTTATGCTTATTACCCTGTAAATAAGACTTGCGGCAAGGAAGAGTATTATATAAAGCGTTGTGAAAATGAAGGTGGCTGTCCAGCTTCCGATATAGACCTCCTTTGCGGGATAGTAAACGTAGACGTAGTAGCTCCTGCATTTATCCATACCGCCGTAATAAGTGCCGTAAGGGTCGGTTATCCTTATAAAATCGGCGTCATTGGTGCTTTTTCCTGCAAAGCTGTTTATCACGGGGCATTCGGAAACTGTTTTATCCTTGTATAAAGTGTTGTTTGTGGCTATAACCTTACTGCCGTCTGTCAGTATGATATGACCGTTCATTGCAAGGTTGAAGCCGGAAAACAGAGAATCGAGAGTCAGCTGACCGTTATTGATAGTTTCTTTCGATTGCTTCAGATAGGCGAATACGATTCCCTTTTTATCTTTTCTGGTGACCGCCGCAAAGTCGTAGCAGTAATCGCTTTCGGCGTCTGCGTCATACGGCAACGAGAAAAGCCTGTCCGAGTAGGTCTTTGAGGTATCGACCGCAACGCTTGTCAGCTTTTTCTGCTTTATGTAATCCTGCCACACGTTATAGCCTGTATCATCGGTGTAATACTCGTTTTCGGGTACGCCGTTTTCGTCAAGCACGATAACTCCGGTGATGCTGAGATCTGCCACGAATTCTTTGAGTCTTTCGATGGAGCAATCGTTGAAATTCGCAATGTCACGGCTTATTTCCTGCGTCTTGTCGATTATCCTGAAAAGGCTCTTTGCAAGGTCGGACGCAGCTATTTCTTCATAGCGGATACACTGACTTCTGATATATTCTATTGTGCGGTCGGTCACGTTTTTTGCGTTCGTTGTATTAATATATGAAAAAACGGAGAAAATCCCTGCCGCCAGAATTACTCCGATGACGGTTATAATAAAGACCGGCTTACGATAGTGCTTTTTGTGCTTTAAATTATTCAAGGGTTATACCTCCGAGTGCGGTATTTGGGTCAAGTCCGTATTTTACGGCGATCTTCGCCAGTGTGCCGTCATTTTTCATATCATAGAGCGTTGCTCTCAGCTTTTCGGGCAATGCGGAGTCGTTGTCCTTTGCAAAGGCAATGCCCAGCTTTGACAGCAGAAGGCTTTCGTCAAGCAATCTGTATTTATCGTCCGACTCGTTTATGAAAACACGGAGCATATACTCGTGGCCTGCGACAGCATAGACATAATTCTTACGCAGGGCGGCAAAAATGTATTCGGTTCTGACAAAGCAGTAAAGTCCGCCTACCTGCGGAATATCGGCGCTCTTTTGTGAGAGTATTTCTTCGGGCTTGGAGCTTGACTGCACGGCGACTCTTTTTCCGCTGAGGTCGGACAGAGCGTAGATAATGCTGTCGGCTCTGACGGCTACAGCCTGTCTGCTGTTCATATAAGGTCCTACCCATCGGTACTTGTCTTCTCTGCCGTTCATCGAAAAGCATCCCCACAGGCAATCGACCTTGCCGTCAGTGAGCATTTCATCCTTTTCATCCCAGACAATGTTTTTAAACTGTGCCTTGTAGCCCATTCTGAGAAATGCCTCGCTTGCAATCTCCACGTCTATGCCTGCAGGATTGCCGTTTTTGTCGCTGAAGTTGTACGGCTCGTATTCGTCACTGCCTATATTTATCTCAGGCAGAGCGTCAGACGATACATCGCTTTTATCGGAGCAGCCGCTTAATATGAAAGCCGAGCTTAAAACGGCGGCTGCGGCACATTTTATGAATATTTTTACCGGTGCCTTGAAATCAAATCTTTTCATAACTGAAAAACGGTCTGCCAACAGACCGCCTAACCCTTCTTGTTTTATAGAATACGCTTAAGATAACCTTCTATCGACAGTTATCTTATAATACTATGGAAATTTTATCAGAAATCAGAGAATATGTCAAGATAAATTTGTAATAATATTACGAAAAATGTAAATAAAAGGCATAGAGAAACGTTGGAAATCTATACTGATTACAAAAGAAAATGCTTTTACACAGCCGTTTCAGACTTTGTAAAAGCATTGTTCGTTGTGATATAAGACAGTGGGCTGTGCAAAGGCACTCCGAAACTGCCCTTACGTTTTACTGTGCGGATGATTCGGACTTATTGCCCGCCTCTACTTTTACAGTATCCTTACCGTCTGCCTTATCTTCTGTCTTTTCCTTGCCCCAACTGTCGAACATATCAATTACCTTGTCGTATGTTTCGTAGCATACAGAGGGTAACTTGCCCTTGCCGCCGTAAGCCTTTTCTGCAAGACCGAAGCCCTTGATAAAAGCGTCCTTGAGAGAATCGGCGTACTTGCTGTCGTTGCCTGCGAGATTCTTTGCGAATTCGAACATACGCTTGGCGGTAGCTTCTGCTCCCCAGTAATCAGCGCTGTTTCCTTGTCGGTCACATCTTCGCTTTCGAACTTCTTTCCTGTTGCTTCTTCTATCTGGCTCTTAAGCGCATCGGAAAGCTCTATCTGCTTTGTGTTTTTATTTGTTGTGCTTGATGCCTGGTGAGAGATGATAGTTTCGACTACGCTTGCAAGGTGGTCTGCCTTTGACTGTGCGACAGTTCTGAACTGTGATCTGTCTGCGTTGTCAACCTCTTTTTTCTGTGCCGATTTTTTTGTATATGCGGGTGTGAAGGTGTCCTCGCTCTTTACATATTTGTCTGCGTTATCGGCAGTGAGGGTGCTTTTTGCCTTCTCTGTTGATGTCTGTACGCTTGTCTTTGGTGCTGTCTGAGCTGTGACAGCCGCTTGTTCTGCTACCTTTGCTATTTCCATATCAGTTAGTCCTTTCCTGATTATTAATCTAATTGTGAAACCGTATTGTAAGCTGTAACCGACATACAATATTCCTTATAATTTATATCGGCAGGAAAAAAGAAAAATTAAGTTTTTCAAAAAATTTGCGAAACAGTATTGACAAATCGGGTTGAAGTGGTTATACTGTTAATATAACACATAAACAGTTAGCAATTTCCGTGTAAAATTTACCGGATGTTGCTTATTCATGGCTTTTGTGTTATACTTGAATAAATGCGACAGACGGCAAGGACGGCGTTTATCGCAGAATACAGGAAGGAAACGAATACTGATATGTCGCTCGAAGTAAACGGAATATCCAAGCAATACGGTAATTTCACGGCGCTTCATCCGCTCAGCTTTACACTGAGTGAGCCGGGTGTATATGCCTTGCTCGGAACAAACGGCGCAGGCAAGACCACCGCTATAAGAATAATACTCGGTATGCTCAGCCGCAACAGCGGCGAGGTGCTGTGGAACGGTAAGGCGTTATCGCCTGTTACCGAAAAAGTCGGATACCTGGCGGAAGAACGTGGGCTTTATCCGAAATACAAGATAAGCGAACAGCTGACCTATTTTGCAAAGCTGAGAGGTATGCGCAGTGCGGATATTGAAAAGTCGCTTGCGTACTGGTTCAAGCGGCTTGAGCTAAGCGGCTATGAGGACAAGAGAGCGGAGCAGCTTTCAAAGGGTAATCAGCAGAAGGTACAGCTTGTAGCGGCACTTGTCGCAGACCCTGAGCTTATCATACTTGATGAGCCGCTGAGCGGACTTGATCCTGTTAACGCCGATCTTTTCAAGAGCGTTATAAACGAGCAGATAGAGAAGAAAAAGTATATAATCATGTCCTGCCACCAGATGCCCGTAATAGAAGAATTCTGCAAGGATATTACGATACTTCATCACGGTACGGCGGTATTGCAGGGCGACCTTAACAAGATAAAGAAAAGCTACGGCAGAGTGAACCTGTCGGTAAAGTGTGACGGCGATGTACTGCCGCTTGCCGCACAGTGCGGTCTTGTACCCGAAACGATAACTCCCGATAAGCTCACGTTTAAAATACAGTCGGAGGAGCAGGCAAAATCGCTTCTTAAAATGATTGTTGACAGCGGAATGCCGCTTGTGCGTTATGAGCTTCGTGAGCCGAGCCTGCATGAAATATTTGTTGAGAATATAGAAAGAGCCGACAAAGAGGCGGGAAGGAGTGACGAGGCGTGAAAACAGGTACATACGGTTGGAAAAGCGTATTTGCTTTTACTTTCAGACAGACGGCAAAGTCAAAGGCGTTCAAGGTAAGCTCGGTAATCATCATTGTGCTTGTTTTTGCAATTGCACTTCTTGCGGGAGTTCTCCCTGCGCTTATCGGAAGCCGTTCAACATCGGATGACGGGGATATAACGGGTGACGGGGAAACGCTTGTCGGCACGGTATATTTTGCCGATACGACGGGGATAACAACGGGCAAGGATTATGAGGGCTTTTTATCCGGACTTGGCGTAAAAATCAATGATTGCGGCAAGGACGCAGATATTCAGTCGCTTACCGAAAGGGTTAAGGGTGAAAACAAGTCCCTGCTTATAGTTATCAGGGAAAACAAAACCGGGTATGATATTTACGCATCACGTCCGGATGATGAATCGGTGTCATCGGGTACGGCGAACGGCTTCGGTGAAACCTTTAAAAGCGTTTTTGACAGCGTAAGATTGTCAAGGGCAGGGCTTACCGATGAGCAGATTGCGGCTGCCAACAAGACGGTTTCGGTATACCAGTCGGTTGCGGGAGAGCCTACCGAAAATGACTTCGGCTTTGTGGTGAAAATGGTACTGCCTATGCTGTCCTCTATCGTACTGTTTATGCTTATCTTTATTTACGGTCAGATGGTTGCACAGTCGATAGCGCAGGAAAAGACATCGAAGGTAATGGAGCTTCTGCTGACATCTGTAAGACCGCTTGCGATAATTATCGGCAAGATACTTGCTATGGGCTCGCTTGCGCTGATACAGTTTATGATGATCATTGTATCGGGCGTACTCGGAATTGTTGTTTCAACGCCTTTGTCATCGTCAATCATAGGCTCGTCTGAAGAAACGGGAGCTGTTACAAGTCAGCTTATGAATGAAGTCGGAAATGCACTCGGCGGATTCTCGCCTGTTGTAATTTTGCTTATTATAGTCGTGTTCATAGTGGGATTTATATTCTTTGCGCTTATCGCAGGGCTTATAGGCGCTACGGTCAGCAGAATGGAGGACCTTAATGCCGCAATGCAGCCTATGTCGATAATAGGTGTACTCGGCTTCTATCTTGCTTATTTCCCGTCCACGATGGGCGGAGAGGCAAACACGATGGCGCTTGTATCATACTATCTGCCGATTTCCTCGCCGTTCTCGATTCCCTCGGCACTGCTGACAGGGGCGATAGATATACCTCAGGCACTTCTTGCTGTACTGGTACTGTGCGTGTTCGTGGTGCTTATGGCACTGCTGGTTGCCCGTGTGTATGAGCAGATAATACTGCACACAGGCAACAGACTTAAGTTAGGCGATATTTTAGGACTGGTAAAGAGCAAGTAATTTCCCGAAAGAAAAGTAAAATATGTATAGCGTGAAAAATCTGATAAAAGTAATGTCATATTTTGCCACCGCCGTGATTTTTATTACGGCGGTATCGCTGTTTGCTATGCAGGACGATGACGGCAGGGCTTATGCGGCGGATGCGGTAGCATCAATAAGGGTGACACCGGTGCAATCCGTGCTTGATATTTCGGACAGGCACACTGTCTACCGTTATGACGACAGCACGGGTAAATACAGGCAGATAAGCTATTATGACGTTTACGATTATGATAAAATAAAGCTGACGGTAGACTACGGCGGTTACAGCAGAAGCTATACAGGAAGCGAAATTACCGCACTGACCGCTACGCTCGGAGCTCCGCTTGTCATTTCGGACGGGCAGAGTGAAAGTGTGTGGGGGAACGGTCGGCACACCGTAACATATACGCTCGGCACGAAAAGCGCAAAAGCGGTTTTCACGGTAGCGGCAACAAGGATAAAGTCGCTGTCGGTCACTCCGATGTATACTATCAATGCAATCTGTAACGTTAAGGGCGATTACAGGGTGGTCGCTGACGAGAGCGGCAACATATCGCAACGCTTTGAATATGACCTCGCAGGATATGACTACAACGTAAAAATAATCTACACGGACGGTACGACGGTCAGATGTACCGCCGCCGATTTAAAGCAGATAACGGGGTATGAGCCTAAGTTTTCGCAAGGGGATAAGGTACTCTCTGTGGGTGCTAACGTGGGTTATTGCACTGTAGGCGGAGTTACAGCAAAGTTTTCGTTCAACGTTATCGAAAATCCGGTAAAGAGCGTATCGCTGTATATGACCGGAGGTGCGGATTCGCTTACAGCGGGAAATGACGGATATTATGCGAAGAAAAGCGACGGCAGTACATATTTCAGATTTATTTACAATGAAACGAAAATCAGGGCGAAGGTCGTTTATACAAACGGAAGTACGGCGGATTATCCGATAGGCGAGCTTTGCACCAAGCTGCACGGACGGCTTGAAATAAGCGATACGCAAAGCGCTCGGCCGTGGGCGGCGGGTACTGTCACACTGCCTGCAAAAATAAACGGTATAAGTACGTCGCTTACGCTGAAAATAACAGGAGCGATACCTCCCTGTAATGTGGGCGGTCTTGCCTGTGACAGTTCTTCGGATGATTCGCTGACGGTTTCGTGGGATACCGACCCTTCTGCAGACGGCTACACAGCCGAGATATACAAGGGCGGCCGATGGGTATCGCTCTCGTTGTCGAGCAGCGGAAATAAGGCAAGAGCATCGGCACACGCTTTACAGGGCGGATCGAAGTATAAGTTCAGAGTGAGGGCATACAGAAGGTCGGGAAGCGGCACGATGTACAGCGACTACGCTTACATATCCGCATATACATTGCCTTCGGCCGTTTCGGGACTTAAGGCGGGTAACAGCTCGGCTTCTTCTGTCAGCCTCAGCTGGAGCAAATCTTCTTATGCGGACGGCTATACTGCCGAAATATATAAGGGAGGACAGTGGACGAAGCTCACTGTATCATCCGGCGGAAATTCAGCGTCATGCACTGCATCCTCGCTACAGAGCGGAGCAAAGTATAAGTTCAGGGTAAGAGCATATAAAAATGCGGACGGTAAAATTCTGTACAGCGATTATGCTTATATTTCCGCCTATACTTTGATAAACGAAACCGTAAAATTCTATAAGGCAGAGGCTACGAAGAACACTGTAACGATAAGCTGGTACAAAGGTTCTTATGACGCATATACAGCGGAGGTCTATAAGGACGGACGGTGGACGAAGCTCACTGTGACTGTCGGCAACGGTACGGCAAAATGCACAGCAACCGCACTTCAGAGCGGATCGGCGTACAAGTTCAGAATAAAGGGCTATAAGAAAAGCGGTGAAGATACGCTTTACAGCATATACAGCTATATTTCGGTCAACACGCTGAAATAAGATAAACGGAAAGGATTTTTAAGATGGAAATTATTGTAGCGGTAGATGAAAACTACGGGATAGGCAAGGACGGCGATCTGCTCGCACATCTTTCGCCGGATCTGAAAAGGCTGAAGGCTATGACGGTCGGAAACATAATAGTTATGGGAAGCAAGACCTATATGAGCTTTCCGAAGCGACCCCTTCCGGACAGGGAGAACCTTATAATCACGCACCATCCGGAAAACTATCCCGGAATTAAGTGCTTTACCGGTGTGGGCGAGTTTTTAGAGTATTCGAAAACGGCGGATAAGCCGATATTCGTGCTTGGCGGAGGAAGCATATATGAACAGCTTCTGCCTTATTGCGAAAAAGCGCATATAACAAAAATCCTTCACAGCTTTGAGGCGGATACGTTCTTCCCTGATCTTGATAATAATCCGGAATGGTAGAAGGAAAACGAAGAGGAGATCGTCACCGGAGAGAAATACCCGTTTAAGTATGTGACGTATGTCCGCAGAAAAAAATAAATCTTTTTGCAGGAAGCTGTGATTTTGTGTCACAAGCACCGCTTTCTCTATATCTTGTTGCTGTTGCTTCAAGAAGTACAATATGTTGAAAAGTAACAATAAATATCATCTTCAGCCCTTGTTTCAAGGGCTGTTTTTTGTGCAAAATATACTAAATTCAAAAACTGCATTTAGATACTTTTTTGGAGCAAATGATAAAATTTCCACTTGAAATTTCTTGCTGTGGGCTGTATAATATAAATGTACACTTTTTGACACTTTGGTGGGGCTTTGGACACTTATTTTTCATTGAAATTCAACTTTTCTGAAAAAATGTGCGGGGTCGCACCTCTTCGGCGTATCTTTTTGTGAAAGGAGGGACAGGCTCGTGATAGGCGAATTCAAATCTACACTTGATGCAAAGGGCAGAATGAACATACCGCTTAAACTCCGTGAAGAAATGGGAAACGATCTTGTCCTTGCGAAAACAATAGGTACAGCCTGCATAAAGGTGTATTCAAAAGAGGACTGGCAGAAGCTGGTTGCCAGAATAAATGAACTTCCGCAGGTGAAAACTCAAAGTATAAAACGATTCTTATTCGGCAGTGCTTATGAGATTTCGGCGGACAAGCAGGGAAGAGTTTCTGTTCCTCAGCCGCTCAGAGAGTACGCAACGCTGACCGCTGATGTTGTGGTAGTCGGACTTGAAGGTACTGCGGAAATATGGGATAAAGCTTCGTGGGTAAAGTTCAACGAGAACACAAACAACGAAGATCTGACAGAGCTTGCGCTTGAGCTTGGAATATAAACGGGAGGAAATATGAGCGAAAAACCTATTCATATACCCGTTTTGTTGAGTGAAACGATAGAATCGCTTGATATAAAGCCCGAAGGTATTTATGTTGACTGTACGACAGGCTTTGCGGGACATTCGTCCGAGATAGCAAAGCGTCTTACGACGGGCAGGCTTATCGGCTTTGACCGTGATCCCGACGCTGTAAAGGCGGCGGAGGAAAAGCTGAAGGATTATCCGCACACGCTTATCAACAGGAAATTTTCGACGTTTGACGAAAGTCTTGACGAAATCGGAGTCGGCAAGGTTGACGGGGTGCTGATGGATCTCGGAGTTTCATCATATCAGCTTGATACGGCAGAACGGGGATTCTCCTATCGGGAAGATGCACCTCTGGATATGAGAATGGATACACGTCAGAAGATGACGGCCAGAGACATCGTCAATGACTACACAGAAGCAGATCTTTACC